>ERZ1032290.148-NODE-148-length-19099-cov-6.804400_pt1 | contig 19099 bp, 4 predicted proteins | sample MGYA00518163_ERZ1032290 | MGnify/ENA primary metagenome ERZ1032290 (study PRJEB33719, sample SAMN04261355) | wastewater metagenome | biome: periurban shantytown; feature: human; material: feces | host: Homo sapiens | place: Peru: Lima | collected 2012-01-15 ... | reverse complement strand
CCTGATCCAGGCCGGCCTGGATTCCATAAGATTGATGAGATGGTTACACTGGTTTCGTAAAAATGGCTACCGCCTTACCCTTCGCGAGCTGTATGCCGCCCCCACGCTGGCGGCATGGAACCAGTTAATGCTCAGCCGGTCGCCGGAGAACGCGGAAGAAGAAACGCCGCCCGACGAATCATCCTGGCCGAACATGACCGAAAGTACCCCCTTCCCATTGACGCCAGTACAGCACGCCTACCTGACGGGCCGCATGCCGGGGCAGACGCTTGGCGGCGTGGGTTGCCACCTGTATCAGGAGTTTGAAGGCCATTGTCTGACGGCGTCGCAGCTGGAGCAGGCCATCACGACCTTGCTGCAACGCCACCCAATGCTGCATATCGCCTTTCGCCCCGACGGGCAGCAGGTCTGGCTACCGCAACCTTACTGGAACGGCGTCACCGTTCATGATTTACGCCATAACGACGCTGAAAGCCGCCAGGCCTATCTGGACGCACTGCGCCAGCGCCTGAGCCACCGTCTTTTACGCGTGGAAATCGGCGAAACGTTTGATTTTCAGCTGACGCTCTTGCCGGACAATCGCCACCGCCTCCATGTCAATATTGACCTGCTGATTATGGATGCCTCCAGCTTTACGCTTTTCTTCGATGAGCTTAACGCCCTGCTGGCCGGAGAATCGCTGCCGGCTATCGACACCCGCTATGATTTCCGCTCGTATTTGCTGCACCAGCAGAAGATCAATCAACCACTGAGAGACGTCGCGCGCGCTTACTGGCTGGCGAAAGCATCGACGCTTCCCCCCGCGCCCGTCTTGCCGCTGGCCTGCGAACCCGCCACGCTACGTGAAGTCCGTAATACCCGACGCCGCATGATTGTCCCGGCAACACGCTGGCACGCCTTTAGCAACCGGGCCGGCGAGTATGGCGTGACGCCGACAATGGCACTGGCGACCTGTTTTTCTGCCGTGCTGGCTCGCTGGGGCGGCCTGACGCGTCTGCTGCTTAACATCACCTTATTCGACCGCCAGCCGCTGCAACCGGCGGTTGGCGCGATGCTTGCCGACTTCACCAATATTCTTCTGCTGGATACCGCCTGCGATGGCGATACCGTCAGCAACCTGGCGCGTAAAAACCAGCTCACGTTTACGGAGGACTGGGAGCATCGCCACTGGTCCGGCGTCGAATTACTCCGTGAACTCAAACGCCAGCAGCGCTACCCCCACGGCGCCCCGGTGGTATTTACCAGCAATCTGGGGCGTTCCCTCTACAGCAGCCGCGCAGAATCGCCGTTGGGCGAGCCGGAATGGGGCATCTCGCAAACGCCGCAGGTCTGGATAGATCATCTGGCGTTCGAGCATCACGGCGAGGTCTGGCTACAATGGGACAGCAACGACGCGCTGTTCCCTCCGGCGTTAGTCGAAACATTGTTCGACGCCTACTGCCAGTTGATTAACCAACTCTGCGATGACGAAAGCGCCTGGCAAAAGCCGTTCGCAGATATGATGCCCGCCAGCCAGCGCGCGATACGCGAACGGGTCAACGCCACCGGCGCCCCCATTCCCGAAGGCTTGCTGCATGAAGGCATTTTCCGTATCGCTCTGCAACAGCCGCAGGCGCTGGCGGTAACGGACATGCGTTATCAGTGGAATTATCATGAGCTGACAGACTATGCCCGCCGTTGCGCGGGCAGGTTAATCGAGTGCGGGGTTCAGCCCGGCGATAATGTGGCTATCACGATGTCGAAAGGCGCAGGACAACTTGTTGCGGTTCTGGCCGTCCTGCTGGCCGGGGCGGTTTACGTTCCGGTTTCGCTGGATCAGCCTGCCGCACGGCGCGAGAAAATCTACGCTGACGCCAGCGTCCGGCTGGTGCTCATTTGTCAGCACGACGCCAGCGCCGGGTCAGACGATATTCCCGCCCTTGCCTGGCAGCAGGCCATTGAGGCGGAGCCGATCGCCAACCCGGTAGTACGCGCCCCCACGCAACCGGCCTACATTATCTACACCTCCGGCTCTACCGGTACGCCGAAAGGGGTAGTCATTTCTCACCGGGGAGCGCTTAACACCTGTTGCGATATCAATACCCGCTATCAGGTTGGCCCGCATGACAGGGTGCTGGCCCTCTCCGCCCTACATTTTGATTTATCGGTTTACGACATTTTTGGCGTACTGCGCGCGGGCGGCGCGCTGGTGATGGTGATGGAAAATCAACGGCGCGATCCTCACGCATGGTGTGAGCTGATCCAGCGCCATCAGGTCACGCTCTGGAACAGCGTCCCGGCGCTGTTCGATATGCTGCTGACCTGGTGTGAAGGTTTCGCCGACGCCACGCCGGAAAACCTGCGCGCAGTGATGCTTTCCGGCGACTGGATCGGGCTTGACCTCCCCGCCCGTTATCGGGCCTTCCGGCCACAAGGACAATTTATCGCGATGGGCGGCGCCACCGAGGCGTCTATCTGGTCTAACGCCTGCGAAATTCACGACGTCCCCGCCCACTGGCGCTCCATCCCTTACGGTTTTCCGCTAACCAACCAACGCTACCGGGTGGTGGATGAACAGGGCCGGGACTGCCCTGACTGGGTGCCGGGTGAATTATGGATTGGCGGCATTGGGGTCGCGGAAGGCTATTTCAACGATCCCCTGCGTAGCGAGCAGCAATTTTTGACGCTCCCGGACGAGCGCTGGTATCGCACCGGCGATCTCGGCTGCTACTGGCCAGATGGCACAATCGAGTTCCTCGGTCGTCGCGACAAGCAGGTCAAAGTCGGAGGATATCGCATCGAGCTGGGCGAAATCGAAAGCGCGCTCAGCCAGCTGGTGGGGGTGAAACAAGCAACCGTTCTGGCGATCGGCGAAAAAGAAAAAACGCTGGCGGCATACGTTGTTCCTCAGGGCGAGGCTTTTTGCGTTACCGATCATCGGAACCCGGCACTGCCGCAGGCGTGGCACACGCTTGCGGGAACGTTGCCCTGTTGCGCCATCTCGCCAGAGATCTCCGCAGAACAGGTAGCCGATTTCCTTCAGCATCGCCTGCTAAAACTGAAGCCGGGTCACACCGCTGGCGCCGATCCTCTCCCCCTGATGAACTCACTCGCTATCCAGCCGCGCTGGCAGGCCGTGGTGGAACGCTGGTTAGCATTTCTGGTGACACAACGGCGACTGAAGCCCGCTGCTGAAGGTTATCAGGTCTGCGCTGGTGAAGAACGCGAGGATGAGCACCCGCACTTCAGCGGACATGATTTAACGTTATCGCAAATTCTTCGCGGTGCCCGTAACGAACTGTCGTTACTGAACGACGCGCAGTGGTCGCCAGAAAGCCTGGCCTTTAACCATCCGGCCAGTGCCCCGTATATTCAGGAACTGGCGACAATTTGCCAACAGCTTGCACAGCGCTTACAGCGCCCGGTACGCCTGCTTGAGGTGGGAACCCGCACTGGCCGCACCGCAGAATCGCTGTTAGCACAGCTCAACGCCGGACAGATTGAGTATGTCGGGCTTGAGCAGAGCCAGGAGATGCTGCTGAGCGCCCGGCAGAGGCTCGCCCCCTGGCCTGGCGCCCGTCTGTCCCTCTGGAATGCAGACACGCTGGCGGCGCACGCTCACTCGGCGGACATTATCTGGCTTAATAACGCCCTGCATCGTCTGCTGCCGGAAGATCCCGGGCTCCTTGCGACATTACAACAGCTTGCCGTTCCCGGCGCGCTGCTCTACGTGATGGAGTTTCGCCAGTTAACGCCGTCCGCCCTACTCAGCACGCTCCTGTTAACCAATGGGCAGCCGGAGGCCTTGCTGCATAACAGCGCCGACTGGGCGGCATTATTTAGCGCGGCCGGCTTCAACTGTCAGCATGGCGATGAGGTCGCGGGGTTACAACGCTTCCTCGTACAATGTCCTGACAGGCAGGTGCGCCGCGATCCCCGTCAACTTCAGGCCGCCCTCGCCGGGCGTCTGCCGGGGTGGATGGTGCCGCAACGGATCGTCTTCCTCGACGCCTTACCGCTGACAGCTAACGGGAAAATTGACTACCAGGCGCTGAAGCGTCGTCATACCCCTGAAGCGGAAAACCCGGCCGAAGCGGATTTACCCCAGGGCGACATTGAAAAACAGGTTGCCGCCCTCTGGCAGCAACTCTTATCAACTGGCAATGTCACCAGAGAAACCGACTTCTTCCAGCAAGGCGGCGATAGCCTGCTGGCGACCCGTCTGACCGGGCAACTTCATCAGGCAGGTTATGAAGCGCAATTAAGCGACCTGTTTAATCATCCCCGGCTGGCGGATTTTGCCGCCACGCTGCGGAAAACCGACGTCCCGGTCGAACAACCATTCGTCCACTCCCTTGAAGATCGCTACCAGCCCTTTGCGCTTACCGACGTGCAGCAGGCTTACCTGGTGGGGCGTCAGCCGGGCTTTGCCCTGGGCGGCGTCGGCTCACATTTCTTTGTTGAATTTGAAATTGCCGATCTGGACCTCACCCGGCTGGAGACGGTCTGGAACCGATTAATCGCCCGCCACGATATGCTGCGCGCCATCGTGCGTGATGGACAGCAACAGGTGCTCGAACAGACGCCCCCCTGGGTGATACCCGCACACACCCTCCATACGCCTGAAGAGGCGTTGCGGGTGCGCGAAAAACTGGCGCATCAGGTACTCAACCCCGAAGTGTGGCCGGTATTCGATCTCCAGGTCGGATACGTGGACGGGATGCCTGCCCGCCTGTGGCTGTGTCTGGATAACCTGTTGCTTGACGGTCTGAGCATGCAGATCCTGCTGGCGGAGCTGGAGCACGGCTACCGCTACCCGCAACAGCTGCTTCCGCCGCTGCCCGTCACCTTCAGGGATTATCTGCAACAACCCTCGCTACAGTCGCCCAATCCAGATTCTCTGGCATGGTGGCAGGCGCAGCTTGATGATATTCCTCCGGCGCCTGCGTTGCCGCTGCGCTGCTTGCCTCAGGAGGTTGAAACACCGCGCTTCGCCCGCCTGAACGGCGCACTGGACAGCACGCGCTGGCATCGGCTGAAAAAACGGGCGGCTGACGCCCATCTCACCCCGTCGGCCGTACTGTTGTCGGTGTGGTCAACGGTTCTCTCTGCATGGAGTGCGCAGCCTGACTTCACGCTTAACCTTACGCTTTTCGACAGGCGACCGCTGCACCCGCAAATCAACCAGATTCTGGGCGATTTCACCTCGCTGATGCTGCTGAGCTGGCATCCCGGCGAAAGCTGGCTGCACAGCGCGCAGTCACTACAGCAGCGGCTGAGCCAGAACCTCAACCACCGCGATGTGTCAGCCATCCGCGTGATGCGTCAACTGGCGCAACGGCAAAACGTGCCAGCCGTTCCGATGCCCGTCGTCTTTACCAGCGCGCTGGGCTTTGAGCAGGATAACTTCCTCGCCCGGCGTAATCTGCTCAAACCGGTCTGGGGCATCTCCCAGACGCCGCAGGTCTGGCTCGATCACCAGATTTATGAATCCGAAGGCGAACTGCGCTTTAACTGGGATTTTGTCGCCGCGCTGTTTCCTGCCGGGCAGGTGGAGCGCCAGTTTGAACAGTATTGCGCATTGCTAAACCGAATGGCCGAGGATGAAAGCGGCTGGCAACTGCCGCTCGCCGCGCTGGTGCCTCCCGTTAAACACGCAGGGCAATGCGCAGAGCGCTCACCGCGCGTATGCCCTGAGCACTCTCAGCCACACATTGCGGCGGACGAGAGCACCGTCAGCCTGATTTGCGACGCCTTCCGCGAGGTGGTTGGCGAGTCTGTCACGCCCGCAGAAAACTTCTTTGAGGCGGGCGCAACGTCGCTGAATCTGGTGCAACTGCACGTTTTGTTACAACGTCACGAATTTTCCACCCTGACGTTGCTTGACCTCTTCACCCACCCTTCTCCTGCTGCCCTGGCCGATTATCTGGCCGGCGTCGCCACGGTGGAGAAAACAAAACGACCTCGCCCTGTTCGCCGTCGTCAGCGGCGGATATAGCGCGAAGCAAACTGATTTTCCCCGGAACGCCATCGCGAACGCATGGCGTTCCATTGACTTTGTGAATCTTAGGAAACGGGACCGATTATGGATAACTTGCGCTTCTCTTCTGCGCCGACAGCAGATTCCATTGATGCATCGATCGCTCAACACTACCCGGACTGCGAACCTGTCGCGGTTATCGGCTACGCCTGCCATTTTCCTGAATCGCCGGATGGCGAAACGTTCTGGCAAAATCTGCTGGAAGGTCGTGAATGCAGCCGACGCTTTACGCGCGAAGAGCTTCTGGCCGTCGGTCTGGATGCCGCCATCATTGACGATCCTCATTATGTCAATATCGGTACGGTGTTAGACAACGCCGACTGCTTCGACGCCACCCTGTTTGGCTATTCGCGACAGGAAGCGGAGTCGATGGACCCGCAGCAGCGCCTGTTTTTGCAGGCGGTCTGGCATGCGCTGGAACATGCCGGTTATGCCCCCGGCGCCGTCCCCCATAAGACCGGCGTTTTCGCCTCTTCCCGGATGAGTACCTACCCCGGTCGCGAAGCATTGAACGTGACAGAAGTCGCGCAGGTAAAAGGTCTGCAATCTCTGATGGGCAATGATAAAGACTATATTGCCACCCGCGCCGCGTACAAACTCAACCTGCACGGCCCGGCGTTATCGGTACAGACCGCCTGCTCCAGCTCGCTGGTTGCCGTGCATCTGGCCTGTGAAAGCCTGCGCGCTGGCGAATCCGATATGGCGGTTGCCGGCGGCGTGGCGCTCTCTTTCCCCCAGCAGGCAGGCTACCGCTACCAGCCCGGAATGATTTTCTCTCCTGATGGTCACTGTCGTCCCTTTGACGCCTCGGCTGAGGGCACCTGGGCCGGTAACGGTCTCGGCTGCGTGGTGCTGCGTCGCCTGAGAGACGCGCTGCTGTCAGGCGATCCGATTATCTCGGTGATCCTCTCCAGCGCGGTCAACAACGACGGCAACAGAAAGGTCGGCTATACCGCCCCTTCCGTCGCAGGGCAACAGGCAGTCATCGAAGAGGCGTTAATGCTGGCGGCCATCGACGACAGGCAGGTAGGTTACATTGAAACCCACGGCACCGGCACACCGCTGGGCGACGCGATTGAAATTGAAGCGTTACGCAACGTCTATGCGCCTCGCCCGCAGGATCAGCGCTGTGCGCTCGGTTCCGTGAAAAGTAACATGGGCCATCTGGATACCGCGGCGGGCATTGCCGGACTGCTGAAAACCGTTCTGGCAGTCAGTCGCGGGCAAATTCCTCCCTTACTGAATTTTCACACCCCCAACCCGGCGCTGAAACTTGAAGAGAGCCCCTTTACCATACCGGTGTCGGCACAGGCATGGCAGGACGAAATGCGCTATGCGGGCGTCTCCTCCTTTGGTATTGGCGGCACCAACTGCCATATGATCGTCGCCTCGCTGCCCGACGCGCTCAACGCGCGCCTCCCCAATACGGATAGCGGCAGAAAAAGTACCGCGCTGCTGCTCAGCGCCGCCAGCGACAGCGCGTTGCGGCGGCTGGCGACGGATTATGCCGGGGCGCTGAGAGAGAATGCGGATGCCAGCTCTCTGGCCTTCACAGCCCTGCACGCGCGCCGTCTCGATCTCCCCTTCCGCCTGGCGGCGCCATTAAACCGTGAAACCGCCGAGGCGCTCAGCGCCTGGGCTAGTGAGAAATCGGGGGCGCTGGTTTACAGCGGCCACGGCGCCAGCGGCAAGCAGGTGTGGCTGTTTACCGGCCAGGGCTCGCACTGGCGCACTATGGGTCAAACGATGTACCAGCACTCAACGGCGTTTGCCGACACGCTGGATCGCTGTTTTTCCGCCTGTAGCGAAATGCTCACGCCGTCACTGCGCGAAGCGATGTTTAACCCCGATTCGGCGCAGCTGGACAATATGGCCTGGGCGCAGCCGGCGATTGTCGCGTTTGAAATCGCGATGGCGGCGCACTGGCGTGCTGAAGGACTGAAGCCAGACTTCGCCATTGGGCATTCCGTCGGTGAATTTGCCGCTGCCGTTGTCTGCGGACACTATACGATTGAACAGGTCATGCCACTGGTTTGTCGGCGCGGCGCGCTAATGCAGCAGTGCGCAAGCGGCGCGATGGTGGCGGTATTTGCAGACGAAGACACGCTGATGCCGCTGGCTCGCCAGTTTGAGCTGGATCTCGCCGCCAACAACGGTACGCAACATACGGTATTTTCCGGGCCGGAAGCCCGTCTCGCGGTATTTTGCGCCACGCTCTCGCAGCATGACATTAACTATCGTCGCCTGAGCGTAACCGGTGCGGCGCACTCCGCTTTACTGGAGCCGATACTCGATCGGTTCCAGGACGCCTGCGCGGGACTGCACGCGGAGCCGGGGCAAATACCGATTATTTCCACGCTCACCGCCGACGTCATTGATGAGTCAACGCTCAACCAGGCGGATTACTGGCGCCGACACATGCGCCAGCCGGTGCGTTTTATCCAGAGTATTCAGGTGGCGCATCAGCTCGGCACCCGCGTTTTTCTGGAGATGGGGCCCGATGCCCAGTTGGTTGCTTGCGGGCAGCGCGAATACCGCGATAACGCATACTGGATAGCCAGCGCCCGGCGTAACAAAGAGGCGAGCGATGTCCTCAATCAGGCCCTGCTCCAGCTTTACGCTGCCGGCGTCGCCCTACCGTGGGCCGACCTGCTGGCGGGCGATGGACAACGTATCGCTGCGCCATGTTATCCGTTTGATACTGAACGTTACTGGAAAGAGCGCGTCTCCCCGGCCTGCGAGCCTGCCGACGCAGCGCTGTCTGCCGGGCTGGAGGTGGCGAGTCGCGCCGCGACAGCGCTCGATCTCCCTCGCCTGGAAGCGCTTAAACAGTGCGCCACGCGACTGCACGCCATCTACGTCGATCAACTGGTACAACGCTGTACCGGCGATGCCATAGAGAACGGCGTGGACGCCATGACCATCATGCGCCGTGGACGTCTGCTGCCCCGCTACCAGCAGCTACTCCAGCGCCTGCTGAATAACTGCGTGGTCGACGGCGATTACCGCTGCACCGACGGGCGATACGTCCGCGCCCGCCCCATTGAACATCAACAGCGGGAATCACTGCTGACGGAACTTGCCGGTTATTGTGAAGGTTTTCAGGCTATTCCCGACACCATCGCCCGTGCCGGCGATCGGTTATATGAAATGATGAGCGGCGCGGAAGAACCGGTGGCGATTATCTTCCCGCAAAGCGCCTCCGACGGCGTGGAAGTGCTGTATCAGGAATTCAGCTTTGGCCGCTATTTCAACCAAATCGCCGCCGGGGTATTACGCGGCATTGTCCAGACGCGTCAGCCCCGCCAGCCGTTGCGTATTCTTGAAGTTGGCGGCGGAACCGGCGGCACCACCGCGTGGCTGCTGCCGGAACTCAACGGCGTTCCGGCACTGGAGTACCATTTCACCGATATCTCGGCGCTGTTCACCCGTCGCGCCCAGCAGAAATTCGCCGACTATGATTTTGTGAAGTATAGCGAGCTGGATCTCGAAAAAGAGGCGCAGTCTCAGGGTTTCCAGGCACAGTCTTACGATCTTATCGTGGCAGCGAACGTGATTCACGCCACCCGCCATATTGGCCGCACGCTCGATAATCTGCGCCCCCTGCTCAAGCCGGGCGGGCGCCTGCTGATGCGCGAAATCACCCAGCCAATGCGTCTGTTTGACTTCGTTTTCGGCCCGCTGGTTCTTCCGCTACAGGATCTCGACGCCCGCGAAGGTGAGTTATTCCTCACCACCGCTCAGTGGCAACAACAGTGCCGCCACGCCGGATTCAGCAAAGTGGCGTGGCTACCGCAGGATGGCAGCCCGACCGCCGGGATGAGCGAACATATCATTCTCGCCACGCTGCCCGGTCAGGCGGTTAGCGCCGTAACATTCACCGCGCCATCAGAACCCGTGTTGGGGCAGGCGCTGACGGATAACGGTGATTATCTCGCCGACTGGTCTGATTGCGCAGGTCAGCCCGAACAGTTTAACGCCCGCTGGCAGGAGGCCTGGCGTCTGCTTTCACAGCGTCATGGCGACGCTCTGCCTGTGGAACCGCCCCCCGTCGCCGCCCCGGAGTGGCTGGGGAAGGTTCGCTTAAGCTGGCAAAACAAAGCCTTTTCCCGCGGTCAGATGCGCGTTGAAGCCCGTCATCCTGCTGGCGAGTGGCTGCCGCTATCGCCCGCCGCGCCTCTTCCTGCGCCGCAAACGCATTATCAATGGCGCTGGACGCCCCTCAACGTCGCCAGCATTGACCATCCGCTTACCTTTAGCTTCAGCGCCGGTACGCTTGCGCGCAGCGACGAGCTGGCGCAATACGGCATCATTCACGATCCGCACGCCTCTTCACGACTGATGATTGTTGAGGAGAGCGAGGATACGCTGGCCTTAGCGGAGAAAGTGATAGCAGCGCTCACCGCCAGCGCAGCCGGATTGATTGTGGTTACTCGCCGCGCGTGGCGAGTCGAGGAAAATGAAGCACTCTCTGCATCCCATCACGCGCTATGGGCCTTGCTTCGCGTCGCGGCCAACGAACAGCCGGAACGGTTGCTTGCCGCCATCGATCTCGCCGAAAACACCCCGTGGGAAACGCTGCATCAAGGGTTGAGCGCAGTCTCACTATCACAGCGCTGGCTCGCCGCACGGGGTGACACCCTTTGGCTCCCTTCACTGTCGCCCAATACGGGATGCGCCGCTGAATTACCGGCAAACGTGTTTACCGGCGATAGCCGCTGGCATCTGGTGACCGGAGCGTTTGGCGGATTAGGCCGCCTTGCCGTGAACTGGCTCAGAGAAAAAGGGGCGCGACGCATCGCCCTGCTGGCGCCGCGCGTGGATGAGTCATGGCTACGCGACGTGGAGGGCGGGCAGACGCGCGTCTGCCGTTGTGATGTGGGCGATGCCGGGCAACTGGCCACGGTTCTTGACGATCTGGCGGCCAACGGCGGCATTGCCGGAGCGATTCATGCCGCTGGCGTATTGGCTGACGCGCCCTTGCAGGAGCTTGATGACCACCAGCTGGCTGCCGTTTTCGCGGTAAAAGCGCAGGCGGCAAGCCAGCTGTTGCAAACCCTGCGCAACCACGACGGACGCTATCTTATTCTCTACTCTTCCGCTGCCGCCACCCTCGGCGCGCCGGGTCAGAGCGCCCATGCGCTGGCCTGCGGCTACCTGGACGGGCTGGCCCAGCAGTTTTCCACCCTTGATGCGCCGAAAACGCTCTCTGTCGCCTGGGGCGCATGGGGAGAAAGCGGTCGGGCGGCCACGCCGGAAATGCTGGCGACGCTCGCCAGCCGAGGTATGGGCGCGTTAAGCGATGCCGAAGGCTGCTGGCACCTGGAACAGGCGGTGATGCGCGGCGCCCCGTGGCGACTGGCGATGCGCGTTTTTACCGACAAAATGCCCCCGTTACAACAGGCTCTGTTTAACATCAGCGCCACAGAAAAAGCCGCAACGCCGGTCATTCCTCCTGCTGATGACAACGCCTTTAACGGCAGCCTGAGCGATGAAACAGCGGTGATGGCATGGCTGAAAAAGCGGATTGCGGTTCAGCTAAGGCTGAGCGATCCGGCGTCACTGCATCCAAACCAGGATCTGTTGCAACTCGGCATGGACTCGCTGCTCTTCCTTGAACTCAGTAGCGATATTCAGCACTACCTGGGCGTACGCATCAATGCGGAACGGGCGTGGCAGGATCTGTCTCCTCATGGACTCACGCAGCTTATCTGTTCTAAGCCAGAGGCGACGCCTGCCGCTTCGCAGCCGGAAGTGTTGCGGCACGACGCCGACGAGCGTTATGCGCCCTTCCCTTTGACGCCCATTCAGCACGCCTACTGGCTGGGGCGAACCCACCTCATTGGCTATGGCGGCGTCGCCTGTCACGTCCTGTTTGAGTGGGATAAACGCCACGATGAGTTCGATCTCGCCATACTGGAGAAAGCATGGAACCAGCTCATCGCACGCCACGATATGTTGCGTATGGTGGTTGATGCCGACGGGCAGCAGCGAATCCTGGCGACAACGCCGGAGTATCACATCCCGCGTGACGATCTGCGCGCGCTTTCCCCGGAAGAACAGCGCATCGCGCTGGAAAAACGGCGGCATGAACTGAGCTATCGCGTTTTGCCTGCCGACCAGTGGCCTCTTTTTGAGCTGGTGGTCAGCGAAATCGACGATTGCCATTACCGTCTGCATATGAACCTCGACCTTTTGCAGTTTGATGTGCAGAGTTTTAAAGTCATGATGGACGACCTGGCGCAGGTCTGGCGCGGTGAAACGCTGGCGCCGCTCGCTATTACCTTCCGTGATTATGTGATGGCTGAACAGGCGCGCCGACAGACATCGGCATGGCACGATGCCTGGGATTACTGGCAGGAAAAACTGCCGCAACTGCCCTTAGCGCCAGAGCTGCCGGTGGTTGAGACGCCCCCGGAAACGCCACACTTCACCACCTTCAAATCGACGATCGGCAAGACAGAATGGCAGGCCGTGAAACAGCGCTGGCAGCAGCAAGGCGTCACACCGTCTGCCGCGCTGCTCACGCTGTTTGCCGCTACCCTTGAGCGCTGGAGCCGTACCACAACATTTACGCTGAACCTGACGTTCTTCAATCGCCAGCCGATCCATCCGCAAATCAACCAGTTGATTGGTGATTTTACCTCCGTCACGCTGGTTGATTTTAACTTCTCAGCGCCGGTGACGTTGCAAGAGCAGATGCAACAGACCCAACAGCGCCTCTGGCAAAACATGGCGCACAGTGAAATGAACGGTGTTGAGGTGATCCGTGAGCTGGGCCGCCTGCGCGGATCACAACGTCAACCGCTGATGCCGGTAGTGTTTACCAGTATGCTGGGGATGACGCTGGAAGGCATGACTATCGATCAGGCGATGAGCCATCTGTTCGGCGAACCCTGCTATGTATTCACGCAAACGCCGCAGGTCTGGCTGGATCATCAGGTCATGGAGAGCAACGGCGAGTTGATGTTTAGCTGGTACTGCATGGACAACGTGCTGGAACCCGGCGCTGCCGAGGCGATGTTTAATGACTATTGCGCCATCCTGCAAGCCGTCATCGCCGCCCCTGAAAGCCTGAAGACTCTCGCCAGCGGCATCGCCAGGCACATTCCCCGCCGACGCTGGCCGCTGAACGCGCAGGCGGACTACGACCTGCGGGATATTGAGCAGGCGACGCTCGAATACCCCGGCATCCGGCAGGCCAGAGCGGAAATAACCGAACAGGGCGCGTTGACGCTGGATATCGTGATGGCCGACGATCCTTCGCCATCAGCGGCGATGCCTGATGAGCACGAACTTACCCAACTGGCGCTGCCGTTGCCTGAGCAGGCGCAGCTTGATGAGCTGGAGGCGACCTGGCGCTGGCTGGAGGCGCGTGCGCTACAGGGGATCGCGGCTACGCTAAATCGTCACGGCCTGTTTACCACGCCGGAGATCGCCCATCGCTTTAGCGCAATAGTACAGGCGCTGTCCGCGCAAGCGTCTCACCAGCGTCTGCTGCGCCAGTGGCTACAGTGTCTGACGGAAAGAGAGTGGTTAATCCGCGAAGGTGAAAGCTGGCGCTGCCGCATTCCGCTCAGCGAGATTCCTGAGCCTCAGGAAGCGTGCCCGCAAAGCCAATGGAGCCAGGCGCTGGCGCAGTATCTGGAAACCTGCATCGCCCGGCACGACGCCCTCTTCTCCGGGCAGTGTTCTCCGCTGGAATTGCTGTTCAACGAGCAGCATCGCGTTACCGACGCGCTGTATCGCGACAACCCCGCCAGCGCCTGTCTGAATCGCTATACCGCGCAGATTGCCGCCTTGTGCAGCGCAGAACGGATTCTGGAGGTTGGCGCCGGAACCGCAGCCACTACCGCGCCGGTGCTGAAGGCCACGCGGAACACGCGACAGTCGTACCACTTCACGGACGTCTCCGCGCAGTTCCTCAATGACGCCAGAGCCCGTTTCCATGATGAATCGCAGGTGTCTTATGCCTTGTTCGACATCAACCAGCCGCTGGATTTCACCGCCCACCCGGAGGCGGGTTACGACCTGATCGTTGCCGTCAATGTGCTCCACGACGCCAGCCATGTCGTCCAGACGTTGCGCAGATTAAAACTGTTGCTGAAAGCCGGCGGACGTTTGCTGATCGTTGAAGCGACGGAGCGAAACAGCGTATTCCAGCTGGCGAGCGTGGGCTTTATTGAGGGATTAAGCGGATACCGCGATTTCCGCCGCCGGGATGAGAAACCGATGCTCACCCGCTCCGCATGGCAGGAGGTTCTCGTTCAGGCCGGGTTTGCAAACGAGCTGGCGTGGCCCGCGCAGGAATCGTCGCCGCTGCGCCAGCATCTGCTGGTAGCGCGTTCGCCTGGCGTAAATCGCCCGGATAAAAAAGCCGTGAGCCGCTATTTACAGCAGCGCTTTGGCACCGGTCTGCCCATTTTACAGATCCGGCAAAGAGAAGCGTTATTTACGCCGCTGCATGCCCCGTCTGATGCGCCGACTGAGCCAGCCAAACCCACGCCAGTTGCCGGGGGGAATCCGGCGCTGGAAAAACAGGTGGCTGAACTCTGGCAATCGCTGCTGTCTCGCCCCGTGGCAAGGCATCACGACTTTTTCGAACTGGGCGGCGACAGCCTGATGGCGACAAGGATGGTCGCGCAGCTAAACCGGAGAGGGATTGCCAGGGCTAACCTTCAGGATCTGTTCAGCCATTCGACGCTGAGCGACTTCTGCGCCCATCTACAGGCGGCTACGTCAGGAGAGGACAACCCGATACCCCTTTGCCAGGGCGACGGTGAGGAAACCCTGTTTGTCTTCCACGCTTCAGACGGCGATATCAGCGCCTGGCTGCCGCTCGCTAGCGCGTTGAACAGGCGCGTTTTCGGCCTGCAAGCAAAATCGCCGCAGCGCTTTGCCACGCTCGACCAGATGATCGATGAGTATGTCGGGTGCATCCGTCGTCAGCAGCCTCACGGCCCTTATGTGCTGGCGGGTTGGTCGTATGGCGCGTTTCTTGCGGCGGGCGCCGCACAACGCCTGTACACCAAAGGCGAGCAGGTTCGGATGGTGTTAATCGATCCCGTGTGCCGACAGGATTTCTGTTGCGAAAACCGGGCGGCCCTGCTGCGCCTGTTAGCCGAAGGACAAACGCCTCTGGCACTGCCCGAACATTTCGACCAGCAGACGCCCGACAGCCAGCTTGCCGACTTTATCAGCCTCGCTAAAACGGCCGGTATGGTGTCGCAAAACCTGACGCTGCAAGCGGCAGAAACGTGGCTCGACAACATCGCGCATCTGCTGCGTTTACTGACTGAGCATACGCCGGGCGAAAGCGTTCCGGTCCCCTGTCTCATGGTGTATGCCGCCGGGAGACCCTCGCGCTGGACGCCAGCAGAAACCGAGTGGCAGGGCTGGATAAACAACGCCGACGACGCTGTGATTGAAGCCAGCCACTGGCAAATCATGATGGAAGCCCCCCACGTTCAGGCTTGTGCGCAACACATTACGCGCTGGCTTTGCGCAACCTCAACGCAACCGGAGAACACGTTATGATGCCGTCCGCCTCCCCAAAACAACGCGTACTGATTGTGGGCGCCAAATTTGGCGAAATGTACCTGAATGCCTTTATGCAGCCCCCGGAGGGGCTGGAACTGGTCGGCCTGCTGGCGCAGGGAAGCGCCCGTTCAAGAGAGCTGGCTCATGCGTTTGGCATTCCGCTGTATACCTCGCCGGAACAGATAACCAGGATGCCGGATATCGCCTGTATTGTCGTGCGTTCGACCGTCGCCGGAGGAACCGGTACGCAGCTTGCCAGACACTTTCTGACGCGCGGCGTACACGTCATTCAGGAGCATCCCCTCCACCCGGATGACATCAGTTCCTTACAAACGCTGGCGCAGGAACAGGGCTGCTGCTATTGGGTAAACACGTTTTATCCGCATACGCGCGCGGGACGCACATGGCTTCGCGATGCGCAGCAGCTGCGTCGCTGCCTGGCTAAGACGCCGCCGGTAGTCCACGCCACCACCAGCCGACAGTTGCTCTACTCCACTCTGGATTTGTTGTTGCTGGCTCTGGGCGTTGATGCCGCCGCCGTGGAGTGCGACGTGGTTGGCAGCTTTAGCGATTTTCACTGTCTGAGACTCTTCTGGCCGGAGGGAGAAGCCTGCCTGCTGCTTCAGCGCTATCTCGATCCTGACGATCCAGATATGCATAGCCTTATCATGCACCGCCTGCTGCTGGGCTGGCCGGAAGGTCATCTTTCGCTGGAGGCGAGCTACGGCCCCGTCATCTGGTCATCCAGCCTGTTTGTCGCAGACCATCAGGAGAACGCCCACAGCCTCTACCGCAGACCGGAGATCCTGCGCGATCTGCCGGGTCTGACGCGCAGCGCGGCGCCCCTGAGCTGGCGCGACTGCTGCGAAACCGTCGGGCCGGAGGGCGTCAGTTGGTTGCTACACCAGTTGCGCAGCCATCTGGCGGGCGAACATCCACCAGCGGCCTGCCAAAGCGTACATCAGATCGCGTTATCACGTTTATGGCAGCAGATTTTACGTAAGACCGGCAATGCGGAGATCAGACGCCTGACGCCGCCGCACCACGACCGGTTAGCCGGTTTCTACAACGATGATGATAAGGAGGCGCTGTGACGCAATCTGCAATGTGCATCCCGCTGTGGCCCGCCCGGAACGGCAATACTGCGCATCTGGTCATGTGCCCTTTCGCTGGCGGCAGCAGTAGCGCGTTTCGCCACTGGCAAGCTGAGCAACTGGCTGATTGCGCGCTTTCTCTGGTGACCTGGCCGGGGCGCGATCGCCTTCGCCATCTGGAACCGCTCAGAAGCATTACACAACTGGCGGCACTGCTGGCGAACGAGCTGGAAGCATCCGTATCGCCTGACACGCCGCTTTTACTCGCCGGGCACAGCATGGGGGCGCAGGTGGCGTTTGAAACCTGCCGACTTCTGGAGCAACGGGGGCTTGCGCCACAAGGACTGATTATTTCCGGGTGCCATGCCCCGCATCTGCATTCTGAACGCCAGCTCAGCCATCGCGATGATGCCGACTTTATCGCTGAGCTGATAGACATTGGCGGATGTTCTCCTGAACTGCGGGAAAACCAGGAATTAATGTCGCTGTTTCTTCCTCTTCTGCGCGCTGATTTTTACGCCACCGAGAGCTATCACTACGACTCGCCCGACGTCTGTCCGCCGCTGCGCACGCCTGCGCTGTTATTGTGCGGCAGCCACGATCGCGAAGCCTCCTGGCCGCAGGTCGATGCCTGGCGTCAGTGGCTGAGCCACGTTACAGGCCCGGTGGTGATTGACGGCGATCATTTCTATCCCATTCAACAAGCCCGGTCCTTTTTTACGCAGATTGTCCGCCATTTTCCCCACGCATTTTCTGCAATGACCGCGTTGCAAAAACAGCCCAGTACTTCAGAAAGGTGACGCATGAATTCTTCCTTTGAATCTCTGATTGAACAGTATCCCTTACCCATTGCCGAACAGTTGCGCCACTGGGCGGCCCGTTATGCCTCGCGAATTGCCGTCGTTGATGCAAAGGGGTCGTTAACCTACAGCGCGCTTGATGCACAAGTTGACGAACTTGCCGCAGGTCTGTCATCACTGGGTTTGCGTTCGGGGGAGCATGTAATTGTGCAGCTTCCCAACGACAACGCGTTTGTTACCCTGCTGTTCGCCTTGTTAAGACTGGGCGTTATCCCCGTGCTGGCGATGCCCTCGCAACGGGCTCTGGATATCGACGCGCTGATTGAGCTGGCGCAACCCGTCGCTTACGTTATTCACGGGGAAAACCACGCAGAGCTGGCCCGACAGATGGCGCACAAACACGCCTGCTTGCGTCATGTTCTGGTCGCTGGAGAGACCGTGAGCGACGATTTTACGCCGCTCTTCTCCCTTCACGGTGAGCGACAGGCATGGCCGCAGCCTGATGTTTCCGCCACCGCGTTGTTGTTGCTCTCAGGCGGCACAACCGGCACGCCCAAACTCATCCCGCGCCGACATGCCGACTATAGCTATAACTTCAGCGCTTCTGCTGAACTGTGCGGCATCAGCCAACAGAGCGTGTATCTCGCCGTCCTCCCGGTGGCGCATAACTTTCCGCTGGCCTGCCCCGGTATTCTGGGAACGCTTGCCTGCGGCGGAAAAGTGGTGCTGACCGACAGCGCCAGCTGTGATGAGGTGATGCCTTTAATCGCGCAGGAAAGAGTGACTCACGTCGCCCTGGTTCCGGCGCTGGCGCAATTATGGGTGCAGGCCAGGGAGTGGGAAGACAGCGACCTTTCGTCGCTGCGCGTCATTCAGGCAGGCGGCGCCCGGCTCGACCCGACGCTTGCTGAGCAGGTTATCGCCACCTTTGACTGTACCCTGCAACAGGTTTTCGGTATGGCGGAAGGCCTGCTCTGTTTTACCCGGCTGGACGATCCGCATGCCACCATTCTCCACAGCCAGGGGCGCCCGTTGTCCCCTCTGGATGAAATCCGCATCGTTGATCAAGACGAGAACGACGTCGCGCCGGGCGAAACCGGGCAATTGTTAACGCGCGGCCCTTATACCATTTCGGGCTATTACCGCGCCCCTGCCCACAACGCGCAGGCCTTTACCGCGCAAGGGTTTTACCGCACAGGCGACAATGTCAGGCTGGATGAGGTGGGGAACCTGCACGTTGAGGGACGCATAAAAGAGCAGATCAACCGCGCCGGAGAAAAAATAGCCGCGGCTGAAGTGGAATCGGCACTGCTGCGTTTAGCGGAAGTGCAAGATTGCGCGGTGGTCGCCGCGCCGGACACGCTGCTTGGCGAGCGGATTTGCGCGTTTATCATCGCGCAGCAGGTGCCAACTGACTATCAGCAGTTGCGTCAACAACTGACCCGTATGGGGCTCAGCGCGTGGAAAATTCCTGACCAAATCGAGTTTCTGGACCACTGGCCGCTCACCGCCGTCGGCAAGATAGACAAAAAACGCCTGACGGCTGTCGCCGTCGACCGTTATCGCCATTCTGCCCAATAAGCGCAAACCGACCCGAAACAGGTTGAAATAAACCCGTTTCGGGTAGCACTACTATTAGAAATAGT
>ERZ1032290.132-NODE-132-length-20410-cov-18.410513_pt1 | contig 20410 bp, 6 predicted proteins | sample MGYA00518163_ERZ1032290 | MGnify/ENA primary metagenome ERZ1032290 (study PRJEB33719, sample SAMN04261355) | wastewater metagenome | biome: periurban shantytown; feature: human; material: feces | host: Homo sapiens | place: Peru: Lima | collected 2012-01-15 ... | reverse complement strand
TCGGCGCATCCGGGTCTCCCCAGATCTTCTCTGACGGCGATGCGGCGGACTCGGCACTCCAATTGATTTTGTTATGGGCTTTGACGGTCGCCGTAATGGCGGTGCCATCGGAAATGTCGTTGTTGTTGAACGTAAACGACAGCTCGGTGGCCGTGTTGCCGGTTTCCTTGGTCTGCGGAGCACCTGCACCGGTGACGGTCACCGAATAGCTATCGACGGCGCTGAAATCACCGCTCGGTGCCTTCCATGTCACCTTGGCGGTTTTATTGCCACCCGTGACCGTAACATCGGTGGGAGCGGACGGCACCTTGTCCGGTGTGGCTTCGACGGCGGTGGACGGCTTGGACCAGCCGACGTCATTTCGCGCGGCGACGGTGAAGGAATAGGTTTTGCCGTTCTTCAGACCAGTGACCTGGCATGAGGTGACGGCACCGCAATCCTTCTCTCCGGTGGCGGCACCGGTCCAACTGACCTTGTAGTTGGTGATCGGGCTGCCATTGGCGGCACCGGGCGTCCATGTGAGGCTGACCGCGCTGTTCTGCGGTTCCCCGGCTACGGGGGAGAGCAGTGGCGGCTCGGGCTTGTCGATCACGGACACGGTAATCGATGCGGTGACTTCACGATCCTTGGACTTGGTGCCGTCTTGCACGGTGACGAGCACGGTATTCGTGGAAGCACCCACATCGGATGCGACGGCGATGGTGACGTTTCCGGAGGCATCGCATCCGGCGATGGTGAGTTTGGCGGCGTCATCCGCCTTGCAGCTGATGACGGTCAGCGAGGAATCGGGGAACGGATTGTACGCGCCGGTAAGCGCGTTCACGACATCGCTGGCACCGGCCATGATCTTCAACGTCTTGTCGCCGACGTGTGCCAGCGGACGGGTCGAAGACACTACGCGCACGGTCACACCGGCATTCACGGTGCCCGCGCCGTATGCGATTTGCACGGGAATGGACGCGGTGGTGCCAGGAGCGGCATCCTTGGTGGCGGAAACCTGCAAGCTACCGGAACGGGACAGGTTCGCGGTGATTTGCCTGGACGATGAGCTTCCGCCGGAATACGTGTATTGCTTCTCGTCGTCATACACGCCGGACGGTGCATGGGTGAGCGCCGTCAGATCAACGGTCTTGGGGGCCGCGCCCGCCTCGACATCAATAGTGGAGGACGAGAACGTGGGCGGCGGCACATCGCGGCCTATCACCGTGATCTGGAGAGTGATCACTGCGGAATTGATGATCTTGGTCTTATCCGATCCCTGCTTGCCATCCACAGCGGTAAAGGTAATGGAGGCGGGGCCTGCGTAGTCTTTTGCCGCAGTGAACTTCAGGGTCTTGTCGTTCACGTAGAAATCGGAGTTGGAAGCCTTGGTGGCGCTGACGGAATCAGCGCTTTCGATATACGGTTCCTTGCCGGCACCGACGCGAACATAGTCATTGATGTTGATTTCAATGGTCTCACGCGAATTGACCTTCAATTCCGGTGCCTTGGGACGCAACGTGGGCGGAAAGACACCATAGGCCGGTACCTGGATGAACGCGGTGGAGGTGATGTTGTATTTCGTATTGGTCACCGTGTAAGGCACGGCTCGCGCCTGTGACGTCAGGTCGACGGTGATGGTGGTCGAATGCTCACCGCCCTTGACGTGAGCGTGAGCGCTGGCGGAGGGATGCACGCCGACCTTGAGCTCATTGGCTGTGCCGGAAGGATTGGCGATCCACTGGGAAACATCCACATCCACGGACTTCTTATCGATGGTGGCGGCGGACGGCACACGATAGTCGTAGGCGGTAGGCGGCTCGATGGCGGCATTCGGATCCACGTTTACCGTGAGGGTGGCCGTATCGGACAAGCCGGCCTTGTCTTTGACCGTGTAGGCGATATAGGCGGTGGTGGCGCTGCCGGGCGTGGTGAAGGAGATCATATTGTCTTTCACGCTCACCCCGTCGAGACCTTGGACCTCGACATGCTTGTCGACGGTCAGATTGGTGTTGTCGCCGGAGATGTCGTTCTGCGCGACCGGCACGGTTGCGGCTGTATTGGGCCTCAACGTGATTTCGTCATCCCTGGCGTATACGCCGGAGTCGGACGATCCTTGGAATACGCCCACGCGGATCTGCGCCTGTGCGCGCTGACCGGTCCAATCCTCCACGGCATAGGAAAAGGTGTCGGTGCCGGACGAATCCGGATACGCTTCATAGACCAAGTAGTCGGAACCGACTTCGGATATGCGGCCCAGCGTGGGTGCCTTGTTGCCCAGACCCAACAGCTGATCGTCGTCGCCATCCGTGTCTATGCCGGTCAGCATGATGGGGATGCGGACCTTCTGCCCGGCGGCAACCTGCGCTTCGGCGTCATGCGGGGTTGGCATGGCCTTGCTCGCTGCGTCGCTCTTATGTACGGTAATGGTGATATTGGCGGAAGCCACATTGCCTAGATTGTCTTCAACCGTATAGGTGATGGGGAAGTTGCCGGTCTCGCTGGATGCTTGGTAGCGGACCGTGTCTCCAGAGACGAAAGCCAGGCCTTTGAACGTCTCCTTGTCGTATTGCAGGTTGTTCTTGAGCTTGACCGTGGTGCCATCCGAGTAGGACACATGGTCAAGCACATCCACGGACACGATGCCGCCGGTACGCACCTGGGCGTTGATATTGCTGGCCTTGGGCACTGAATTCGAGGTGGTCAGAGCCGGTGGCTGCAACACGATGGTGCCCTTGGCGGTTCCGGAGGCGTTGGCCACGGTGTAGGTAAGGGCGACGGGTTTCGTGGGCACCTGACGCGCGGTGATATACACGCGCTTATGGCTGACGAGACCAACCTTGATGCCGGAGTCGGCCGGTGCGCTCACCGTGGTGACGGATAGCACGCCGCCCATCGGATCGACGTCATTGGTGAGCGGCTCCACAATGGCGGTATTATCCGCGCCAAGCAGGGCGACGTCGTTGGCGGCAACCGGTTTGGCGGCTTCGCCGGTGGCGGGCTGCACCTCGACGCGAGCCAATCCGGTGGCCGGAATCGAGCCTTGGGTAATGGTGTAGGGCACATAATAGGTGCCGGGATTGGTGGCCTTGAACGTCAACGACATATCCGCCGCATTGGTGGTCGTCGAAGCGCCGTTGGGCGTATCCACCTGAGTCAGTTGTGCCGGTTGCAAGGAAGTGCCATGCACGTAAGAGGACAGCTTGACGACGGTATCCGTGTTGGGAACGGTGGTTTTCGCTACCGGGTCGATGACCGCGGCCAAGGTGTTCGCGGGCTTGACCGAGAAATACACCATGCCGGTGCCGGTCGCCGTGCCGTCGGAGACGGTGACCTCGACGCCCACACGTCCCGACGCCAGCGCACCGGTGTTGAACGTAAGCTGGCCGTCGGCTCGGGTGGACACCTGCACCTGATCGGTGTTCTGGGCCACAGCGGAGACCAGAGTGAGCGGGTCTCCATCCGGATCGTTGAAGCTGCTCAGCGCATTGGCGGTATAACTGGCTCCCTGCTCCACATCGATCTCGGGAGGAGTGTCGAACTGTACGGGAGCGTGGTTGCCGCCATCATTCAGGGTTATGGTCACCGTGGCGGAAGAGGTCTGGCCGCGGCCATCGGAAATATCGTAAGTAAAGGTAACGGTGCCTGCGGATGCGGCGGAGGCATCGAGTTGCAGATACCGGCCATCGTAAATCGGCGAAATGGTGACGTCTTTGTCGTTTGGTGCGCCAACCTTGGTGATTTTCAGTACGGAACAATCGGTCTGCTCGTCATTGCGCAGCACGTCGAGAATCTGTTCCGAACCGGCTCGCGCGCCGATTTCATCATCCTCGGCTTTGATTTGGCCGGATTGCGCGGAACAGGTCTTGGAGAAGTCGTGGTGGTTGTTGGCCGAGTCGTTGTTCTGCTGTTCTTTCCCGGTCTGCTCGGTCTGTATTTTGTTCCACTGTATTTTGATGACTGTGGTGGAATCCTCAGGGTTCCACACATTGCCGTTAACCGTGTCGTTGAGCACCACAAGGCGATGGTTGGTGCGGAACACCAATTCGGAAGTGGCATTGACGGATTCGAGGGTTTGCGGCTTGACGCTGGTATCCGTGGGGGAGCAGGCGCGAATGTAGTTGCTGGCCTTCTGGCTCCAAGCCGAGTACACGCAGCCCTTGGACGATACCGGTCGTGCCGGATTCGCCTTGCCCCCGTTGGCTATGAAATTCGCCTTGGCATTGGATTTCAACGGGATAAGCGCAAGGCCTCTCGGTGATGCCGCGGCCACCCAATCGGACTGTACGTCATCGGTGGGAGGCTCCTGAAGGGTGAGGGTGCCGGTCGTGTCGACATCGACGCGGCCGCCCTTGAATATGACGGTTTTGCCGGTTGCGATTACCGGCGTGCTCCCGATGATGGTAAAGCTTTCAACGGTCTGCTGCTTGCCGTCGGTCAGCGATTCGAGGGTTTTGGCCTTGGCGCTGCTGGGATTGTCAAGACGCAGCACCATACCGTCGGATGGACGGTATCCGTAGATCTTGCCATCGTGGGTTACTACGATGCGCCCGCCCTCGCCCAGCTTCATTTTCGGATCGGAAGTGGTGGGAGTCACGGAATCAAGGTTTTCCGACAAGCCGGTCCACACATTGCCGGTCTTCTCGTTGATCAGGGCTACGGTATCCCCGCCGACCACAGTGGTGGTGTTGGCTTTGATGTCGGTCTTGACACCGGTGCTGACCGTGGATGCCTTGATGGTGGAGGCTTTGGTCGTTTCGGTCAGGATGGTGTCGCCATTATGCTGTGCGATGTCGAATCGTGGGGCGGAGGAGGAGACGCCGGCGTCGGCCTCCTTGTTCTTTACGTTGAATCGTGCGGCCTTCTGGTTTTTCAGCGAAGTGACCCATACGGTGCCATCGTCCAGTTGCACATGGCGGCGCGTGACGGTGCTCATGATCACCGCGCCGGCAACAAGTCCCAGAAGCAGCAGGAGCGTGATTACGGGAACCGTCCACGTATGCCCTTCGGAGGGCATAAGGCGGCGCAAAGCCGCGCTGATGCGTCGGCGACGATCGTATGACTGGGACGATGTGGCCATCTGAACTCCCTGACCCCTGTTTTCTCTGGTTGCTGGTGTAATGACAACGCTTTACGGTTCCAATACCTGCCGTTCCTGTTGTCCATTTGGTGAATTCGCCGCTGCTGGGCGCGCGTCTGATGCGATACGCAATGCCAAGGTGGCATACCCGGCAGTGGCGAGCGGATCATTCTTGCGGCTTGGCCGCACAGGCGATGGCGGGGCTGACGGACATCTGGCGGTTCTTGCGCACAATGGACACCTGAATGCAGGTCTGCGAGCCTTCCTGCGCGTTGACGGTCACCGTGGGATCTGACGTTGTGACGGTTTGCGCGCTCTGGTCGGTATTGCTGCCCTGCACTATGGCCCACGCATAGGTATCACCGCTTTGCGGGTCTGGATTCGTCCAGGTGAACGTCACGGATGACCCATCCGCCGCATAGGTGCCGTTCAGATTCTCCGGGGAAGGAATCTGGGCGTTCGCGGTATCGGTAATCACGTCATCCTGATTATTGCGGTTGTTGTCATCATCCTTGGTGCCGGGCGTCACCACCTGTTTGGTATCTGATCCGGTGGCGCTGTCCATACGGGGAACGACCACGAAGGCGAATATCAGTGCCGCTGCGGTGATCGCCGCAAGTATACCGACGGTAATACCCACCGGTTTGACCCATCGCCGTGACGAACGGGTGGTCTGATCTCGCTGGTCCGTGGCCCGGCGCCGACGCTCGATGTCTTTGGGGTAGGCCGGCATCCCTTCCACGGTAACGGGAGTGGCATGCCCGAAATATGCGAATTGCACACGCTGCATGGCGCGTGCGAACTCCAACGCGGAGTAGTACCGCTGGTCGGGGTCCTTGTTCAGGGCCCGGCGCAGCACCGCTTCCACATCGGCCGGTACGTCGGGGCGGTTGAGGCGAGGCAATGGCTGATTGACGATCAGCGAAATCAGTTCCGATTGCGAACGTGGATGATATTCGTGCTGGAATGGCGAGCAGCCGACGAACATGGCGTACAGGGTGGCCGCCAGTGAATAGATGTCGGCGGCTTCCGAACCATTGGTCAGATGCTGAAGCACTTCAGGCGGTGCCCACGGCGGCGAGAATCCGGTTTCGGTACGGTCATACACATCGGTGGAGATACCGAAATCACCCAGAACAGGCAAACCCTGCGAGGTGATGAGAATGTTGCTGGGCTTGATGTCGTGATGGATGATATTGCTGCGATGCGCGGTGAACAGCGCGCTTGACAGCTTGATGCCGAGGTCGAGTACCTGCTCGCAGGTCATGGACCGGGCCTTCATGATGCTGTTGTAGGTGCCGCCCGGCGCATATTCGATGACAATGTAGCCATGGCCATCGGAGGTGACGCCGGCACCATATACCGGCAGAATGTACGGGTGGGATGACAGCTTGGCCATGAAGTTGGCCTCGCGGTTGAACAGGGCAGCGGCCCGTGGGTCAAGGGTTTTGGCGCTGACCTTTACCGCCACCGGGCGTGCGGGCATACGCTGGTTATATAGGTACACCGTGGCGGTGGCACCGCTTCCCAACATCTGGACGAAATCATATCCGGGCAGCTTCGGCGGCCTCATCGGAATATTGGCCATCTGTTCCCTCCCTCCTTGGAAAATGCGCTCTCCCTGCATTCGTTCTACAGGATACCGTCAAGGGTACGATTCTTCGTCGGGTTCGGTAAAATTTTTCCCTCTGTGACGGTCGGGTTTAGGCTGGAGCCATGATGACGAGACTTGAACCTGGAACAGTGCTGGACGGCATCGACCGTGATGGAGCGGCGAGGCTGATTGTCGGCACGCCTGGAAGCGGCAAAACCGAATTCGCCTTATCGGTGTTGATGGCGGGGCTGCGCCGCTACGGTGGCACGCAGGCGGTGATGGCCGTATCCGGCCGTGTGGCCGCCGACGCATTGGGCAATCGGGTGATTCGTGAGCTCGGGTTTTCCGTGCAGGCCAGGCCGGTCACCACACTGGGTGCCGTGGCATTCCGGGCCATATCAGCTTCGCGCGAGGGAACTGGATTGCCGTCGCCTCGATTGTTGAACGGTGCGGAACAGGATGCTTTGCTGCGTCAAGTCATGGCCGTGCATCTGCGCCATGCCGTAGCGGGAGATGATTGCGGCACCTGTGATTTGCTACGCGTCTACTTTGCCCAGGATGACTGGGCGAAACTCATACGCGATGCCGGTGCCGGCGAGATGCCCGGCTCGGCCGCTTCCGCACAATCAAGCCTCTCGCAACAAGGGTCGGATTCGCCGTCTCCGACGTCGGCAGGCGGCTCGACCAGCGCGGATAGGTTCACTCGAGGTATTTCAGATGCGTTTATCAGCCAGTTGCGCGATATGCTGGCCCGATTGGATGAGCTCGGTGTAGGCGTTCACGAAGAGCCACGTCTCTTGGACGCCGTGACGGAGGACGCGCGATTGTCGGTGCAATGGCGTTTGGCTTTCGCATTGCGCCGTGAATATATTGCAGCCCAAAGCGCGGCATATCCGGGGCAATACCGTTTGGATGCCTCGTATTTGCTGGTGGCAGGAGCTCGTGTGGTGCATGAGGCATTCGCCGCCGATCACGCGGATGATTCCGACCGGCCTATGCGTATGGAGGCGTTGGGCTTGCCCCGGCTGCTGGTTGTGGATGATGTTCAAGACACCACGCTGGCCGGCATGCGCTTCTTGGAGGAGTTGGGGAATGCCGGCGTCAAGTTGGTGCTGGTCGGCAACCCGGATGAATCGGTGCAGACCTTCCGTGGATCGTATCCGGAATATCTGATGCGCCGTGCCGTGGAAGGGTGGCTGAAAGCCAAGGAAGAACAGCTGGTTGGCGGCAGTACCGGCGCTGATCAGTCGCACATGACGATGGCTGATGTGATCGCGTCTCGTATTTCGCTGTCGATTCCCTCGCCGGAAGACGAGCCGCTGCCTCCAGCCGAGCGTCCCGGCAAGCTGACCGCCATACTGGGCGGAGTCGATGCAGCGAATTATCAGTCGGACGGCACGGTGACCGCCGGCCTGTACCGATCCTCACGTGAGGAGCTGGATGATGTGGTCTGGCGCATCAAGCGGACGCATCTTGACCGGCATATTCGGTGGAACGACATGGCGGTCATCACCCACGATAATGCCGCCGTGCGGCTGTTCGGCGAACGACTGCGCCGAGATGGCGTGCCGGTGCGGTATTCGTCGGTCACCCGTCCTTTGAAGGACGAGACTTTCGTGCAGGGATTGTTCGCGCTTGTGGAGCTTGCCCGATTGCGTGCCGAGGGAATGGCGGAATGCCAGATGACGTTGGCTTCCTGCGCGGCATATATAAGGACTAGAGTGGCCACGTTGATGAACGGCCCGTTGGTGAGTGCCGGGGGCAGACCCGGTCAAGGGCGTCCCGCAAGGCTTGCGCCGATCGAATCGGCCATGGGGTCGTTGGAGTCGCTGGCGCATCTCGCCACGGATGATGCCATGCTGACCTCTCTGACGACGGCATGGGAGACATTGCGTGAAACATACCATGAAACACGGCGTGAAACAGGTCGTGAAACATCCTCGTCAGTGGTTCCGTCGCCAGTGTCTGTCGAAATACTCGGTGAACCGTCCGACGATGACTTGGCCTTTGGCGTTGACGCGCTGTACGTGATGCTTGCCGTTGATGATGCCGCCGCGCCGGCGCAGGCTGCGCTCGCATCCATCCATGCGGTGCTTGGCAACGACCCTCAGGCCCGCGCTTTTGCGAACCTGTGGCATCTGGTGGGCAGCGTTGCTTCCGGCTTGGAGCGGCTGCCGGCAAGCCAGCGCGTACAGCCGCGTTATGCACTGTCTGTTGCCTGGAACGCCACCGGTCTGGCACCGGTCTGGCAGCGTGCGGCATTATTCAACACGGCAGAGGGGCGCACGGCCAATGACCGGCTGGACGCGGCAATGCGCCTGTTCCAGTTCGCCGATGATTCCACCACCAGCCGAGACATCACGTCATTCATGGCACAGGTTCGGGGCATGGAAGTGCAGGCCGATTCCTTGGCCCACATAGGGCCGGTGGAAGACGCTGTGACATTGACCACGCCGGCAGGCGCGGCCGGACGCCACTGGGGATATGCGTGGATACCGGTGGTCCAGCAAGACGTGTGGCCGAACCTCGCCGGGCGCAACACCATGTTCGGTGGTGAAGACCTTGCCGAGCTCGTGCTGAGGGGAGCGCTTGAAGAAAGTGACAAAACCGGGCATGATCCGCGGTTCGCGGCTGTGCTGTCGGGCGAGAAGAAGGGTTTCCTGGTCGCGCTGACCCGTGCACGGCGAATCATGATCAGCGCGGTATGGAACGACAGCATGAGCCCCTCGGACTTTCTTTTCGGGTATCTGCCGGAATACTATCCGCGCAACCGGCAACAGGCGCCTTTCACCACAGTGGGGGCGCATACAGGATCCGCCGAATATGATCTGGCCGGATTGGACGCCGACCCACGTGGGTTGGTCAGCGCCGCCCGCGCGGTTCTGGCCACTGCTCAACCGCAGCAGGCTGCCGCAAAGGACGCCGCGGTTGCGTTGACACTCCTGTCGGAGCATGGTGTGCGCGCCGCAAATCCGCAGAGCTGGGCGTTCGTGGAATCGCCGGCCCAATCGGATAGCGCGTCATCTGGCGGTGCGTCATCTGGCGGTGCCTCATCCGACAGTGCCTCATCCGACAGTGCGTCATCTGGCGGTGTACAGTCTGACGGTATCCAAACGGGGAAAGGCAAGACGGATGCGCAGGCCGCACCCATGGTCACCCTGTCTCCATCGGCGGTCGACAGCCTATGGGCATGTCCGGTGTGCTGGATGCTGGAGAACCGGTTCGCCGGTCCTCGCCCCAGCTCCGTGGCCACCAGCTTCGGAACCCTCATCCATGCGGTTGCACAGCAAGGCAGCGAGGAAGGGCTGGACCATCTTTCCCACAATGCCCAGACGTTGGCCACACTGGGCTTGGACTCCACGGCCGGCACGGAACGCCGCATCGAGGCTGTCACGGCACGGCTTAATGCCATCTATCAGAGCAAACGCCCCGATCCGAATGCCATAGCCGACACCCGGAACCGCTATGAGGCCACCCGTAAGGACGAGTCCGCGGCAGATGCCCTGCGCAACATCGCCGATTACTTTGTGCGCAGCGACGCCGATCCGGAAACGTATCTTGGCAAGAACTCCAGCAACTTCAGCATTGGCGCATTGGCCGGTGCCGAATGCGAACGGGAGTTTGCCGCACGATTCGATGTGCGTGACATACTCGACGCATACAATGCCGTGCCCGGCATGCACCCGATCGATCGGAACATGCTGGTACGTCTGATGGGAGCACTGGTCGGAGGGTGGCCGGAAGGCATGGACGAGCATCTGACCGTGAGACTGTCCGGGCGCATCGACCGTATGGAAACCCGCGTACTCGCAGACGGCGGCGAATGCATTCGCCTCATTGACTACAAAACAGGCAGAACGCCCACGGTCAAACAGATTTTCAATGATCTGCAGCTCGTGTGCTATCAGCTTGGCCTCGTGTTCCCCGAAGACGGGCCGCGCGGTGCCAAGGCACTTGCCGCAATGCCGCATATCAGCCAAAGCGCGCTGTTCCATGTCGGGCAGAATGCGGCACCAGCCAGAAGCTACGCCCCGGAAGGTGCCTTCCAGCCGCCGCTGTTCACTGATGGTTCGTTGAATGCCGAACCGTTCACGCCGCGATACTGGTATAAAGACCCCAACCGTTTCTTCGACATACCCGCCATAGATCCGGCTACTCCTCCCGAAGGTGTGAGTGCCGAAGCGTGGGCGCAATTCGCCGCGCTCGCCGGTACGCAGACGTTATGGTCGCTGACCATGATCGCCCGCGTATTCTATGCCGCGGCGGCCAGCAGGTCGGCCATCATCGAGGCCCATCCGCAAGACACCCATATCGGATTCTGCCGTATGAAGAACGTCTGCCCTGCCTGTGCGGGCCAGATCGACACGATTTTCGAAACGAGGCAAGCATGAGCACGTTCACTCCCAGTGCGGAACAGGCCGCCATCATCGATGCGCCAGTCGATGCTGACGTACTGGTGGTTGCCGGTGCCGGTTCCGGCAAAACCTTTACGATGACCCAACGCATCATCGCGCTTATCAATCGAGGTGTGGCACCTGAACGCATCCTTGGCCTGACCTTCACACGCAAGGCCGCAGGCGAACTGCTGGAACGCGTCTCCGCCGCAGTGGCCGGTGATATGGCGGGCTCTACGACCGCCACGGTGTCTGATCGGGCATTCCTCAAGCCGGCCATTTTCACGTATGACGCCTTCTTCCAGACCATCGTGCGCCAATATGGACTGCTTGTCGGATTCGATCAGAACACGCAACCATTGAGCGCAGCCGGAGCGCTTCAACTGGCCACCGAAGTCATCGACAGTCACATGGATCTGGCGTTCAGTGAGGATTTTGGCGCCTTCTCCAGTTTGGCGAACCGTGTTCTGGCGTTGTCGGATGCCATTGGCAGTGCCATGATCGGTGCCGGCTGCACCAGCTTCGATGATGCGATCAATCGAGTACGGCAATGGGATTCGGCATTCATCAATCGATTGCAGCAAGCCGTCGCAGACGAACCCATGCCCGAGGACGAGCCGAAAATCCCCAAGATCAAACGACTGAAGAAAGATACCGACGCCAGCTGGCAAGCCAAGCTCGATGACCGTGCCGAACATTTGCACGCCCGCTGCGCCTATCATTGCGGTGCGCTGCTGGAGACCACACGCAAACGCGATATTCTGCTCCAGCTGGTGGAGGCCTATGCCCAAGCCAAGCGGGAACGCAATATGGCCGAATTCTCCGACTTCACCATTGCCGCGTATCAGCTTATCGAGCGCTTCCCCTCCATCGGAGAGCGCACGCGCCGCAGGTACAGCCATGTGCTGCTCGACGAATATCAGGACACCTCCACCACGCAGGCCGCTCTGCTGGCAGCACTGTTCCATGTGGATGCGTCACGGAGGTCCGCCGTCAACGCGGTGGGTGATCCGTTCCAGTCGATTTACGCATGGCGTGGTGCCAGCCCTGGTGCATTCTGTATGTTCCAGCAAGATTTCCACCTGCCTGCCGGATACAAGCCATTCCCGTTGTCCGTCACCAGGCGCAACAGCCGTATAGTGCTCGAAGCCGCCAATAATCTCACGCTGCCGTTGCGCTCCAATCCGTCGCGTCCCTCCAGCTCATTGATGCGTGAGGTCGATGTCTCATCGCTCGACCCCATGCCTGATGCCCCCGAAGGAACATTGGGAGTACTGGGCTTCGCCACGGCCGGGCAGGAGATCGACGCCGTAGTGCGTTTCTGCAAGACGGCCATCGCACGGCACCGTTCCGCAGCCGAACAACAGGAACAGATGCCGGGCGAACAGAAAGCGCCGGTCGCCGTGCTGTTTCGGTCCAAATCACATATGCCCGAATATCAGTCGGCATTGGAACAGGCCGGATTGACCACATTCGTGGTCGGCTATTCCGCGCTGCTGGAACGTCCGGAAATCCGCGATCTGATGGCGTTGCTGCACGTGGCCGCCGACCACACCGATACGGGATCGCTGATGCGCTTGCTGGCCACGCCACGATTCACCATGTCCGCAGCGGATTTGACCATGTTGGCCCGTTTTGCTGAAGAACAGAACACGGAACAACGCTTCCAAGCATTGGTGCAGGCCGGCCTTGCCCAACCGGATACACCAGCGAATGAATGGGCGGCTGTGGTGCGTGAGTACCGCGATCAGGTGGCCAATGCGGTATTCCTGCCAGACGTATTGCTACGCGGCGACCTGGTAAAACTGCTTGAACGGTTGAGCGCACACGGGCGCAACGCCATAACCCGGGCCGCGGTGATGCTCCGTCAGGTGCATGATGCCGTCGGGCGGCCACTGGGCGACGTGATTCGCGCCGGCATAGAAGCGTTGGATCTTGACATCGACACCGTATTGGCCGGTGTGCTGCATAATCCGCAGCACCGCGCCAATCCCGCTTTGGCGCATATGCCTATGGATGCGATTGTGGATTTGGTGGATACGTACACGCAAGAGATTGCCGCTGAGCAAACTCCCTCGTTGCATGGGTTCATCACATGGGTGGATCATCTGGCTTCGGTGGAGGATGAAGCCGCCAGTCTCCCCGACGCTCCGGTGGATGTGGAACTGATGACCGTACACCAGTCCAAAGGGTTGGAATGGGATGCCGTTGCGGTAGTGGGGCTTACCGCCGGCGGATTCCCCAGCAATCAGGGCGACCATCTCAAGATCGTGCTGGACGAACACCATACGGGAGGCACCGAGCAAGGTCACTGGACCGCACCCGAATATCATGAGACCGCCGACTCCTGGCTCACCAACCCCACCGCCGTGCCCGTGCCTATGCGCGCCGATGCCGGCATTTTGCCGCGATTCCCCCATGATGCCGATGTGGAAGCCGACCCCATCGCATCGTTGGCGGCTTTGGATGATGTGGAGCTTATCGATGATGAAGTGTTCGGCTCCATGCGCGAATTCGGCGATGGCGTGGAAGAAGTGGATGCATCCGGCTGGTATTTGACGCAGGCGGAGGAATATGGGCGTCGGCTGCATGCCGACGAACGTCGATTGATGTATGTGGCGCTTACCCGTGCGCGGGAAGATGCCCTGATGACCTATTGCGCCTATACGGGCGAATCCGGGCGGGACCCGTCAGTGGTGCCCAAAGGCTCTCGCGCCGCTCAGCCATCCAATTTCTGGCTTGAAGTGCATGACGCGCTCCAAGCCCGTGAACATGCGATATCGGCTCAGGACTGTGTGGAACGGCTGCAAGCCGCCAATGCCGGGAAGCCCATGCTGATCTCGGCGCAAGGCGAAGCGATTGCCCCTCCCGAAGGGTTCTTTATCGGAGAGCATGCCGCGGCATACAGTGACGCCGTGGTGGGGGAGGCGTGGCAAACGCCGATTACGCAGACGAATGCCGCCGCCGAATTGCCGTGGCCGGCTACCCTCAGCGACGCGGTGCATGAACAGCTGTCACGCGGCATCGATGTCATCGCCGCAGATTCCTCGTCACTTGAGCAGCACCAAGACGCCGGCCCACTCCTGCAACGGGCACAATTGCTGGTGGACGACGCCGATTTGATGGCCGATGCCGCCAGCGGCCAGTCGCTTGATGAGGCAGTCAAAGCCAAGGCGCAACGCGTTCTGGCTGCAGGACGCCAGAACGTGACAAGCCTGCAAGCCCGCGTAGGTGGCATGAACGAACGGGAGGAGCGCCTCTACTGGCGTAGCATTATCCGCCCGATTCCGCGCATATCGTCTCCGGCGGCCGAGGCCGGCACGCAGTTCCATGCGTGGGCTGAGCAATTCATCAATGCCGGTAAGCCGGATGAAGCGGTACTGGCATATGAAGCCGAACCAAGCATGCCGCATACAGGTCAGGATGCGGGATTCGTTTCCCGGGAAGCCATGTTGGCCGATTTGGCCGAACGGGAGCGGCAATGCCGCAAGCCATCCACACGGCAGCCCGCTGTCCCACAGCCCACGGCTCAACAATCCGTATCCGCCGTATCCGCCGTATCCGCCACTTCCATAAGCAGCGACAATGCCACCGAGTCCAAGCTGGTGGCGTGGCAGCGCAGACTGGCCGAATCATCGTGGGCCAAGCGCATCCCGGCGTGGACGGAGCGTGCCATCGTCGTGGACGTGCCGGGCGTGGGCCTGGTCAATGGCAAACTCGATGCGGTATTCATCGGTGGACTTGACCCGTCCAGCACCACCGCACGCTTTACCGTGGTCGACTGGAAAACCGGTCGTCGGCCCACCAAGCCAGACGACATCACCCGCAAACTTGCCCAGCTCGACATGTACCGACTGCTGCTGGCAGCGGTCGAAGGTGTGGAATTGGACAGTATCGACGCCACTCTCTACTATGTCAGTGAGCCCGACGAGGGCTTGCGCGAGCTTCACGCCCGCGCGAAAACCAAACAGGAAATCCTTACCGAGTTGAGCTCCGGCATTCCCGAACAATCTGACAACGACTGAGCCCAAAGGCTCATGACCTGTACAGCATCGGACGGCCTTCACCGGTGGAGAGACCTTATGCATCGCAAGGCATCTCCGATGATGAAGACGACTGGCCACGTACCGGTCCGCGGTTGAAACGCACCGCGTGACGTTGCTCGGGAACCGCTACCCTCGGATGGCACGTGTGGGCGGGCGCACGTGCCGGACAACGCACCAGTAAGGAGTTATTGTGTCCACGACTCGCGCGGTTTCGAAGTCGTCCGCTGCCCACTCGCCCTACCAGCGCCTGTTCATGCTGCCCGGAGCCAAGGCGTTCTGCCTGTCCGGCGCGGTGGCACGATTGCCGATCTCCATGATGAGTCTCGGCATCGTTCTGGCGCTCAACCATCTCTACGACAATTGGACCATCGCCGGCACCATGAGCGCCGCCTATGTGCTGGCCATGAGCTGCGTCACCCCGTTCTACGCCCGCGCCTTCGACCGTTTCGGCCAAGCCCGCGTGGGCCGGCTTGCGCTCGCCGTGCAGATCGTGGCCATGCTCGCCTTCGCCTTCGCGGCGTTGGTGCGCGTGCCGATTCCGCTGCTGTTCGTCCTGGCCATCATCATGGGTCTGACGCAGTTCTCATTCGGCGCATTGGTCCGAACACGCTGGTCCTATGCGTTGCGCGGTGTGGAAGATGGTGAACAGCTGCTCAACACGGCCTACGCCATGGAAGCCGCCATTGACGAGATCGTCTTTATTCTGGGGCCGATTCTGGCGGCTTGGCTGGCCACCTCCGTGCATCCGGTATCCCAACTGTTCGTGCCCACCGTGGCATGCGGTATCGGCGGCACCATATTCTTCTCGCTGAAATCCACCCAGCCACCGGTTATCGTGGAACAGGTCACCGTGGCCGCGCACGATGACGGCAGCCCTGCTGCAAGCGAAGATGCCGACCAGCTGACCCTGCGCCAGCTCAAACGCAGCGGCGCCAAGCCCAAGAGCGTATTGCTCTATGCCGGCGTACTGCCGTTGCTCGCTGTGTTCATCGTGTTCAATATGAGCTTCACGTCCTTCGACGTGTCCATTACCGCCACCATGAAATCCATGGGACTTGAGCCCTTCCTCGGTCTGCAATTGGCGATGTTCGCGGTCGGCTCGTGCATCGGCGCGCTGGTGTTCGGCTCTTGCCGACTCAAAGGCTCCCATTGGGCGCATATGGTGATGTTCCTATCGCTGCTGACCGTCGGCTACGTGTTCTTCCGGCTGTCAATGGACAATCTCATCCTGCTGGGCGTCTTCGAAATCCTCGCCGGCCTGACCGTCTCGCCGACGTTCGCCACCGGCAACCTCATCGTCAAGGATCTGGTGCCGGCGGAATCCCTGACCGAAGGACTGAGCTGGGTAACCACCGCAGGCACGGTCGGCACATCGATCGGCTCGTCCGTGGCCGGCATTGTGCTTGACGCCTCCAACCCTCATGTGGGCATGATGCTGCCATTCATCTTCACGCTGGCGTCCGTGCCATTGGCGTTGGCCGGATGGGCCTTGGCCAAGCGGCGTGGGTGAAACGGAATCGGGCTACGCCTGATGGATGGTTGGCGGCTTCGCCGGGGGTCTCTCCCTCAGTCCGCTTCGCGGCCAGCTCGAACGCAATTAAATGATGGCTTTCAGCCAACTGAATTATTGCTCACTGTCGTTCGCCCTCACCTAAAAACGCCTCCGGCGTTTTCTTCACGGTTCGGCTTGTCAGAGGGAGCTCGACTTCACGGTTCGGCTTGTCAGAGGGAGCTCGATTCTGTGGACGGGATATTGGCGTGAGGGCTTGGCGGTGATAGGCTGATTGCCGATTGGAAAACGTCCCGGGTGCATTGCCGGGCAGGTACGGGTAGACAGGGAAGAAGACATGATCAAGGTTTCGGTGGTCGGAGCGAAAGGCCGCATGGGCTCGCACGTGGTCGAAGCGGTGAACAACGCCGAGGATACGCAGCTGGCGCTCGCATTGGATGCCGGCGACGACCTGACCCAGGTCACCACTGACAACACCGATGTGGTCGTCGAATTCACCGTGCCGTCCGTCAGCCTGAACAACGTGCTGACCCTGATCGGTCAAGGCGTGGACGTGGTGGTCGGCACCACCGGCTGGACCGACGAAAAACTCGCCCAGGTCAAGGCCGCCATCGCCAACGGCCCGAAGCCCGAAACCCAGAAGGTCTTCATCGCACCTAATTTCGCGATCTCCGCCGTACTGGCCGACTACTTTGCCACCAAGGCCGCGAAATACTTCGAATCCGCCGAAGTCATCGAACTGCACCACCCCACCAAGGTGGACGCCCCCTCCGGCACCGCCATTCACACCGCCCACGGCATCGCCGAAGCGCGCAAGGCCGCAGGACTCGCCCCCGTGCCGGACGCCACCGAAACCGATGGCGGCTCACGCGGCCAGGTGGTCGACGGCATCCACGTGCACGCCGTGCGTCTGCGCGGCCTCAACGCCCACGAGGAAGTGCTCTTCGGCAACGCCGGCGAGCAGCTGACCATTCGGGCCGACAGCTTCGACCGCACCAGCTTCATGCCCGGCGTCCTGCTTGCCGTGCGCAAGCTCGCCGGCGACGCTCCGGCTGGCCTGACCATCGGCCTCGACCACTTCCTCGACCTGTAATCGACCTGCAGTCGACCAGTAGTCGCCCCCGCATTTCAGGCAGGGAAGCGCGCCGGGACGCGCATCACGGCATTGCCACCGGCTCCGGCCATAATGCCACGCATTCAGCAACAATCAAGGTACGTAATGTAAGAGTCCACAATGGGAAGTACGGTGAACACTATGAGCGAGCATGACATGCACCTTCTTGAGCCAGCACCTTTCGGCCGCATTCTGCCGGCTATGGTCACCCCGATGAAATCCGACGGCAGCGTCGATTTCGCCGCCGCGCAGAAGCTCGCCAAATACCTCGTCGCCGATGGCGCGGATGGTCTGGTGGTCAATGGCACCACCGGTGAATCGCCCGTCACCCATATGGATGAGAAGGTCGAGCTGGTCAGGGCCGTCAAGGAGGTCGTCGACGTTCCGGTGATTTCCGGTGCCGGCTCCAACGACACCGCACACACCGTGCGTATGGTCGAACAGACTCAGGAAGCGGGCGCCGACGCGGTGCTCGTCGTCATGCCTTACTATTCCCGCCCCTCGCAGGACGGTATCGTCGGCCACTACAAGGCCGTCGACGAATCCGCCGAAAAGCCGATCATCGTCTACGATGTTCCCGGCCGTACCGGCTTGAAGGTCAAGGTCGAAACCTACGACCGACTGGCCGGACTTGAACACGTCAAGGCTGTCAAGGACGCCACCGGCGATCTTGCAGCCGCAGTGGAGAAGCAGCAGCGCACCGGCCTCGCCTGGTATTCCGGCGATGACGGCCTGTTCCTGCCGTTCCTCTCCATCGGTGCCGTCGGCATCATTTCGGTGATTGCCCACGTCGCCTCCAACCCCATGCAGCAGCTTGTCCAGGCATTCGATCGCGGCGATATCACCACCGCCCGTCGCCTCGCCAACCAGCTCGCCCCCCTTGTCCACGCGTTGAATGGCGACGGCTATCAGGCCGTCATGGCCAAGGCTGCGCTCAAGGTCAAGGGCGTTATCCCCTCCACCACCATGCGTCTGCCGAACATCGGTCCCGACGCCACTCAGCTTGACAAGGCTGAAGAGGGCATGCGCGCTGCCGGACTGCTGTAAGCCCGAAACGCTGCATACGGGTTGCCAGCCCGCCGCCCCTGCATGACAGAGCAGAGGCACCACAACAGAAATCCCAAAAAGGTTATGGCACAAGAACAAAAGAAAACAAGCAAGAACACGAATTCTCGCCGTCGCGGTTCCGCGCGCGGCCGCAACGCCAACGGATCCAACAGCCGTACGCCGTCCCGTAAGATCAACGCCACCCGGCAGGCCACCGCACCCCAGCAGGATGCCGTGCTGATCGCCCCGCCGAAGTACCGCAAGGGCTCCATGCGCATCACGCCGCTCGGCGGCTTGGGCGAAATCGGCCGCAACATGAACGTGATCGAATACAACGGTCACCTGCTGCTCATCGACTGCGGCGTGCTCTTCCCCGAGGAGGAGCAGCCGGGCGTGGATCTCATCCTGCCCGATTTCAGCTACATCAAGAACCGTCTCGACAAGGTCGACGCCCTGGTGCTCACCCACGGCCACGAGGACCACATCGGCGGCGTGCCCTACCTGCTCAAGCTGCGCCCGGACATCCCGCTGATCGGCTCCAAGCTGACCCTCGCCTTCGTTGAGGCGAAATGCCAGGAGCACAACCAGCATCCCACCATGGTGGAGGTCAAGGGACGCGACAAGCTCAAGGTCGGCCCGTTCAACCTCGAATTCGTCACCGTCACCCACTCGATCCCCGACGCGCTCGCCGTGTACGTCAAGACGCCCGCCGGCTCCCTGATTGACACCGGCGACATCAAGCTCGACCAGCTGCCGCTCGACCACAAGATCACCGATCTGGTGGAATTCGGCAAGATCGGCGAGCAGGGCGTGGATCTGCTGATGATGGACTCCACCAACGCCGAGGTGCCAGGCTTCGTCAAGCCGGAGACCTCCATCGGACCCGCGCTCGACCAGGCGTTCGCGCAGGCGAGCCGCAAGATCATCGTCGCCAGCTTCTCCTCGCACGTGCACCGCGTCCAGCAGGTCGTCGACGTCGCCCACAAGTACGGGCGCAAGGTCGTCTTCGTCGGCCGCTCGATGGTGCGCAACATGTCCATCGCCGCCGACCTCGGCTACCTGCACATCCCCGAAGGCACCGTCATCGACCTCAAGAAGGCGCACGACGTGCAGGACGACAAGCTCGTCTTCATGTGCACCGGTTCGCAGGGTGAGCCGATGGCCGCCCTCGGACGCATCGCCGACGGCAACCACCGCGACATCACCATCAACGAGTTCGACACGGTGATACTCGCCAGCTCCCTGATTCCGGGCAACGAGCATGGCGTGTACAAGGTCATCAACAAGCTCGTGCAGCTCGGCGCGCGCGTCGTCAACCGCGACAACGCGGCCGTGCACGTGTCCGGTCACTGCAACGAGGGCGAGCTGCTGTACATGTACAACATCGTCAAGCCCAAGTGCGCCATGCCGATCCACGGCGAGAACCGTCACCTGGTGGCCAACGGCCTGATCGCCGTCAAGACCGGCGTGGACCCGCAGAACGTGGTCTTGGCCGAAGACGGCGACGTGGTCGACCTGTATCACGGCAAGGCCGCGGTCGTCGGCTCCGTGCCGTGCGGTTACGTGTACGTCGATGGCGATTCCGTCGGCGAGCTGACCGATGACGAGCTGGAAAAGCGCCGCATTCTCGGCACCGAGGGCTTCGT
>ERZ1032290.124-NODE-124-length-21617-cov-18.128745_pt1 | contig 21617 bp, 18 predicted proteins | sample MGYA00518163_ERZ1032290 | MGnify/ENA primary metagenome ERZ1032290 (study PRJEB33719, sample SAMN04261355) | wastewater metagenome | biome: periurban shantytown; feature: human; material: feces | host: Homo sapiens | place: Peru: Lima | collected 2012-01-15 ... | reverse complement strand
CGGGCTTGCCCTCTCCGTCACGGCTGACGCCGTGCCACCTCTCCCAAGGGGAGAGGCTTTGGCTTGCGGAGGAGGAAGAAGTACGACTTATGACGAAAATATGAATAAAAACTCGAAAAAGCCCTACCGTTCCCGGTTCCGGTCTGCTATAATTTTCTATGCTTGTTACAAAAACCTGAAGTGAAGTAAAGGAGCCAGGAATATGATAAAAAGCGCTGAACTGGAAAATTCGGCATACGAGTTTGAGGCGAAAATGCCGCTGCGCCATGCTGTCCCGCTGGGCTTGCAGCACGTGTTCGCCATGTTCGTGGGCAACCTCACCCCGCTGCTCATCATCACCAGCGCCTGCGGCCTCGCGGGCGGTGAGTTCGCAGACCTGCAGGTGAGCCTGCTGCAGAACGCCATGTTCGTGGCGGGCATCGTCACGCTGGTGCAGCTGTACGGCCTCGGCCCTGTGGGCGGCAAAGTGCCGATCATCATGGGTACCAGCTCGGGCTTTCTGGGCGTGTTCAACAGCGTGGCTGCCACCATGGGCGGCGGCGTCACGGCCTACGGCGCCATGATGGGCGCATCCATTCTGGGCGGCCTGTTCGAGAGCGTGCTGGGCGTCTTTCTGAAGCCCCTGCGCAAGCTGTTCCCGCCGGTGGTCACCGGCACGGTCGTGCTGTCCATCGGCCTGTCCCTCATCTCCGTGGGCGTCAACTCCTTCGGCGGCGGCAACGCAGCCAAGGACTTCGGCTCGGTGGAGAACCTGCTGCTGGCCGTCTTCGTGCTGGTGGTCATCCTCCTCTTCAAGCACTGGACCAATGGCTTCTTCAGCTCTTCCTCCATCCTCGTGGGCATCATCGCGGGCTATCTGGCAGCCATCGTCATGGGCTTCGTCCTGCCCACCACCGGCGTCACCGCCGACGGCGTGGAGTTCACCAAAGCATGGGTGCTGAACTGGAACAAGGTCGCTGAGGCCAGCTGGTTCGCCATCCCCAAGCTGGTGCCGGTCAAGATCGTCTTCGACCTCCGCGCCATCCTGCCCGTCATGATCATGTTCATCGTCACCGCCGTGGAGACGGTGGGCGACATCTCCGGCGTCATGGAGGGCGGCATGGGCCGCGAGGCCACCGATAAGGAGCTGAGCGGCGGCATCATCTGCGACGGCCTCGGCTCTACCGTCGCCGCCTGCTTCGGCGTCCTGCCCAACACCTCCTTCAGCCAGAACGTGGGCCTCGTGGCCATGACCAAGGTGGTCAACCGGGGCGCACTGGCCACCGGCGCCATCTTCCTGATGCTCTGCGGCCTCATCCCCAAGCTGGGCGCACTCATCTCCATCATGCCCCAGGCCGTTCTGGGCGGCGCTGCCGTCATGATGTTCTCCTCCATCGTGGTGTCGGGCATCCAGCTCATCACCAAGGAGAAGATGACGCCCCGCACCCTGACCATCGTCTCTGTGGCGCTGGGCGTGGGCTACGGCATGGGCGCAAACGCCAGCATCCTTGTCAACACCCCCCAGTTCGTCCAGCTCATCTGCGGCGAGAGCGGCATCGTGCCTGCTGCCTTCGTGGCCATCCTGCTCAACTGCCTGCTGCCCCGCGACGAGAAGTAAGCGTTGGCGCACTGCGGCCTCCCTGTCTTTGCAGGGAGGTCTTTTTGTGCTATGATATTCCCAGTCTTATGAGAGAGAAGGAGGACTCTATGGAACCGCAAACTGCCGCCCGCTATCGTCTTCTGGACGAGCTGCGGGGACTCGACCTCATCAGCATGATGCTCTACCACGGGATGTGGGACGTGGTGTTCCTCTTCGGCGTGGCCCAGAAATGGTACACCGGACGCCCGGGCTTTGTGTGGCAACAGAGCATCTGCTGGGTCTTTATCCTGCTTTCGGGCTTCTGCCTGCCGCTGGGGCATCATCCGTTCCGGCGGGGAGCCGTCGTCTTCGGGGCAGGGGCGCTGGTCACAGCCGTCACCCTGCTCTTCCTGCCCGAGGACGTGGTGTGGTTCGGGGTGCTGACCCTGCTGGGCTCGTCCATGCTCCTCACCGCCGCGCTGGACCCGCTGCTCCGCCGCGTCCCGCCCGCCGTGGGCGTGGCCGTCAGCGCCCTGCTGTTCTGGGTGACCTACCCGACGATGAACGGCTTCTGGAACCTGCCGGGCCGCCGTCTGGCCCTGCCGCAGGCCCTCTACGCCAGCTACACCACGGCCTATCTGGGCTTCATGCCGAAGAGCTTTTTCTCCACCGACTATTTCCCGCTGCTGCCCTGGCTGTTTCTGTTCTGGGCGGGGTACTTCCTCCACCACCTCGTGGGCCGCGGACGCCTCGCGCCGCTGCGCCGGTCGGTCTGCCCGCCGCTGGGCTGGATGGGCCGTCACTCGCTGGTGCTCTATCTGCTCCATCAGCCGGTCATCCTGGGGGTGCTGACGGTGGCGTTCCGGCTGGTGAGAGCGGGGTAAAACTTCTGGAAAAGTTAGCCTCTGTGACCGCTTGACAAAGCAGCGGCACTGTGGTATCCTATGGACGGTTAGAGAAATCTAACTAAAGAGATGCGTCTGAGCCTGCTTCCGACGCATTTTTATGGAGCAAAAAGTTAGAAGCAGCTAACCCAATAAATCAAAAGTGAGGCTGAACATTATGAGCAAAGTAGCAATCGTATTCTGGAGCGCGACCGGCAACACCGAGACCATGGCAAACTGCATCGCGGAGGGTGCAGGCGCTGCCGCCACCATCGTCCCCTGCGCCGAGATGGACGCAGCAAAGCTGGGCGGGTATGACGTGGTGGCCTTCGGTTGCCCCGCAATGGGCGCGGAGCAGCTGGAGGAGAGCGAGTTCGAGCCGATGTTCGCGGGCCTCGAAGGCTCTCTGAACGGCAAGAAGGTGGCTCTGTTCGGCTCCTACGGCTGGGGCGACGGCCAGTGGATGCGCGACTGGTGCGAGCGCGCCAAAGAGGACGGCGCACAGCTGTTCAGCGACGAGGGCCTCATCTGCAACGAGACGCCCGACGACGACGTTCAGGCTGCCTGCCGCAAGCTGGGCGCTGATCTGGCCAACTGGTAAAAAATAACATCGGCCCATCCTGCATCATCCCGCGTCTTTGGGGCAACCTAGGGACAAAGAGGTGATGAATGAATGGAAAACACAGGTGTCCGCTGTGATGTCTGCGAGTGCCGCCACAACGTGGGGAGCTGCAAGTGTGACTTGCCCGAGATCACGGTGACGGAGCGCTGCACCTGCTCTTCTCAGCAGGTGGACATCCCGCACTACTGCCAGAGCTACGAGAAGAAGTAATCTGCGCAAAAAAGACCTCTGCCCGACGGCCTTGCCGGGCAGGGGTCTTTTGCTTTAATGAAGGCTGACGCCGAAGGTGGGCAGGCTGCGCAGCAGGGTGCCGACGCTGTGCATCTCGTAGATGCCGAAGCCCAGAGCGCTGGCGGCTATGAGGTTTTCGGCCCGGTCGTCGATGAAGATGGACTCATCGGCCCGGAGATGGTACTTGTCCAGCAGGGCCTGATAGATGCGGGGGTCGGGCTTGTTGATCTTCACTTCGCAGGAGGCCACGCCGCCGTCGAAGAGGCCCTCGAAGTCCCGGCGCATCAGCAGGTCCAGCACGTCCTCGGGGATGTTGCTCAGGTAGTAGACGCAGTAGCCGCGCTGCTTGAGCTGCTCCACCAGCGTCTGCATCCGGCGGCGGGGACGGAGCATACTCATCCAGTCGTCCAGCACGCCCTCCACCTCGAAGCCCCGGCCCACGGCCCTGGCCCGCTGGAGCATCCGCTCGTTGGCCTCCCGGCGGGTGATGCGGCCTGCGTCCAGCAGCCGCCATTCTCTGCTGCCGAAGGTCAGGTCGTAGACCTCCTCTTCCAGCCCCCGGTTCCCGAACAGGTCGATGAGGTACTTGTGGGGGTCGAAATCCACCATGACGCCGCCGAAGTCGAACACGATATTTTTATACATCGATGATACCTCTTTAAAAAAAGTTGGGATCGCACTGCGCCCAGTATAGCACATCCGGGGCAGTATTTTCCAGCCCTTTTGCATCGTCCGGCCCGCACCGGCATAGGATGGGACTGTAAGGGGGCGGGGGAGATGACCTTTCGGGAGCTGTGCAGCAAGGAAGTCGTCCAGCTGAAGGACGGGGCCTGCCTTGGCCGGGTGGACGATCTGGAGCTGGACGCCGACACGGCCCGCATCGGGAGCCTGCTTCTGCTGGGGCGGCCCCGGCTCTTCGGGCTGCTGGGCCGGGACGAGACCCTGACCATCCCCTGGGCCGACATCGAGCGCATCGGTCTGGATGCCATCCTCGTGCGGACGGACATCCCCGCCCCGCCGCCCTCCCACGGGGGACTGCTGGATAAATTGCATCAGTGGCTGAACGGATGAAAGATTTTCACCCGTTTTTTGCCCGTCAGGGCTGGATTTTGGAGGCGGGATGATTATAATAGAGGACTGGGGCGGAGTCTGCCGCCTCAAATAAGCTTCAAATAATACGAAAAACGCAGAAGTGAAAGGAACTTCTCTATGACACACCATCCGAGTGCTGCGTCCCTCCGGCTGCACGGGGCGCGGCTGCTGTTTCCGCCTGCGGCCACCCTTCTGTTTCTGGTGCTTACCGAGTACATCGCCCGCGGCGCCCTGAGCGGAGATACCTTTGTGCAGTACATCTTTCCCCACCCAGAAGCCTACCTGCTGGCGTGGGGGCTGCTCTTCCTCGTCTGGATGGCGGTGGACTGGCTCACCCGCTTCGCCCCGCTGGCCACCCTCCTGTCGGCCCTGCTGGGCTGTCTGCCCGCCACAGTGGATTTTTACATCCTGCAGCTCCGGGGCGAGCCCTTCCTCCCGTGGGACTTGATGCAGGTGTCCGAGGCGGCCGGCGTGGCCTCTGCGGCGGGCATCCACGTCCAGAAGAGCATGGTCGTCTCCGGCGTCGTGGTGCTGGCTCTGACCGTCGGCTCCTTCTTCCTCTACCGGGGCCGTCAGAAGCTGCCCTGGGTGCAGCGTCTGGCGGGCTTCGCGGCCAGCACAGCGGCCACCTGCGCCCTCATCTTCGGGGTGTTTCTGCAGCCTGCCGTCACCCAGTCGCTGGGCATCCTGCCCGACGCATGGATGCAGGACCGCTACTACCGCTATTACGGCGTCATCACCAGCTTCCTCACCAACCTGACGAATCTGGAGATCGACAAGCCCGAGGCTTACTCGGAGGAGGCCATCAACGCCATCCTCGACGACGTGGAGGCAGGGGAAAAGTACACCACCAGCCCGGTCTACCCCGGCTCCTACGCCGCCCAGACCCCGGCAGACGAACAGGTGAAGCAGCCCACCATCCTCTATGTGATGGACGAGTCCTACTGGGACGTCTCGGAGCTGGAACAGTACGGCTTCCAGTTCGACACCGACGTCTCGGCCAACCTCCACGCTCTGCAGCAGACCAGCGCCTATGGCCGGGTCTACAGCCCCAGCTTCGGCGGCGGCACCTGTGACGTGGAGTTCGAGGCCCTGACGGGCTACTCGGTGTCCTATCTGCCGAGCGGCAGCAAGCCCTACCAGCAGCACGTGACCAAGCCCATGTTCGCCCTGCCCAGCTACCTCAAGACCGAAGGGTATCAGACGGCGGCGGTCCACTGCTTCTGGGCCAGATACTGGAGCCGCGACACGGCCTACCCCAACCTCGGCCTCGACGATTTCATCAGCCTTGAGAAGATGCACGGCGTCCAGAAGGTGCGCCGCCACTACTGGACCACCGGCCTCGTCACCGACGATTCCATGGCAGACCAGATCATCGGCCAGTACGAGACCATGAAGGCCCAGTCCGACGCCCCCGTCTTCCTCCACGCCGTCACCATGCAGAACCATACCAATTATAATAAGGATAACTACCCCGATGACCAGCGGGTGAAGGTCACCGAAGCCCCGGCGGGCCTTAAGGCCAGCACCGTGGGTGCGCTGGAAGACTTTGCCACCGGCATCCGGGACGCCGACGCCATGCTGGGCAGGCTGACGGACTACTTCTCGCAGGTGGACGAGCCGGTCATCCTCGTGTTCTGGGGCGACCACTACAACCCCATCGACTCCAATTACGACATCTACACCCGCAGCGGCTATGCCAGCGGCTCCAGCGCCGACCCCCGCCTCCATCAGACCACCCTGCTGATGTGGTCGAACTACTCCGACCGGGCGGTCGACCTCGGCACCATCGCCGCCTACGACATCTCGCCGGTGATGATGGAGCTGTTCGGTCTGCGTCAGCCCGCCTACTTCCAGTTCCTTGGCCGTCAGCTCCGGGCCGCCTACCGGGCCAACACCCGCGGCACCATCCTGGAGAAGGACGGCACCGCCTCGAACGAGCTGACCCCCTTGCAGCAGAAGTGGAGCGATGAGCACTGGCTGCTCCAGTACGACCTCATGTTCGGCAAAGGCTATGCCCTGAGCCGGATGGGGCTCGAGGAGCTGTCCGAGGGCGCTGATTGACGAAAAACTACGATTCTTTTTAGAAAAAAGCAGGAAAACCCCTTGCAACGGCCAGAGGTTTGTGCTATTATTACTTAGCATTACACACGCATCACTATGCCCTTTTGTGCTCGGCGAGCCTGTGTTCGCGGCCAGAGGATGCCGAATCGGCGAGAATTTTTTTCGGCGGTCAAGGAGATTTTTCGAAGCAATCCTGACGGATTGCGAGAAGAAACGACGAAGACCGCTGGGAAAAAGGCCGACTAGACGGTATTCGATGGTCGTGAACGCAGGCTCAAGGGTTGAGGGCAGTCCGCAGGCATCCGATATGTCAGTGGATCACGGTGTGCGGAGGCAAAACAAATTTTGGAGGTAATTTTACTATGGCAGTCGTTTCTATGAAGCAGCTTCTCGAGGCAGGCGTTCACTTTGGTCACCAGACCCGCCGCTGGAACCCCAAGATGGCGAAGTATATCTTCACCGAGCGCAACGGCATCTATATCATCGACCTGCAGAAGACCGTCAAGAAGCTGGACGAGGCTTACAACTACGTGAAGGAAGTTGCAGCTGAGGGCGGCGACATCCTGTTCGTCGGCACCAAGAAGCAGGCTCAGGAGTCCATCCGTGACGAGGCTCTGCGCTGCGGCATGCACTACGTCAACGCTCGCTGGCTGGGCGGTATGCTGACCAACTTCCGCACCATCCGCAAGCGCATCGACCGTATGGCTCAGCTGCAGAACATGAAGGACAACGGCACCTTCGAGCTGCTGCCCAAGAAGGAAGTGGCCAAGCTGGAGCTGGAGATGGAGAAGCTGGACAAGTACCTCGGCGGCGTCAAGAACATGAAGACCCTGCCCAAGGCCATGTTCATCGTTGACCCCCACAAGGAGCGCATCGCTGTTGCTGAGGCCCGCAAGCTGAACATCCCCATCGTTGCTATCGTTGATACCAACTGCAACCCCGACGAGATCGACTACGTCATCCCCGGCAACGACGACGCGATCCGCGCTGTCAAGCTGATCGCTGGCGCTATGGCTGACGCTGTGCTGGAAGGCAAGCAGGGCAACCAGGAGGCCGCTCCCGCTGAGGACGCAGCAAACGCCTGATTTCCCGAAATTCTCACAAACCAACAAATACTGTGTAAGGGAGAATACCAAAATGGCTATTTCTGCAAAGGACGTTATGGAACTGCGCAAGCAGACCGACTGCGGCATGATGGAGTGCAAGAAGGCTCTGACCGAGGCTGACGGCAACTTCGAGAAGGCAATCGAGATCCTGCGTGAGCGTGGTCTGGCTACCGCCGCCAAGAAGGCAAGCCGTGTGGCTGCCGAGGGCATGGTCTACGCTGATTACTGCCCCGAGTGCAAGGTGGGCGTCGTCATCGAGGTCAACGCCGAGACCGACTTCGTCGCCAAGAACGACAAGTTCGTCGCCTTCGTCAAGGAGGCCACCAAGGTCATCATGAAGCAGGACCCCGCTGATGTCGAGGCTCTGATGGCATGCAAGACCGAGAGCGGCGAGACCGTCGATGAGGCTCTGAAGAACCTCATTCTGGTCATCAAGGAGAACATCAAGGTCCGCCGTTTCGTCCGTTACGAGGGCGTCTGCTCTGCATACGTCCACGGCGGCGGCACCCACGGCATCCTGGTCAACTTCGAGACCACCAACGGCATCGAGGCTAAGGACGAGTTCGCTGCATACGGCAAGGATGTTGCCATGCAGGTCGCAGCTGCCAACCCCAGCTACGTCGATGAGGCTGCTGTCCCCGCTGAGGTCGTCGCCAAGGAGAAGGAGATCCTCCTCGCTCAGATGGCCAACGACCCGAAGAACGCCAACAAGCCCGACGCTGTCAAGCAGAAGATGATCGAGGGCAAGATCAAGAAGTACTTCAAGGAGAACTGCCTGGTCGATCAGGAGTTCGTCAAGGACGGCGACCTGACCGTCGGTCAGTACACTGCCAAGGTCGCAAAGGACCTGGGCGGCGAGATCAAGGTCATCAAGTTCACCCACTTCGTCAAGGGCGAGGGCCTGGAGAAGCGTTCTGACGACTTCGCTGCTGAAGTCGCAAGCATGGTGAAGTAATTTTAGCTTCTACTGCTGAAGTAAACGAGAGCCGCAGTGCCTGTAACAGGGCGCTGCGGCTCTTTTTGGTTGTGTTTGAACGGGAAGTATGCTATCATAGAACGAATAACAGAAAAGGGAGAGAGGAACATGAAGATCGAACCCAGAACATTCACCCTGCCCAGCGGGGAAGTGCTGACGGTGCGCAGCTTGTGCGCTGAGGATGCTGAGGCATTGGATGCATTCCGCTATGCGACCTACAGCGAGACCTATTTTATGGCCCGCTACCCGGAGGAAGGCGCGAATCTGGAAGCGATGCGGAACAGCCTCGCAGGCTGCGGGGAAAGCCCTGTGAACTTTGAGGTAGGCACCTTTGCCGGAGAAAAGCTGGTGGGGGAGTTTGGCGTTGCACAGGTGCGGCCGCATATCAAATACCGCCATCGTGCCGTAATGGGCATCTCTGTCCGGAAAGAGTATTGGGGCTGCGGTCTGGGCAGTTATCTGATGCAGCTTGCCATTGACCAGACCCGGGCCAACGGCTTCGAGCAGTTGGAGCTGGGGGTGTACAGCGATAACAGCCGGGCCATCCATCTCTATGAGAAGGTTGGCTTTGAGCGCTATGGCATCCAGCCCCGGGCCTTTAAGCTGAAGGACGGCACCTACCGGGATGAGATCATCATGGTGAAGATGCTGTAACCGGAACAGAACAAAAACGCCGCCGACGGTCCAAAAGCCGTCAGCGGCGCTTTGCTTATTCAGTCAGCAGCGGTCAATGGATCAGACCTTGGCCTCGCTGTTGTGCTCTGCCTTCTTGTAGGCGGAGAAGGAGTGGAACACGATGTTCAGGCCCAGAACGATCAGCAGGACAGCCAGGATGAGCTGCAGGCCGTTGGCGATGAACACAGCGCCCCAGGTAGTCTCACCGGCAGGGATGGTGACAGCAGCGGCATTGCTGATGGCCTTGACCATCGCCATGAGACGCTGCACCAGAGCGGTGAAGGTGACGCAGAGCATGATGACCAGCGGGGGGAAGAGCATCTTGTTGCTGCGGCCGGTGACCTTCAGGAAGACGCACAGGGTAGACAGGACCAGAGCGCTCAGCAGCTGGTTTGCAGAGCCGAACAGGGGCCAGATGTTGGCGTAGCCGATCTTGGTCAGGATGAAGCCGAACACCAGAGTGATGAAGGTGGAGAAGTAGACGTTGCAGAGCAGCTTGCGCCAGCCCTCAGCGTGCTCCATGTCGTCCACGCTGAACAGCTCCTGGAAGCTCATGCGGCCGATACGGGCCACGGCATCCAGACTGGTCAGAGCCAGTGCGGAAACGCACATGGTCATAAAGACGGTAGCGGCATAGGCGGGGACACCGAACATCTCAAAGAAGCCGGCCACGCCGCGGCTGAAGATCTGGAAGGGGGTGCCGGCGGCGGGGGTGCCGTCGGCAGCGGCAGCAGCACCGGCGACGCAGAGGGCCAGAACAGCCAGCAGGCTCTCGAGGATCATGGCGCCATAGCCGACCTTCAGCATATCCTTCTCGTTCTCGACGGTCTTGGAGGAGGTGCCGGAGGAGACGAGGCCGTGGAAGCCGGAGACAGCACCGCAGGCCACGGTGACGAACAGGATGGGGAACATGGTGCCCAGCTTCTCGTTGGTGAAGCCGGTGAAGACGGGCAGGTTCATGGTGGGATGGGCCACCAGCAGGCCGACCGCAGCGCCGATGATCATGGCCACGAACATGAAGGTGGTCATGTGGTCACGAGGCTGCTTCAGCAGCCACATGGGCAGAACTGCGGCAAAGAAGATGTAGACGAAGGTGATGTAGCTCCATGCAGCCTTGCCCAGAATGAGGGGCAGGTTCGCACCGATGACGAAGGACAGCACGATGAACACGATGCTGATGACGCTCTCCTTCCAGCCGGAGAAGCTGAACTTCTTCTGGATGAGGCCGAAGACGACAGCGAAGACCATGAACATGATGGAGACCATACCGGCAGCGCCGTTGGTCTGCGCAGCCTCCGCCAGAGCGCCGTCGGCGCCGAAGGCGTTGAAGGTTCCGGCCACCATGTCAGCAAACGCTGCAATGACGATGCCGCAGAACAGCCAGCAGAACAGCAGGAACAGCTTGCGGCCGGTCTTGCCGATGTACTTCTCGATGAGCATGCCCATGCTCTTGCCGTCGTTCTTGACGGAAGCGTAGAGAGCGCCGAAGTCGGTGACAGCGCCGAAGAAGATGCCGCCCAGCAGCACCCACAGCAGGACCGGCAGCCAGCCGAAGGCAGCAGCCTGGATGGCACCGGTGACAGGGCCTGCACCGGCAATGGAGCTGAACTGGTGTGCAAACACGGTCCAGCCGTTGGTGGGGACATAGTCACGGCCATCCTCGTGGACGACTGCGGGGGTCTTGGCGGTGGGGTCGATGCCCCACTTGTTGGCCAGCCAGCGGCCGTACAGCGTATAAGCGCCGAACAGACACAGGGCTGCGATCAAAACGATGACCAGCGTATTCATTTCTTTATACCTCTTTCCTTTCTTTCACACCGGCAATGGCCGAAGCAGGACGGCTGTGCCCAAAAGCAGGGCAGGCGAAACGGCCCGGAGGGGTGAAAAAAGCCTCCGTCCTCATGAAAGACAGAGACACAAAGATGTGTCCCATCCTCCTCGAAGACGAAGGCCAAACGGTGCAGCTGCACCGGTCGCTCTCCGCGGTACCACTTCGTTTGCTGCGTTCGGGAGCAGCCGCTTGCGCGTACAGGCGTTCCTGCCGCCGATACGCCGCCCTGTAACGTGGGCTGAACGGCCATGCACTACTGCCGCAAGCGGGTTCGCACAGGCTGCTCGCAGGTGAGGGCCTCTCGCACTGTGCTGCCGTCTTGCACCGGAATGGCGGCTCTCTGAGCGCAGGGAATGCGAAAGGTCATGTCCTGTTCATTGCATTTGCCGAATGATTGTGTATACTTTAGTCCCGATTTCATAATTTGTCAATATCGTTTGGGCAAGTTAGGAGACTGTGCCATTTTTGCGGGGGAGAGATTAAGAAAATTTAGGCGATTTTTGTTCAGATGTGAGATGAATAAAACTGAATGCCTCCACAGGTGAAATCTGCTAAACTCCCGGAAAGAAAGGCCGAGCACTTGACTTTTACACTTTCAAGTGCTAAAGTTACAGAGTAACAGAAAGACCCCTGCCGCACCCCGCGGCACTTTGCCCTGAAGGAGGCAGCTATGGCGGACAAGAACCCCAGAAGAAATCCCACCACCGACGCACTGTTCGACGCGATCCTGAGTCTTGAGACGAGGGAGGAGTGCTACAACTTCTTCGAAGACCTCTGCACGGTCAAGGAGATCTCCGATATGGCCCAGCGTCTGGAAGCGGCCAAGCTCCTGCTCGGCGGCAGCACCTACGACCAGATCGTAAAGGCGGTGGAGATCAGCACCGCCACCATCAGCCGCATCAACCGCTGCATCCAGTACGGCTCCGGCGGCTACCGCGACACCATCGAGAAGGTACAGAAGAGCGCCAAGCCGGAGTGACATCCGGGCGGCGAGGCACATAGGATGGACTGCGCCCGATCCCTATTATAGAAAGGAAGGTCCTTCTTATGGCTGATACCACCAACTGCACCCCCTGCGTTTCCTGCGGCTGCCCCGCGCTGCCGAGAGTTTCCTTCGACCAGGCCGTCGTTGACCTGATGGAGAGCATCGCTTTGCAGGAGTCGGCCCTGAGCCACATCCTCTGCGCCGAGACCCAGAAGATGAAAGCCGCCCTCAGCATGGAGGAGCTGGACCTGTGCAAGCTGCTGGAAGTCAACGACTCCGCCACCAACATGGTCCACGCCGTGGCGAACCTTGAGCTGGTTCTGAAAGAGAAGCTGGAATTTATCGCCAACAACCTCTACTACCCCTCGACGGGGAACTGCACCACCACCGAGAGCTGATGTCAAAATGCGACTGCCCGCCCGCAATGGGTGGGCGGTTTTTGCTTTCCGGGGCGGGGCTGCCTAAAAATATGTATAAAAGTCGGAAAAGTGTTTTGTTGGAATTGCTGAATATCGAAATCTGTGCTATACTATATAATGTTTATCCAAAGAGAAAGGGGAACCTGACCTTGCTGCACTACGATGCGATCCTGTTTGACGTGGACGGTACGCTCATCGATTCCGCCCCCGGCATTCTCAATACACTGGAAGAAGTTTTCAGCTCCATGGGCGTTGACGTCGCCCGGAGCGACCTTGGCCGCTACATCGGCCCGCCCCTCCGCAAGAGCTTCGGCGAGCATTTCTCCGACCCTGCAAAAATCGAGGAGGCCACGAAGCGCTACCGCGTGAGCTACGCCGCCAAGGGCTGCCACGAGGGCGGTGTCTACCCCGGCGTGGTGGAGATGCTGGGCCGTCTCAAGGCTGCGGGCCTGACCCTCTGCACGGCCACCTGCAAGCCCACCGACGTTGTGAGGCCCATCCTCGAAGAGCAGGGCCTTGCGCCTTACTTCTCCTTCGTGGGCGGCGCGTCCATGGATGAGAGCCGCGACAACAAGACCGACGTCATCCGCCACGTCCTCGCCCAGCCCGTCATGCAGGGCAAGCGGGTGCTGATGGTGGGCGACCGCCGGGACGATATGCAGGGCGCTGTGAACTGCGGCCTGGACGCCGCCGCTGTGCTCTACGGCTACGGCGGCAGGGAAGAGGTCGCCCCCTTTGCGCCGGTCTTCATGGCCGCTGACTGCAAAGAGCTGACGGACTGGGCTCTCCGCCCGGTGGACGAGCCTTTCCATTCCTGAAACGAGAGGGACTAAATCTATGAGTCAAAAAAGACAACAACAAAACGAAACCATGACTCCCATGCAGCATCGGGCCGTTCTGGTCTGCATCCTCTGCGTGCTGGCGGTGCTGCTGACCTTCGGTATCACCACCACCCTCCTCAAAAAGGAGGAGCCTGCCCCCTCCGTCTCGGAGTCTGTGGCAGACCCCACCCCCGGCGGAAACCTGTCGGGCCACTACCAGATCGACAACGCCTCCACCGCTCTGCTGACGGAGACCGCCGACGCCGGCACGGACTATCTGAACGACACCCTCTTTCTGGGCGACTCCAACACCGTCCGCCTCTACAACAACGGCCTCATCTCCCTGCAGCAGTTCTGCGCCAAAGAGGGCATCGGCACCCAGGCCGCGCTCAACGAGGGCATCGTTACCTTTAAGAAGGACTCTAACCACTACACCATCCCTCAGGCGGTGGCCATGATGAAGCCCCGCCGTGTGGTCATGACCTTCGGCACCAACGACACCGGGATGGAAGTCCCGGACTTCATCGCCCACTACACGGCCCTCATCCAGGCCATCCAGCAGAGCTACCCCTACACCGACATCATCGTCAACACGGTGCCGCCGGTCCCGGCTGACCACTCCAACTACCCCCACATGGACCAGGCCAAGATCGACGACTTCAACATGGCCCTTCTGGCTCTCTGCGAGCAGCTGGGCGTCCGCTTCCTCAACTCCGCCGAGGCCCTCAAGGGCAGCGACGGCTACGGCATCGTGGACTACTACACCAGCGGCGACATCCACCTCAAGAGCGCCGGCCTCAAGGCAGTGCTGAACTATATCCGCACCCACGCCCTGCAGACCGAGGACCGCCGCCCCGACACCAACAACATCCCCACCCGCACCATGGAGTATGTCTCCAACCCCAGCTCCGCCGTGGCCGCTCCCAGCTCGGAGGCTGTCAGCTCCAGCGAGAGTCAGGCCGAGAGCGCCAGCAGCTCGGAGAGCTCTTCCAGCGAGAGCACCGGCGAGGACAAAAAGTTCGAGGCCCGCTACCGTGTGGACAAGAACGGCGGCGGCACTCTGAGCGTCGGCAATGACACCGGCAACAGCTCTGTGACCTACACCGTCACCGACCCCGACAAATCCATCACCGTGACCGCTGTCCCGACGGAGGGCCATGTCTTCGTCAAGTGGAGCGACGGCCTCACCAGCAAGACCCGCACCGACACCGACTTCAAGCAGAATCTGGATGTCACGGCAGTCTTCGGCACGGCCTCCGTCCAGATCACCAGCGAGGGCAAGGGCGCTGTGGGCAGCTCCTACACCTTCAAGGCCGCCTTGAGCGGCAAGTACGCCAAGACCGAGAACCTGCGCTGGTACGCCAACGGTCAGGAGGTCACGCAGGCCGCCGGCAAGTCCAGCATCACCGTGGTGGTGGACAGCTCCATGGCCAACGCTTCTTATAAGATCCACGCCGTCGTCACCTACAACGACTGCAAGGTGAGCAGCAACACCCTGACCATCACCATCGGCAGCGGTGTGACCAGCGAGTCCGCCTCCACCAGCAGCTCGTCCTCGTCCCATGCCGGTTCCTCCGGCAGTACATCCTCTTCGTCTTCCTCTGCAAGCTCGGGCAGCTCTTCGAGCAGCACCAGCGGTTCGTCGCCGGCATCGTCCGGTACGTCGTCCGGCAGCTCCAAGGCAGAGCCGGAGTCCGAAAGCAAACCCGAGTCCAAGTCGGAAGCTGCTTCGGAGCCCAAAGCGGAGTCGAAGGCCGAGAGCAAGTCGGAAGCCTCCGCCAGCAAGGAAGCCGAAGGCAAGGCAGAATGACGCCCCGCACCTTCCTCTGCGAAGCCGCATAGGCTGAGCCGAGAGGAGGCGAGCGGATGCTCCGTGAAGAAATGCAAGTCCTCGGCCTGCCCGGCGCAGAAGATGTGACCGACGGCAGCGTGGACTACTACGACATGGATTGGGAAAACGTCGAGAACGGCGTGACGGAGGAGCAGATGGCAAAGTGCATCGCAAAAGCGTGCGCCTGCACGCCGCGCTGTAAGTGCAGCGGGAATCTGCCGGACCAGTCCGACGAGGAAGCCTATGAAATGACGTTGGAAGGATAAAAATACGAGAAGCCAGCTCTGCCGGGCGGGGCTGGCTTCTCGCTGTTCTCAAACCGCACCCCAGCCGCGCCCGCTCAAGGCGGCAGACGGCCCGAAACATGATAGAGAAGGGAAAGAAAGATGGCAAAATATTATTGCATCCTCTTCGATGCAGACAATACACTTTTAGACTTTGACGCCGCCGAGAACAAGGCGCTGGCCGAGACGCTGGTGGAATACGGCATCGAGCCGGACGCCGGGACGGTGCAGACCTACCGGGACATCAACTCGGAGCTCTGGCGTCAGCTGGAAAAGGGCCAGATACGCCGCGACAAGCTGATGGGGGAGCGCTTCACCCGCTTCCTCAAGGCCATCAACGCAGCCGGTGACGGCGCGGAGATGAACCGCTGCTACCTCGACCACCTCTCCTCCCACCCCGACCTGATGACCCCCAATGTGCCGGACGTCCTCGGGGAGCTTTCCGAGGTGGCGACGCTGGCCGTCGTGACCAACGGCTTCCAGAAGGTGCAGAGCCGCCGGGTGGCAGAATCCGGCATCGGGGCCTACCTTGAGGACGTCTTCGTCTCCGAGAAGCTGGACAGCGAGAAGCCCAGCCGCCGCATCTTCGACTCCGCCCTCCGCGCTCTGGGCGTGGAGAACCGGGAGCACGTCCTGGTGGTGGGCGACAGCCTCACCAGCGACATTCAGGGCGGCGTGAACGCGGGCCTCGACACCTGCTGGTTCAACCCCGGCCACGCCGAGAACCCGGGCAAGGTGAGCCCCACCTACGAGATCGCCTCGCTGGAAGAGCTCTACCCGCTGGTGATGGAGCCGGAAGAGCTGGCGAACCTCGGCCTCAAGCACCGCCGTCATCAGCTGTAACGGCGGGAATGTCCCTATCCACCCTACTGGAAAAGAACACGGAAGAACGATATGCTGATTCATTTGGAAAAACTCGGAAAGAGCTTTGGCGAGAAAGTCGTCCTGCACGACGTGAGCGCCAGCGTGGAAAAAGAAGACCGCATCGGCATCGTGGGCCAGAACGGCGCAGGCAAGACGACCCTGCTCAAGATCCTGACCGGCGTCTATACCGACTATGACGGCGAGTTCAGCGTGACCCACGGCGTGACGCTGGGCTATCTGGAGCAGAACGCAAAGCTCGATGTCACGCTGGATATTTATGGGGAGATGCGCTCTTCCTTCGCCCCTGTGCTGGACGCCATGGCCCAGATGCAGATCTTGGAAAAGAAGATGGCGGCCTCTCCCGACGACGCCGCCCTTCTCGAAAAGCACGACGAACTGCAGAACATCATCGACGCCGCCGACGGCTACAACATGGACGTCAACATCAAGAAGGTGCTGTCCGGCATGGGCTTTGCGCAGGATACCTGGAGCAAGAACGTGGGCGTCCTCTCCGGCGGTGAGCTGACCCGTCTCCGTCTGGCCAAGCTCCTCCTCGAGAAGCCGGACGTCCTCATTCTGGACGAGCCCACCAACCATCTGGACTTCGCCACCATGGAGTGGCTGGAAAACTACCTCAAGGGCTACTCTGGTGCCGTTCTGGTGGTCAGCCACGACCGCTATTTCCTCGACAACGTCTGTACCAGGATCTGGGAAGTCTCGTTCCAGACCATGACCACCTATAAGGGCAACTTCTCGGCCTATCTGCCCCAGAAGGAAGCCGCCGACGCTCTGCGCCAGAAGCAGCACGACGCCGACGTGGCGCTGGCCGAAAAATTACAGGACTACATCGACCGCAACCTCGTCCGCGCCTCCACCACCAAGATGGCCCAGAGCCGCCGCAGGCAGCTGGAAAAGCTGGAAATCACCGAGGCCCCTCAGGACGAGACCAACCAGCTCAAGTTCCGCTTCGAATACGACGTGGAGCCGTGGAATGAGCTGGTGCTGCTCAAGAACCTGACCATCAAGATCGGCGACCGCACCCTGCTGGAGCCCTTCACCTATACGGTCTGCCGCGGCCAGCGGCTCATCATCGCCGGCCCCAACGGCGCAGGCAAATCCACCCTGATGCAGGTGCTGGACGGCAAGCGCCGCCCCTCCGGCGGCATGGTGCGCCTTGGCACCGGCGCACGGCCCAGCATCTTCGCCCAGCAGCAGAACCGCATCGGCGCGGGCCGCGTCATCGACGTCATCTGGAACAAGTACCCCCGGATGACCGAGCTGGAAGTCCGCAGCCATCTGGCAAAGCTGGGCTTCCGGGGCGAGACGGTCTTCAAGCCCTGCGAGGCCCTGTCCGGCGGCGAGCTGGCCCGACTGCGCTTTGCAGAAATCGTGCTGGAACGCCCGAACCTGCTGTTCCTGGACGAGCCTACCAACCATCTGGACATCTACACCCGCGAGAACCTGACCGAGGCGCTGATGGCCTACACCGGCACGCTGCTCCTCGTCACCCATGACCGCCACCTGATGAACAGTCTGGCCTGCCCCATCCTCTACCTCGAGGACGGCAAGGCGGTCATCTACCCCAGCTATGACGCCCTGATGGGCCGCGCCGCTCCCGCCCCCGTGGCCGAGAAGAGCAGCGAACCCGCCAAGGCGGGCTACGGCAAAGAGCAGCGCCGCCGCCGGGCCGAGCTGCGCGCCAAGATCAAAGCCTGCGAGGACGAGATGGAAGCCTGCGGCGCCCGCGAAGTGGAGCTGGAAAACGAGATAAACTCGCCGGAAGTCTACAACGACCCCCAGCTTTTGCGGGAAAAGAGCGACGAGCTCAGCGACCTGCGCTTCCATCAGGACGAGCTTTTCGCCGCATGGGAAGCCGCTGTGGAAGAGCAGGAGCAGTACGAGCAGACCGCCGGCGGCGAAGAATGACCGATGCAGCAAAGGGGGAGAGCCGATGGCAAACCGAAACCATGACCCAAAGAAAACACACGAGATCGCACTTTCCGGCCTGCTGTTCGCGCTGGCGATGGCTCTTTCCTTCATCGAAGGCACACTGGTCATCCCGGGCCTTGCGCCGGGCATGAAGCTGGGCCTTGCGAATATCGTGGTGATGTATGCGCTGTTCTTCATGGGGGCGCGGCAGGCGCTCTATCTCGACCTGCTCAAGGCGCTGTTCGTCTTTCTCGTCTCCGGCTGGACGGCGGGCTTCCTCTCGCTCTGCGGCGGGCTGCTGTCCCTGCTGGTGATGTGGGTGCTCTACTATAAGCTCCCGTTCCGGCCCACATGGTTCATCCTGTCGGTCTGCGGCGCACTGTCCCACAACATCGGCCAGCTGCTTGGCGCGGGGCTCATCCTGTCCTCGGCCATGTCGCTGTACTATGCGCCGGTGATGCTGGTGCTGGGCCTTGTCATGGGCGCCCTCACGTCCCTGACCCTCCGGGCCATCCTGCCCGCACTGGGCAGACTGGGCTGCAACACCCGGGAAAAGCGCTGAACAGTTGCATCTGCAAACATTTTTCGCTATAATAAAATGATAGATTTGATATGACCCTACAAAAAAGCCGCCCTTATGGATGACTCGCATCCGAGGGACGGCTGGGAGGTTTTGTACTATGTCTGAAAAAGTTACGGTCAAGGTGGAGCGGAGCGTCCTCCACCTTCCGGCCATCGCCCTGCGCGGGCTGGTGGTCTTCCCCAACAATCTGCTCCACTTCGAGGTGGGCCGCGAGAAGAGCATCGCCGCCGTGGAGTGGGCCGTCAGCAACAACTCTGACGTCTTCCTCGTGGCACAGAAGGAGATGAAGGTCGAAGACCCCAAGGCCGCCGACCTCTATACTTACGGCGTCGTGGCTGAGGTCAAGCAGGTGATGCGGGTGTCGGACGACCTCGTCCGCATCCTGGTCGAAGGCAAATACCGCGCCAAACTCTCCGAGATGGAGGACGACGGCAGCTTCCTGCTGGCCACCGTCCGCCCGGCCCCGGTCAAGATGGCGAAGCCCGAGGAGCTGCCGGAGGCGGACGTCCTCGTCCGCAACGTCAAAAAGAGCTTTGACGACCTGCTGGCTCTGAACCCCCACATCGGCAAGGACGTGGTGTTTGCCATCACCACCAGCACCGACGCCGCTTTCCTGTCCGAGTACATCCCGGCCAACCTCCTGTTCCGCTTCGAGGATAAGCAGGCCATTCTGGACGAAGGCACCCTGATGGGCCGTCTGCATCTGCTCATCGAGAAGATGCACCGGGAGCGCCGGATGCTCGAGATCGATAAGGAAATCGCCCAGAAGGTAGACGAGGCGATGGACAAGAACCAGCGCGACTACTACCTCCACGAGCAGCTCCACATGATCAGCGAGGAGCTGGGCGAGGACGACGATACCACCGCCGAGGCCGAGGAGTACCGCCGGAAGATCACGGCCCTCCATCTGGACGAGGACCGGGAAAAGAAGCTTCTCAAAGAGGTGGACCGCCTCTCCAAGATGCAGAGCAGCAATCAGGAAGGCACGGTCATCCGCACCTATCTGGACACCTGCCTCGACCTGCCCTGGAACACCTTCACCGAGGACGATCTGGACATCGCCAAGGCCCAGCGGGTGCTGGACCGGGACCATTACGGCCTGAAGAAGGTCAAGGACCGCATCCTCGAGGTGCTGGCCGTCCGCAAGCTGGCCCCCGATGTGAAGGGCCAGATCATCTGCCTCGTCGGCCCTCCGGGTGTCGGCAAGACCAGCATCGCCCGCTCCATCGCCGAGAGCCTGAACCGCAAGTATGTCCGCATCAGCCTCGGCGGCGTGCGGGATGAGGCCGAGATCCGCGGCCACCGCCGCACCTACATCGGCGCGATGCCCGGCAAGATCATCAACGCCATGATCTCTGCCAAGAGCTCGAACCCCCTGATGCTTCTGGACGAGATCGACAAGCTGGCAGGCGACTTCCGGGGCGACCCGGCGGCCGCTCTGCTGGAAGCCCTCGACCCCGAGCAGAACAGCACCTTCAACGACCATTTCATCGATATGCCGTTTGATTTGAGCCATGTGCTCTTCATCACCACGGCCAACGACCTCAGCGCCATCCCCGGCCCGCTGCGCGACCGCATGGACGTCATCGAGCTGCCCAGCTACACCCGGGTGGAAAAGTACAACATCGCCCGGAAGCATCTGGTCCCCAAGCAGCTGGATGCCTGCGGCCTGACCGGCAAGGTCACCTTCTCCCAGAGCGCCCTCTACGGCATCATCGACGGCTACACCCGCGAGGCCGGCGTCCGCAATCTGGAGCGCACCATCACCAGCGTCCTGCGCAAGTGCGCCCGGAAGATCGCTTCCGGCGAGGCGGAGAATGTCTCCGTCACCGGCACCAGCCTCGAAAAGCTGCTGGGACCCCGCATGGTCAAGCCCGAGTTCCTCAACCGCACCAACGCCATCGGCATCGCCAACGGTCTGGCCTGGACCAGCATCGGCGGCGAGACCCTGCCCATCGAGGTGCAGGTCATCGACAACGGCAGCGGCAAGATCACCGTCACCGGTTCTCTGGGCGACGTGATGAAGGAGAGCGCCCAGCTGGCCATTACCTATGCCCGCGTCCATGCCGCAGAGTACGGCATCGACTCCGAGCGCCTCAAGAAGTGCGATCTGCACATCCATGCCCCGGAGGGCGCAGTCCCCAAAGACGGCCCCTCTGCCGGCGTCACCCTGACCACGGCCCTCATCTCCTGCCTGTCCGGCATCCCGGTGCGGGGCGATGTGGCCATGACCGGCGAGATCACCCTCCACGGCAATGTGCTTCCCATCGGCGGCCTCCGCGAGAAGAGCATGGCCGCTTACCGCGAGGGGATGAAGACCGTCCTCATCCCGAAGGACAACCTGTCCGATCTGTACGAGGTGGACGACGAGGTCAAGAAGAACATCGAGTTCCTGCCCATGTCCAACCTGTCGCAGGTCCTCGCCGCAGCCCTCCTCAAGCCCAAGACGGTGTCTACGGGCCACCCCCGCACTAGGAAGGTAAAGCCCGCTGAGGCTGCGGCCCTGCCGCAGACGGCTGAAAAGCCGCAGCCGGGTGCGGTCTGCTGAGACGAAAGGAGCGAAGCTATGAACTATAACAAAGCGGATTTCATTGCAAGCTACGGCATTTCCAGCCAGCTGCCCGAGAGCGACCGCCCGGAGCTGAGCTTCTCCGGCCGCTCCAACGTGGGCAAATCCAGCCTCATCAATAAGCTCTGCAACCGCAAGAATCTCGCCCGCGTGTCCAGTACGCCGGGCAAGACGGCTACCATCAACTTCTACGCGGTGGATGACTGCTACTTCGTGGACCTGCCCGGCTACGGCTATGCCAAGGTGAGCAACGCCGACCGTGAGCGCTGGGACGACCTCATCAACAGCTACTT
>ERZ1032290.112-NODE-112-length-23245-cov-35.819405_pt1 | contig 23245 bp, 13 predicted proteins | sample MGYA00518163_ERZ1032290 | MGnify/ENA primary metagenome ERZ1032290 (study PRJEB33719, sample SAMN04261355) | wastewater metagenome | biome: periurban shantytown; feature: human; material: feces | host: Homo sapiens | place: Peru: Lima | collected 2012-01-15 ... | reverse complement strand
TGCACGGCCCATGGCCACGCGCTGACGCTGACCACCGGACAGAGCCTTCGGCTTGCGGTCGAGGTACTCGGTCAGATCCAGGATCTCAGCGGCCTTCTCGACGCGCTTGCGAATCTCTTCCTTCGGGGTGCCGGCGATCTTCAGGGCGAAGCCCATGTTGTCGGCGACGGTCATGTGCGGGTACAGAGCGTAGTTCTGGAAGACCATTGCGATGTCGCGGTCCTTCGGCTGCATCGTGGTGACATCATTGCCACCGATGAGGATGCGGCCCTTGTTGACCTCTTCCAGGCCGGCCAGCATGCGCAGAGTCGTGGACTTACCGCAGCCAGACGGGCCAACGAGCACCAGGAACTCGCCGTCCTTAATGTCAAGGTTCAAATCATCCACAGAGGGCTTATCGTTGCCCGGGTAGATACGAGTGACGTGGTCGAATACGACTTCTGCCATGATATTCATCCTTTCAGAGGCAGGTACGTGCCTCACGATCCGTTGTAAAGGGATTACTGTGCCTTGATCATCAGTCCCTACACTGGCAACATCAAACCGCAGCGTTCTTTTTTCCTTCGGTTCATTGAAGACTCTCTTCGTTGAGCCACGTACTACTATACACGTCCGCTGGAACACGTCAACACGCGCGTCTGAAACGCGGACGTAACATCGACGGGCCTTCAACCGGCATCCCGCAGCCGGCATTATCCTTACTCCGGCCTCATCTCAGTCCCCCCTCCTCCCATCCATCTCCCGCCTCTCCCCTCCCCAAGTCCTCTCCTCTTTTTGCGTTCCTAAGTGCGCGCCGAAACGACGACCGTGCGCACATAGGTACGCAAACAGGGCCATTTGCGTCCGTATGTTCGCGCACTTGTCGTTCCGGCGCGAACTTAGGAACGCAACGGCGCTTCCGGCTCAATCGGCATGCTCGAATATCGGGTGCGCCCCGGCACGCGGTACACCGGCCTGCATCAGCTTCATGACGAACGGCGCGCGCTGGACCACTTCGATGTAATTCGTCCGTATCACAACGCTCACTCCGGCCTCTTTCAGATCCTGTTCGCGCTGCCTTTCGTCACGGACCACCTGCCGAACATCCCGGTTCGACGTCATCTCTGGATCGATGTATTTCTGCATACCGTCAAACTCCAGCACGATGATGCGGCCATCTTCCGTATGCCAGATGAAATCGACCCGGCCCGCCTCCTTGCCGGTCACGCGGCTGTAAAACGTATGCTGCAATTGCGGAGGAACAAACCCTTCTTCGATGGATACAGCCCGGCAGAACGACTCTCCTCCGTTCTCGCTGCGAGCATCCGCATAATGCAGCAGACGAAATACCGGCCCACAATCCACTCGCAGACCATCACAGACGGCGACGATCTCCTCGCGGGTCACGAGCCCCCGGCGCAACGCGGAATCGAACATCGACAGCACGTGCTCGAACGGATACAAGAGCGCGCAGTCCACCAAGGTTCTTGCCGGACTGGTCACACGTACCTCGCCGATACATACATCGTCACGCAATGCCCGTTCGTGGGCGATCCGGTCAGCCAACTTGCTCACCTGACTCCAGGTATTCGACCCGTCCTGTGCTGCTCCATCACCGCGAGGCCGGTACAAACGGACCACATGGCAGTCCTCCCGTATATCGGATCTACGCACCGAGATGCGCCGCAGCCGGTGGTACGACCGACGTGACTTGGTGAATCCGTCAGTCGCGATGTACACGTATGGCTCGTCATGCAACGTCCATGAGTGCTCGAACCCGTAGATGACCGCCGCGCTCAGTCCGGCGAATACGCGCTCGGGATGCCGTCTCGCCATTTCGCGAATGACATGTGACGCTTGCTCAATGGGATTCAGACCATCCCAGTATTCACGACGCGCGTACACGCTGCGAAATGGCCGCACGACATCGCCGCAACGAGTTCGCCGCAGCATCGCCTGTCGTTCCGCCGGGCTGGACGCGGAACAACATCGCCCGTCCATTTCCGCCCGGTTCATCAGATCGTCTAGATGCTTGTGCTGTCTCATATGTTGATGATGACAATATGGACCGCCGCTGCGCAAGCGAATCCGGGGTATGTGGTCGAAGGCTAGGCGATTGTGGATAACTCGGCGCGTCGCGGCGGCATCAACGGCTGTGACGACACATTTGCGTTCTTAAGTGCGCGCCGAAACGACAAGTGCGCGAACTTAAGAACGCAAACCGGCCCATTTGCGTTTCTAAGTGCGCACAGTCGACGTTTCGGCGCGCACTTAGAAACGCAAACGATATCAGGGGTAGGGAGTATCGAAGGGGACAGCAGGGGAAGGAGGAATATCAGGGGTAGAGAGAACGGGCACAGGGCGGTGAGTAGGATAGGAGGGTATGAGCGATGCGTTGAATTTGGAGCCCGGAGCGTTGGTCGGCGGCTACACGCTGATGTCGCGGCTGGGATCCGGAGCCATGGGATCGGTCTGGCGCGTGCATGATGACGGTGGCGAGGAATACGCGATGAAGATATTGCGCGATTCGCTCGCCGATGACCGTTCGACGGCGTCCGCGCGCGATCAGATCACGGCACGTGAGCGGTTGCGCCGAGAGGCGATGGCGTTGAAGAAAGTCAATCATCCCGGCGTGTGCGGCATCGTGGACATGGAGTTGGATGATTCGCTGGCGTTCATCGTCACCGAGCTGATCGAGGGCAAAAACCTGCGCGACGACGTCGCCGCGAATGGGCCATACGTCGCCGATGACCTGGAACGACTGGCATCCAAGCTGATGGACGCAGTCAAGGCGGTTCATGCGGCGGGCATCGTGCATCGAGACATCAAGCCGACCAATGTGATGGTTTCGGCGACCGGCCCGGTTCTGGTGGATTTCGGCATCGCCATGGGCGAAGGCGAAAGCCATGTGACGCGCACCGGCCTGGTGATGGGAACGCCGGGGTTCATCGCGCCGGAGATTATCGAGGGAACCGAATCCGATGAGATCACGGACTGGTGGTCCGTGTCGTCGGTGCTGGCATTCGCGGCAACCGGGGAGCCCGTTTTCGGCACCAAGCCGATGATGGCGGTGCTGGAACGCGAGGCGTCCGGCAACGCGAACCTCACAGGTCTTCCCGCCACCACCATGACGGCGTTCCGTGCGGCGCTGAACCCGGATCGCAGCAAGCGCTGCACTCCGGAGCAACTGCTGCAGGCGATCACCGTGGACGCGTTCAACCCCGGCGCCTGGCAGCAGTACGACGATGACGCCGCGCAATCCGGTCAGACGGATGTGATGCGCCCTTTTGACCATACCGGTCTGCGCAACCCGCGTCTGTTATGGAGCCCGCATGAGCCGGCCGAATCAGGTGAGAAGCCGACTGCAGCCGTCACCAAGGCAGGAATGCCAAGGCAAACCGCGATGCCCGGCGTTCGGCCCGCTTTGCAGCGGATCATCGGACAATCGGCGCCCTCACCGTATGCGACGGTTCCGCCGATTCCGAGGCTCCCAAACGCCGGCCAAGCCGCTGACGCTGCATCCGCCAGTCTTCGACGGATACCATCAATCGGGACAGGAGCAGATGCCGGAACCTCGGACGGAACCGTACCGCTCCGGGGAGCACCGCTACCGGGAAATATCGCGTCTTCTCAGGCACCCGGCAACGACCAGACGGCGCCGATGTCCCGCCTCACCCCACCTATGCCGCCGACCATGCCGGTCGGCACCGAAGCGACCGAATCGTTGCGCCCACAGCCGACATCGGTTCTGCCCACCTCCACCATGCCATTCGATTCCACGGTCAGCGTCGGACGAACCATGCCCATGCAACCGCAGCCGACGACGGCCCTACCCACGGACGATGCGGACATGACCGGAGCAACGGCCGTAATCGAGCCGTCATCATCCGCCGACACCGCGGCAACCCTGGCGATGGATGATCCAGTGTGGTCGGGGCGCCAGCAGATCCCCACCATGACCATGCCGCCGCTGAGCCCCCAGCAGATCTTCGCCGACCCTGATGAAGCAACGCCGACGACCGCAATGCAACCCGCACAGCCCACACAGCTCCAGCCAGCCGCGCAATTCCAGCCGTCCATGCAAGCCATGCCGACAGCGCAGGCCATGCCGCCGATGGCCATGAACCCGGCAGACATCAAGCGCCAGACCTATCTGCGTCAAGGCACGCCGCTGCTTGCCGCATGGGCAGCGCCCATAGCCGCAATGGCCGCGAGCATGCCGTTGGCGGCAATGGTCGCAGCCACGTTGCTGTGCTGGCTGCTGCTGACGGTAGGCTATTCGACAGACGCCCAGCTGCAACGCGAATACAGACGCGGCGGCACACACAGCGCCGGCGACACCGCGATGCGCATCATCACGCTGCCATGGCACGCCCTCAGGGGGTTGCCTGCGGCAATAGGGCGCGGTCTGCTCGCCGTCGCGACGCTGGCGCTGGGATCCACCCTCGCGACGCTGATCTTCAGTCTGCCGGTCGTAAACACGCGGTTCGCCATAGGCGGCATCACCATTGTGGTACCCATCATCGCCGCCTCCCCCGTGTCCCCGTCGGGTCTGGCTCTGGCCATCTGCGCGGCGATCAGCTGGATCATCGGTATGCTGGCGCCCGCACCGACCATGCTGCGACTTGGCACCGGCACCCTGCTCGGTCTCAACCGGCCCGCGGGCTCCAGCGGCGCAGGCATGCTCCCCGAATCGTCCGACAACGAAACCACTCCCGCGATATCCACCCAACATTCCGGGCGTGAATTCGCCGTATGGATCGCATGGGCGGTGATTACACTCTCAGCGTGCACGCTGCTCGGTCTCGGACAGGGCATCAACTGGTGGCCGCTGCCCTCCAACGTCGCATAACATCCCCATCCCAGCTGCATGCCGAGCGACGGCAATGCCCGGTTTGTAGCCATTGTCACGTTCCATCATGCGGCAAACGGCGCAACCCGCCGCCGGAAAAGCGAACCCTTCTACTACTATGGGCAACAAACCGGCAGGAAAGGGATAACTGTGGCACAAAAGAATCAGAACGCGAAGCGCAACACCAGGGCAAGCCGTCGCGCCGCCGAAGAGAAGGCGGCGCAGGAGAAGGCGGAGCAAGCGGCCAAGGAGCGCAAGCAGCAAACCATCATCGGCGCGGTGGTCGTCGCCATCATCGTCGTGCTGGTGGCAATCGCCGGCTTCGCCATCTATGGAGCCATTCACAAGAACGACGTGGCGAAGAGCACCACCGAGGAGCAGGCATACCAGCAGCTGCAAAAGGTCGAGACCAAGCCATCGGCGGCCGACGACAAGGGCGGCATCCTCATCTCCAGCGAAGGCTATGGCAAGAAGGTGTCCGGCGCCCCCACCGTCGCCGTGTACATGGATCCGCTGTGCCCCGGCTGCGGCGAGTTCAACCGCCAGACCGATCCCACGCTGATCTCGCTGGTGGACGCGGGCCAGATCAACCTGGAGATCCACCCGATGTCGTTCATGGACGAATACTCGACCGACGAATATTCCAGCCGCGCCACCGGCGCCATCCTGTACATCGCCAGCAATGACGACAACCCCGATCACCTGCTCAAGTTCATCTCGAACATCTACGCCGAGGACTTCCAGCCCGGTGAGGCCAGCGAATACAAGTCGGTCAAGAACAAGGCGCTCAAGCAGCAGGCGATTGACGCCGGCGTACCGCAGTCCGTGGCCGACAAGGCGTTCAACGGCGAATACAGGAAATGGATGGATGCCATCAACCTGTACACCCCGAAGCGCCCCGAACTGTGGCAGGTGTCCGGTTCGAACAAGGGTGTCATGAGCACGCCGACCATCACCATCAACGGCAATTACTGGGATCGCAACCAGCTGTCACTCGCCGGCATGAACAACAAGACCGGCATCATCGCGTCGCTGGGCCTGAAGGAAGACGAAGTCGGCCAGAAGGGCACGATGCCGTCGATCGGCGAATCGGGCAAGCCGATCTCGCTGACGACCGGCGAATGACGAATGACCCGTCATGCCCCCGCAAATGAACGATGACACTCCCGTAGACCCGTGTCGCGCTGTGATCTTCGACCCCGGCCGAAGGAGCCGCAACACGGGTTTGCGACATTCTGAATTGACCAGCGCGGTGAAACTGGTAAGCTAGTCAATCGTTCGATGGCACCTTTCCGCATTGTGCGAATGGGGTCCGCCTCCTTAGCTCAGATGGCCAGAGCGGCCGCCTTGTAAGCGGCAGGTCGTCGGTTCGATCCCGACAGGAGGCTCGCGGCACAGCATACCGCGTGTCATGTGCGATGCACGGTCGACATGTAGTAAGCTGTGTTTACATATAGTCTTACCTTGTGTAAGTGCCAGAAGCCTTCCCCCAACTTATGGCTTCTGGAAGGCAGAGCGTCCCCCAATTAGCTCTGCCCACAGGGGGGCGGGACAATCCCCTTCTCTCCCGCCCCCTTCTTCTTTATTTTGATATATATGGCCACCCCAGTAGCTCTGCGGCAGTCCTTCGGGCAGGGCAAAAAAGTACCAAATGTGGGAGTATGGGTGACGGTCGTGCGATGCCCAGCGAAGCATCATCGTGATTGGTTACAATGCTAGCCGTAGCTCATGGAAGGATGACATATGGCCAGGCGGTGGACACCACGACGTTTTGTTCGATTGCGTCGCATTCGGGTGGCGATCTGCGCCGTCGCCGTGGCTCTTGCCTCAACGGTCGCATTCGGCGTCGCCGCACGCAAGACCATCGCACTCAGCATCAACGGCGACACCCAGACCGTCACCACGTATGCCATGAGCGTGACGCGCCTGCTTGAAGAGCGGGGCGTCGACGTCAAATCCCATGATCTGGTGCAATCCACCAGCGGCGACATCCTCAGCAATCATGACGTGGTCACGGTCAGCAGCGCATATCAGACGACCATCAGCATCGACGGACAGCGCGTGCCGTTCTGGACCGTGGCGACCAGCGCCTCCCAGCTGCTCGGGTTTTTCCAGCAGAACGAGAACGAGGCCGCGAAAGTCACCGTGGACATCGACAACATCTACAGCCAGCTCACCGGCGGCCTCGTCATCAACGAGTCCGGTCCAGTGACGGTCATCGCTGACGGCAAAACGTCGGTCGCGCCGAATGGCAAGCTTCCCGCCGCGTCGATTCTCGATTCCAAAGGCATCAGCCTCAACAAGGAAGACCGCGTCAGTGTCGAGAAGGACGGAGACAAGACCGTGCTGCGCGTTCAGCGCGTCACCCACGGGCAGGAGACGACGACCGTCGCCATTCCCCATGGTTCGCAGACGATTGTTGATAAGTCGTTGAAGCCAGGAACATCCGTGGTCCGCCAACAGGGGGAAGACGGCGAGAAGAAGCAGGTCTATAACGTCACGTATGTCGATGGCATCGCAGAGACTCGAACGCTGATTTCGGAGACGACCACCAAAATCTCCCTCGACACCATCGTCGCCGTAGGCCCGGAGAAGGCCGCCGAACCTTCCGACACCAGCAAGGGGCAAGCCGATAAAGGCAGCGACAACGCCGGCAAGTCGGGCAACAAGTCGAATACCGGCAAGTCGGATGGCAACTCCTCGAACGGCAGCACGTCCGGCGCAAACAAGTCGGATGATACGTCGAACAATGACAAAAACAACGACAAGAACAACGGGAATTCGGGCAACAACGGCAATTCCGGGAACTCAGGGAACTCAGGCAATAGCGGCAACTCCGGCAACAACGGCAACTCCGGAAACTCGGGAAACTCCGGCAACTCCGGCAACTCCGGCAACAACGGCGGCAACGGCAACTCCGGCAACTCCAGCAGCAGCTCGCAGGGACGCCTATGGCACCCGACCGCCGCGCAGGCCAAAGCCTACGCATCCGGCGCGGCCGCACAGCGCGGCTGGACCAGCTACGACTGGACATGCCTCGACAAGCTGTGGACCCGCGAATCCAGATGGCTGTGGTACGCCGAGAACGCGAAGACCGGCGCCTACGGAATCCCGCAGTCGCTGCCTGCGAGCAAAATGGCCGAGTTCGGCGCAAATTACCGTGACGACGGCGCTGTGCAGATCGACTGGGGGCTGGCGTATATCGCCCGACGGTATGGCAGCCCGTCCAAGGCATGGGAACGCTCCGAGCAAATCGGCTGGTACTGATAGCGAGCGTTATGACTGACATGAATCCATCCCCTGCACCTTCCGGAGCATCCGCAGCCGCCGAGAAACCCGCAGTCGCCGGGCGACTGCTCGGCGCGGCCGACATCCGTCACATAGCAGCCGAAGCCGGCATCAGCCCGACCAAGAAATTCGGCCAGAACTTCGTCATCGATCCCGGAACAGTGCGCCGCATCGTGCGCGAGGCCGCGGTCACCGCCGATACGCGGGTGCTGGAAGTCGGCCCCGGATTGGGGTCGCTGACACTGGCCATCCTGGAAACCGGCGCCACGATGACCGCGGTCGAGATCGACCCGCCGGTCGCGCAACGGCTGCCGCATACCATCGACACATACATGCCGGATGCGAGGAACCGCCTCACGGTCATCAACAAGGACGCGCTGGCCCTCACGTCGGCGGACCTCCCCGAGTTCAGCGGCGACGAACCGTTCACCCTGGTGGCGAACCTTCCGTACAATGTGGCCACGCCGATCATCCTGACGCTGCTGGAACGCTTCGACATGCTGACGTCCTTCGTGGTGATGGTGCAGAAAGAAGTCGCGGACCGTCTGACCGCCACTCCCGGCTCGAAGATTTACGGCGCGCCCAGCGTGAAGCTGGCGTGGTACGGCTCGGCGGAACGCGTGGGCAACATCGGGCGTCACGTATTCTGGCCAGCGCCGAACGTGGATTCGGCCCTGGCCGGGTTCACCCGTGTCCAGTCGCATGCGGGCCCGCGCGACCCCCAGTTGCGCCAGCTGACGTTCCAGTTGGTCGACGCGGCCTTCAGCCAGCGTCGCAAAACGCTGCATGCCGCACTCAAGCGCATGGTGCCCGATGAAGTGTTCCACACGGCGGGCATCGACCCGACACGCCGCGGCGAGACGCTGACCATCGACGAATTCGCCGCTCTGGCGACGGCGCTGAGGCAATCGCAGCATGAACAGGGGCAGGCATCATCATGAGCGCCACAGCAATGGACAATGTACGGTCAGCGACACCGGGTCAGGTGCGGTGTTCGCCAAGCGTCCCCGCGCATTGGCCCATCCGCCGTCATGTAGCAGCCGCGGAAACGACACCAGCCGGGCCGCTGCACTCGGTGGAGGTCACGGTTCCCGCGAAAACCAATCTGACGTTGCACGTAGGGCCCGCCCATGAGGAATGGGGCGGCCGGCACGCGCTGGACACGATATATTGCGCCATCGGCGTCAACGACGTGGTGACGGCGACCGCCAAGACCCCCGGCAGCGGGTTCTCGCTCGAACTGAGCGGCGAGCATCTGGGTGATCTGGCATCGAGCGGCAGCGACATGCGCCGCAACCATGCGGTGCTTGCGTTGTTCGCGATCGCCAGGGCCGCGAGGCGGGAGCCGGACGTGGCGCTGCATGTGGACAAGCACATTCCCGTCGGTGCCGGATTGGGCGGCGGATCCGCCGACGCGGCGGCGACATTGCTCGCCGTGAACACCCTGTGGGGACTGCACTGGCCGATTGAGCGGCTGCGTGACATCGCCGCCACGCTCGGCGCCGATATGCCCTTCTGCCTGGAGGGCGGATATGCGCATGGCACCGGTTTCGGCGAGCGGATCATCCCGCTGGAGGATGATTCATCATGCGTTCAGACGCTGCGAGACCGCGGATTCGCCGGCCAATTGCTGGTGGGAGCGTACCGTGCGCAACTGAGCACGCCGAATGTCTACTCGACCTTCGACAAGTTGGGCGCGGGAGACGGCGACGACAACCATCTGCAGCGCGCCGCGGTCGCCTTGCACCCCCGCAGCGGCGAAGCCATCGAAGCCGCCCTGGCCGCCGGGGCATCCCGGTCATTCGTTTCCGGCTCCGGCCCATCGGTCATCGCGTTCGTACCGGACGATCCCGTCGCCCGCCGCGTTCGCACCGCATGGGAGCAATCCGCCACGGTGGATCGCATCATCGCTGCGCAGGCGCCGGCGAGACCGGTCATAACCGTCCTGCCATCCCTGTCTTATCGCGTCAGACAGTGACGCTAATCTGTGTACCAGTCTCGTAAGAAAAGGACGGACCCATGACTCAGCCTTATGACGAACGCGCGGAACGCAAGCGTTACATTCGCCGCCGCCAGCAGATCGTATTCTCCTGTGTCGGCGCGGTGCTTGCCGTCGCCCTGGTCGTGTCGGCGCTGTTCTATTTCCATGTCGGGGGTCTGGGCATAACGGCCACGTCCGCAGTCAAGCCGAATTACGGCGTGCGCGTGCCCTGCTCGACCAAGGACGCCAACGGCAAGAACCAGACATATTCCAACTATGCGAACGTCAAGGTGCGCGTGCTGAACGGCACCAAATTCGTCGGCTTCGCGAAGGCCGTCAGCACCGCGCTGTCGAACCGCCAGTTCAAGGTCACCGGCTGGGACAATTACAAGGGCAAGAAGGTCGAGCGCACCACAATCTATTTCGGCAAGAACGCCATCAACGAGGCGTACACGCTGAACACGAACTTCACGGACGCGGTGATGGTGATGGATGACCGCGACGACAAGCTGATTGACGTGGTGCTCGGCGCCTCGTTCAACGATCTGGCCAACAAGGACAGCCTGCCGAGCGGCGACACCGCCATCGAAAACTTCGAGGGATGCGTGCCCGTCCAGTCAATGGGCACCTTGCCCAAGGCCCTCGATCATGAAAAGGTGGAATGACGGCCAGCATCGTCATGACGGCCTGAAACCCCCGATATTCGGCGGCTGCCTGCCTTACGCGGACAGCCGCCGAACCGTTTCTTGGGCGCGTTTACAGCGACGCGTGCCACCGCTTGAGCTCGGCCACCGCGGTGTCATGGTCGACCGGACCGTTATCGAGCCGGTATTCCAGCATATGCTTGTATGCGCGGCCGACCTCCGGGCCGGGAGCGATGCCGAGGATGGTCATGATCTCATTGCCGTCGATATCCGGCCGGATGGCGTCGAAGTCCTCCTTCTCCTTGAGATCGCGCACGCGCTGCTCCATCTCGTCCATGGCGGACGCGAACACCATCGCCTTACGACGGTTCTGAGTGGTCGCGTCGGCGCGGGTCAGCCGGTTCAGCCGCTCATACAGCGGACCGGCGTCCTTGACGTAGCGTCGCACGGCGGAATCGGTCCATGGTTCTTCGACATACCCGTGGAACCGCAGATGCAGGTTCACTAACTCGCTGACATCCTCGACGAGATGATGGTCGAACCGCAGCGCCTTGAGCCGTTTGCGCGTCATTTTCGCGCCGACCGCATCGTGATGATGGAAGCTGACCTTGCCGCCGGGCTCGAACCGGCGTGTTTTCGGCTTGCCGATGTCATGGGTCAGCGCGGCCAGGCGAAGCGTCAGGTCGGGAGCGGGCACGGGGCCTTCCGGCCCGGTCTCCAGCGCTATGGCGCGATCGAGCACAATCATCGTGTGCTCGAACACGTCCTTGTGGCGGTGGTGCTCATCGATTTCCAGCTGCAGGGCGGGAATCTCCGGGAATACGATATCGGCGAGACCTGATTCGACCAGCGCTTCGACACCCGCCCTCGGACGATCGGACAGCAGCAGCTTCGTGAGCTCGTCACGCACCCGTTCAGCGGATACGATGTCGATGCGATCGGTCATGTCGCTGATGGCGGCAGCCGTGTCGGGGGCGATGCTGAACCCGAGCTGTGCGACGAAACGCACGGCACGCATCATGCGCAGCGGGTCGTCGTCGAAGGACTGATATGGATCCACCGGCGTGCGCAATACGCCTTTAGCCAAATCGCTGGCGCCGCCGAACGGGTCCACAAACTCCAGCTGCGGCACGCGCAGCGCCATGGCGTTCACGGTGAAATCACGGCGGGACAGATCGCCTTCGAGCGAATCGCCGTAGCTGACTTCGGGCTTGCGGGATTCGGGATCGTACGTGTCGGACCGGTACGTAGTGATCTCCACCTTGACTTCGGTGCCGTCCTCGCGCCGGCGCATCGCACCCAAAGTGCCGAATTTGCGGCCCATATCCCAGAAACCGTCACGTCCCCAATGACGCAGGATCGGCTCGAACTCGTCGGGATGGGCCGACGTGCAGAAATCGAGGTCGTGGGAACGCCGGTGCAGCAACAGGTCACGCACGGGGCCGCCCACCAACGCCAGCTCGTACCCGCGAGCCGCGAACAGGTGTCCAAGTTCAATGGCTTCCGGCCAAACTTCGAAATTCACACGAGGCCTTTCCATAAAGTATTACCGCTTTTATGCGTATTCAAGCATACCGTTACCCCACCTGCACACGGTATTGAGTAAGGTGGAAGTCATGATTACGCCCGCAGACCTCGCGCGCATGCTTGCGCATGCTGCGGGCGACCATACCCAAAATCCGCTCGAACCCGATACGTTGCTCTATACGTCCGAGGCTCCGCGCACGCCGAAAACCGTTGTCAGGCCACCGGAACCACGCTTCCCCACGCCTGCGATGATGCCGCAGCGACGGGCGGGCGACGGGCCGACCACATTCGCGTCGCTGGACGCTCAGGAGCTCCCGGTGGTGCGCGAATACTCGGCCGGCGGCCTGGTGTTCGACGAGCGCGGCCGTGTGGCCATCATCGCGCGACACTCCCGCAACGGCCATCTCGAATGGTGCCTTCCCAAGGGCCATATCGAAAAGGGCGAGACGCCGCAGCAGACCGCCGTGCGCGAGGTGCACGAGGAGACCGGCATTCTGGGTGAGGTGGTCGAGTCCATTGCCACCATCGACTATTGGTTCACCGGTACCAGCCAGCGCGTGCATAAGCTCGTGCATCATTTCGCGCTGCGCCAGATCGGCGGCGACCTGACGGTGGAGGGCGATCCGGATCATGAAGCCGAAGACGCCATCTGGGTGGATTTCGATGATTTGGATGACGTTCTCAGCTATCCTAATGAACGCAAGATCGCTTGGCTCTACGCAAGGAAAATGAAGCAGGGATGATCGCGAACAGCCCCGAGCACGGTCAGGCCGTGCCATCGTTATCTCACCGAACGACACGCCTATGGCGCTTCTTTACCATCATGTTGCTGACATGCGCGATGCTGTTCGCAGGCCGCATGGTACCGGCCGGCCCGGCACATATGGCGATGGCGGATGACGAGACGGACACGGCCACGCAGACGACCGCCTTGTCGATCACCGAATCGACGCCCGTGGTCACCGACACATCCGGCTACCACATCACCATCAGCATCTCCAATCCCACGTATGCCGCGACGTCACCGGGTCTGGTGACCGTGGCCTACAACCCGTCATATACGTTCGTATCGCGCACTGACATCCAGCATTGGGCGACCGGGGACGTATCGATTCCGGTGCGCACCGTTCTCGGCACGGCCACGGTGCCGTCCATCGCGGCGAACAAGAAGGTTTCCGTGAAGATCGACGCGGCGGCCGACAGCGATGCGTTGAAGGCGTTGCAGATGTGGGGGCCGAAACCGCTGCTGGTCACCTATCAGGCGACCCAGGCGACCGACTCTCAATCCACAGGCTCCTCTGACGGGTCATCCGGGTCGGACCGTACCGTCGATCCGAACACCAAGCCGATTCGCCTGCACAGCTTCCTGACCAGATCATCCCAGGGATTGCGCAACGCACAGACCCCGCCGATGGCCATCACCATGGTCATGCCGTTGATGAACAACGGCCAGCAGGCCGACAAGAACGCCATCGACCAGCTGGTGGTGCATGACAACGGCGATGAATCCGACACAAAATCTACACAATCAGGTGGCGGCGTCACGGATGACAGCACAGACGACGGCTCCGGCAACAATACCGACGACACCGAAAACACCGCGGCGACGCAATCATCAGTGCTCACCCCGCACGACAATGATGCACTCGCCGCCAAACTCTCCCTCATCGGCAAGCACAGCGATCTGCAGACCATAGCCGATCCGACGGCATTGGCTTCCGACACCGGGCAACGCATCGATGCCGTCATGCAGCCGGCCGGATTCGACATCACCGCCTATGCCGCGATCAACAACGTCCGGTCGTACGAACAGGCCGGCGTCGGCACCGGCGCATGGAACGCACGATCCGCACTGGCCGCGGCACCGGCATCATCCAATTCCCTGCCCATCGCCTGGCAAGGCAAGGGCGATTGGACCCGGCAGGCGCTCTCCACGGCCAGGAAGCAGGGATACCAGTACGTCATCGCCGGTCACGACTTCGACTCCAGCACCACGGCCACCGTGCACACAGGCACATACACAATCCCCACCTCGGCCGGCGACATCACGGTGCTGAGCGAGCAGAAGGAACTCGGCGACCTCGTCAAAGGCAAGCCCACCAGCAGTGATGCGGACGGCGAGACCAGTAACGCGGGACGCATCGCGCGGTTCGTCGCGCAGAGCGCCTTCTATCAGATGGAGCAGCCGTATGCGGCGATGAACCGCAACCTGCTGGTCTGCTTCGGCACTAATATGTCGGCGGCGTTCATCGACACGCTGATGACCGCGGTCGAACAGTCCTCATGGCTGCAGCTCACCGACCTGAACGATCTCATTGACGCAGACGCCTATCGGACCGGCGACAAGGCGCTGCAAATCGTCCCCCAAGACAGTCATTTAAGCGAGCGGAACACCCGATCGGTCACGTCCGCGCTGGAATCGCTGGCCGAAAGCCGCAACGACATCAACCGCTTCGCCACGTCGGTCCTCACCGACCATAAGGCATCCGCGTCCTGGATCCGCAAGATCAAGGCCGCACAGAGCACGCTGGCACTGCATGCGCTCTCGTCCGCGCCGCGCGACATCGACAGTCTGGTCGACGGTGCCAAACGGCTCGGCGGAGGCATGTTCGGCGGCGTATCCATCACGCCGACCGACTCCATCACCGTCGTCAGCGAAACGGCCAAAATGCCCGTCACCGTCAGGAACAACCATCCGTATCCGGTACGGGTGAAGGTCTCATCCCTCACCGACTCCATGGAAATCGTCACATCGCGGTTCACTGAGGTCACCATACCGGCGAACAGCGAGGCGCAGGTCACGTTCGCCATCCGCGTCGCCACTTCCGGCCACGCCACAGCCCACATCACATTGCTGGACCGCAACGGCGACACGTTCGGTTCCGCACAGAACACCGACATCACCAGCGTGCTGCGCATCAGCGACATGACCGGATTCATCATCATCGGCTTCTCGCTGCTGCTCGGCCTGGTCGGCCTCTGGCGCCAATTCCATCGAAAGAAGGACCCCGACGAATGAGCACCACGGTAGGACGCAATTCGCTGATCATGGCGTGCGGCACGGCCGCGTCACGTGTGACCGGCCAGATCCGCACCATCTTCCTCGTCGGCGCACTCGGTACCACCGGTATCGCAGCCAACGCGTATCAGGCCGGCGCGCAGATACCGCAGGTGATCTTCAACCTGCTGTCCACCGGCGTGTTCAACGCGGTGCTCGTGCCGCAGATCGTGCGCACGCTCAAGCAGAAGGACGCGGATGAGCGACTCAGCAAGCTCATCACCTTGTCCATCGCGCTGCTGCTGGCCATCACACTGCTGATGGCGTCCGGCACGCCGCTGCTGACGATGCTGTACCTCGACTCCAGCTGGACGCCCGCGCAAAGGGCGCTGGCGAACGCCTTCACGCTGTGGTGTATGCCCCAGATCCTGTTTTACGGCCTGTATACCGTATTGGGGCAGATCCTCGCCGCAAAGGGGCGTTTCGCGACGTATGCGTGGAGCTCCGTGGGCGCCAACGTCATCAGCTGCATCGGTTTCGGCGCGTTCATCATGCTGTTCGGCAACGCGGGACGGCAGCCGATGTCGTTCTGGACATCCGGCAAGATAGCCCTGACCGCGGGCGCCTGGACGGCCGGCGTGGCGTTCCAGGCCCTGGTGCTGTTCATTCCTTTGCTGCGTTGCGGCATCCACTACCGGCCTCGCTGGGGACTGCATGGGCTGGGGTTGCGTTCCATGGGCCAGGTGGCGGTGTGGAGCATCGCCATGGTGCTGCTCAACCAGCTGATGGGCATCGTCAATTCGCGTGTTAATACCGGCGCCCCGACCGCCGGCGGCGATTTGTACGGCATCGCGGGCAACGCGAGCTATCAGTACGCGTACACGATATACGTTCTTCCCTATTCGATCATCGCCGTGTCCATCACGACCGCGGTGTTCCCGCGCATGTCCCGCGCGATCAGCGAGCATCGTATCGGGGATGCCCGCGCCGACCTCAGCTCATCCCTGCGATCCACCGGTCTTGCGATGTTCTTCTTCACCGCGGTCATGATTGCCATGCCGGTGCCGCTGGTGAAGGCGCTGATTCCGTCCACGAATGTGCATGGGGCGATTCTGATATCCGGGCCTCTGATCGGCCTGCTGGTGGGATTGGTGCCCACCAGTGCGTTCCTGCTGGTGCAGCGCGCCTTCTACGCGTATGAGGACGGCCGCAGCCCGTTCCTGTTCGCGGCGGCCGACAACGCCGTGCAGTTGCTGCTTCTGCTGACCTCGCTGCGTTTCGCGCCGCCGAAATATTGGACGCTCATGGTGGCTCTGTCGCTGAGCCTGTCATATATCATCACGTTCCCATGGGTGTTCTGGCTGTTGCGCAGACGATTCGGCGGGCGGATCGACGGCAAGCGCATCATCATCATGCATGTCAAGGCCCTGATTGCCGGTGCGGCGGCATGCGCGTGCGGACTATTCCTCAACCCGCTGGTCACGCGTTTGGTCGGCGCGAAGGTTTCCAGCGTCAACGGACATATGAGCTGGTGGCAATCCATCGTCATATGCGCGATTCTGACGATTGTGGTGACGGCCGTGTATGCCGGGCTGCTATGGCTGATGCGCGTGGAGGAGTTCTCCAGCCTGATCGTCACCATGAAGGCACGGCTGTTGCGTAGGACTTCCACTGCGACATCGGTATCGACACCGGCTGAGTCGGAGACCGAGGAAGCTCAGGCACAAAACGCGGAGGTCGAAGAGGGCACCACGGCAATTGCGGAGAATGATAATCATTACGATGATTATTCGCTGGGTGACGATGGAACCTCGGAGAATGACGGTTCCGCGGAACGGGCCGCTGAAACTGTGACCGATCTCGAACGGCCGGTTCAGGACCAGCCGGTTCAGGACCAACCCAGGGGGATTCCGTCCGACAACCTTCCGCCCAGCTTCGCGCCGACGGTCAACCGTAAGGGCCAACGCCCGTCCATCAAGTCCGTCGTACTGCCGAACGTCGCGGCAAACGCAGCCGGTGCAGCGGCAGGTATCGCGGCCGGCAACAACGCCCAGCCGCGAATTCCCACCATACTGCCAACGCCGCATCATTCCACTCGTCAAGCCGCGTCCGTCGCGGCTGCACAGCCGACCATCCCCACGGCTAGAATGTCAGCATCACCACTATCTCAGCGCATGACAGCAGAGCACGGAGAAACAACTACTATGAAGCCTCAATTGGGAGATACCGTCATCGGTCGCTACACTCTCGTTTCTTCGCTGCGCGAAAGTGACGGATTGAGCGCATGGATAGCCAATGACCGCATGCTGGCGCAGTCCTGCCAGCTGTTCATCATCACCGACACATCCGTTCTGCCGCAGATCAACGAGGCGGCTTCCACGCTCGCGCTGGCCAACAGCCGGTACTGCACGCCGGTGCTGCAGCTGCAGCACGTCGGCGATGCCGCGGTGGTGATCACCGAGCCAGACTCCGGTCTGGCGCTGGCGGAATACATGCAGCGTTCGTCTTCCTCGTTCCTCAGCTACGACGCGATTCGATCGATCGTGGGACAATGCACCCAGGCGGTTCAGGAGCTGTTGGACACGGGGCTGACCCATACCGCGCTGAGCACCGATACCATTCGCGTGAGCGTCAATGGCGTGCAGTTCGCCGACACTCCCGTCGCCGCCGCATTGGCCGATATCTGCAGCGGCATCGACGGCGATGTGATGTCGTATGAGCAGATGGCGACGCGACAGCTGGCCGCACTGCTGTACGCGCTGCTGACCAAGACGCCTTCAGGCGCGAACACGACGTTCGACCTGAATATGCTGCCCGCCGACGTTCCCACGGAATTCCGCGTGATCTGCAAGCGTGGACTGGCCCTGCACACCGAAGATGGGGAAACCATCGTGCCGATGGCAACGCTGGCCGAGCTGAGCGCGCTGCTGGGCGCGTGGGAGCCATTCGGCAACCTGTCGGATCATGACATCATATTGCCGTCGGTCAGTGGCAGCGCCTCGATCAGCATGGTGGCGTTGCGTGACACGAGCGATGACAAGATCGTGGAACTGCCGGATGGGCTGGTTACCTCGACGAAGCTGCCGGAATTGTCGATTTCCGAGGCGGGACTGGCAGCCGGCGCCGAGGCCAGGTTCGTCAACGAGCAGCGTCTCGCACAGCAGGCGTTCCTGGCTCAGCTGCCCGGAGATCCGCCCTCGGCCGATCAGCCGGTCATCCCCGAAGCGGAATTGTTCGAACCGGATACCGCCGAGCCGTCGAAGACCCTGGCCTCCCTGCAATCGAAGGTCGGTCAGCTTATGGGCTCCTTGCGCAAGGACGGGGAGCCGGAGTCGCCGGTGACGACATCCACTGCGGAAGAGACCGCGATTGAGCAGCCGATGCCGGTGTATGCACCGCTGCCAGCATCGTTCCCGCCCGCCGCCAAGCCGCATAGGTCCGCTACCGGCGCGACGAAGGCACAGGCACAGTCCGGCAACGGCGTGAACGTACCGGCAAACGCTGCTGGTGCGTCTGGTGTTGTGGGCGGTACCGGCAAACCCCGGACGACCGGTGCAACCGGCGAGATACAGAGCATCGTGGCCAATATGCCGAATGTTCCGCTGCCGGAAGAGAACGACAATGAGCGCACCCGCGCCGGCAGCATCCCGCCGCTGCCGCAGTCCGGTGAGGCGCAGGTGTCTGAAGGCGAGCAAACCGTGGCTGGAAGCCATCCCACGACCCGTGCGGCTCAGCCCATTGCCACGAACGCCATGCCGCAGCCGCGCGCACATATGTCGGAATCATTGGCCGCTCTTGCCGCCAGATCCGCCAAGGCCGCGGCGTCGGGCGACGCCGTAATGCCCCCGTCATTCGCAGTGTCGGCATCGGCGCCCGGAGCCAATGGAGCAGCCATCCCCGGATCATCGAAGTCGCGTACGCGGATGACGGCACCAATCAGCCGCGATGCCCTGCGGAACATGTCTGGCGGCCGTCCTGCGGCGGCTCCGGGTGCGAATGTGCCGGGTGTGCAGACACCGGCGCAGCGTGCCCAATCCGACGCCTTTGACCCCACGGTCACCGTTCCGCTGCTAGGCACTGATGGTACTTCGGTAGATCAGCTGCCGCCTATGGCCCAGATCATGCCGCCGAGCTTCGCGCCCCAGCAGGTGCACGATGTCAACGCGTCGAATGTCGGACGCAATATCGAGGAGGACCTGCCTGACCAGCCACTCTGGGGGCAGCTCAAGATCAAGGTCATCGCCATCGTCGTCGCGCTGGTTCTGCTGGTGGTGGGATTGGTCGCCGCATGGTTCATCCTGAACGGAGACAACCACGGTGGCGGATCCGACAATCAGGATTGGCTGAACAAGACCGACATCGATAACGTCCCGTTCGGCAACTCGACCACACAGAACTCCACGTCAAAGAACTCTGCGGCACAATCCGACATCGTATACATCCGCGTTCTGTAGGCGACGCAGAAGTTCTCATAGACACCCCTTCTACTCACGGGTAGGAGGGGTGTTTCATCGTACGCGGTGACTCACGCTGTGGACTTATGCTGTGGGCCCGTATCGTGCTCATATTAGCTCCTCCGGTTTCCATAAACACGGCATGCCTGTTTCGGCAATCTGAAAGCGACCAATCGGCATTCGAGGCGAATCCATGTCGTTGTTCACCCACCGCTGGACGAGGTCAGGTCAACTCGCTATCGTAAGGGGCATGACTGAACTTTCAACCATCATCATCGGTTCCGGCCCTGCCGGATATACGGCCGCAATCTACCTCGCACGCGCCGGGTATCGCCCGACCATTCTTGCGGGTGAGCTCACGCCGGGCGGTCAGCTGGTCAACACCACCACCGTGGAGAATTACCCCGGTTTCCCTGACGGCATTCTCGGACCGGAACTGATGGATCGTATGCGCGATCAGGCGGAGTCTTTCGGCGCATCCATCGAATATCTCGATGTGACGAGCGTCGATTTCAGCTCCTCCCCCAAGACCGTCACGTGCAGCGATGGAAGCCAATATCACGCCGATGCCGTCATCATCACCACCGGTTCACAGTACCGCAAGCTCGGCATTCCCGGCGAGGCCGAGTATTCCGGTCACGGCGTATCGTATTGCGCCACCTGCGATGGTTTCTTCTTCAAGGACAAGCCCATCGTCGTGGTGGGCGGAGGAGACAGCGCGCTCGAAGAGGCACTGTTCCTGACTCGTTTCGGCTCTTCGGTGACCGTGTTGCACCGCCGCGACCAGTTCCGCGCCTCCAAGATCATGGTCGAGCGCGTGCTGAACAATCCCAAGATCACCGTGAAAATGAATACGGTGGCGACAGCCATTCGCGGGCAGAAAAACGCCGCCGGCGTGCAGACAGGCGCTGATGCGGTAACCGCTGCGGCACCCGCAGCGCAGAACACCGGAAATCTCCTCTCGTTGAAGACGACTCCGATGCTGAATGTCTCCGGATCGGCATTGAATGCTCCCTCTTCGACCGGCATTTCCCTGTCGGCAAAGGCTGAAACCGCAGATGATTCCGCCGGCTTTGTGGACATTCGCGACACCGTGACAGGCGAGACGGGCACGTTGCCCGCCGAGGGCATCTTCGTGGCGATCGGCCATGAACCGGCCACGCGTTTTGCGAAGGGTTCCGTGGATATGGATGACGACGGGTACATTCTGGTCTCCGGTGCCGGAACGCATACTTCCGTGCCTGGAGTGTTCGCCGCCGGTGACTGCGTTGACCGGGTGTACCGTCAGGCCATCAGTGCCGCAGGCATGGGATGCCGCGCCGCGCTGGACGCACAATCCTACCTGGCCTCACTGCACTGATCCAACAGCACAGCTCGACCTGTCGGCGAAATCAAACCTCATCACAGACGATGATATTGCTTCACCGGCGGGTTGAGCTACACAAATATTGCTTGCATTGTCAGTAATCACAAACGAAACGACAGACTGACCGAAATAGCGCTGCGGACGCTTACCAGCGCCGGAGAATCGCATCAGAACGACAATCTGCTCAAATCTAGCGCATTGTACTGGACCGATTTCAACTCATATTGCTCAACAGAGTTTTCGGTAATGAATTTTCAGGTGCATGCAATAGGACAGTTATACGTGCGGTTCATTGCATTAGTCCTCTGACTGCAAATGCCACGACAGTTGCTTTATACGCGTTCTGCCGGAGAGGCAATGAATACCTCTCGGCAGACCAGATCATACAGCTCATGAACGGCATGACCGTTGTTTCCCGTTGTGTGATGATGGCGGCTCACACCGTTGTGTGGCTCGCAACCTCACACCCATTTTGCCGCCGCGCCCTCGACTGCCGTGGGAATCAGCATGCTGAGGATACGTTCCATATCCTCAGGGGAGGAAAACACGATTTCGATTCGACCGTGCTTTTGCGTACCCTTGATGGACACTTTGGTGTCAAAATGATTTTCAAGGTTGTTGACAATCGGAGAACCGGCCCAAGGATTGTTCTTCGTCGGCCTTACCTTCTTGGGCACGTTGCTTTCTGCGTTCTTCAGCGCCACGATTTCCTCGGTGCTGCGAACCGAAAGCCCCTCCCCTATGATTCGAGTGGCCAGCTTGTCGATTTCACTTTCGTCATTCAAACCAAGAAGAGCTCGCGCATGCCCTGCGGACAGTACGCCTGCGGCAACTTTCTTCTGCACGGACGCAGGAAGATTCAGCAGACGCAATGTGTTCGCGATTTGCGGTCGCGATTTCGAGATCGACTTGGATAGTTCAGCCTGAGTCAGGCCGAAGTCATCAATCATCTGCTGATATGCCGCCGCCTCTTCCAGAGGATTCAGTGCGACGCGATGAAGGTTCTCCAGCAGTGCATCACGCAGCATCTCGTCATCTGATGTGGTTTTGACAATCGCCGGAATCGTCTTCAGTTGTGCAAGTTGTGATGCACGCCAGCGACGCTCGCCCATAATGAGCTCGTATCTCTGCGATGTTTCACGTGAAACATCACTCTTGCTGGACTCCCCAGCCTGACGCTTGCGAACCACGATCGGCTGCAATACGCCGACTTCCTTGATGGACGCGGCCAACTCATTCAGCTCTTCCTCATCAAAGACGCTGCGCGGCTGCTGCGCATTCGGAACGATGGAGCTGACAGGAATATCCAGCAGATAGCCACCCTCGACAGGCTTCAATTCTGGAGTTTCCTTATTATCCTTTTCCTTGCCGGATGCCTTTGTGCTCTCGGAACGCTGAGCCGGCTGCGTTTTCTTGGAATCGCTCGTCCCCTGTGCTGTTGCTCCGAAAAACATGTCACTGGGGTGTGCCATATCACTGATACCGGGCATGGCAACACGCTTGCCGCTCTTGGGCTTCTCCACCGTTGTGGACTTGTGTACGGCAGGAATGGAATCCTTCATGGCCGGAATGGTCTTACGCTTGATTTCGCCAAGACGAACCGGAGCGGTAGACTCACTGTGTTGTTCAGTACCGCTCTTATGGGATTCGACCTTCTCTGGCGCAGCCGCAGCTTTCTCTTGAGGGGCTTTCTTGTTGGCTGTCGTCTCCTCGGATTCGAGATCAACACCCAATTGCTGCTGTTCCGCATGAGCTGTTCTCGACTCACCGGGAAGTGCGGGGAACAGCGCACCCAATCCTTTACCCAAACGTGATTTTGAGGTCATGGGTTACTCTCCCCTCTTCGCGTCAATTGCAGCCAGCACCGAAGGCGATCGACGGGCGATTTCCAAGGCCGCTTCGCCATAGGCACTCGCTCCCATTCCACGCGGGTCATAGCTAATGACTGTCTTTCCGAAACTTGGAGCCTCAGATATTTTTACCGTACGGGGAATCGTCGTATCCAGAACGATACTCGGATAGTGACTCTTCACCTCTGAGAACACTTCCCTGCTGAGCAATGTTCGTTTATCAAACATAGTGACCAGCATAGTCGACACAGTCAAATTAGGATTATAGTGCTCCTGAACCAATCCTATGGTATTGATCAGTTGACC
>ERZ1032290.92-NODE-92-length-27960-cov-10.550009_pt1 | contig 27960 bp, 42 predicted proteins | sample MGYA00518163_ERZ1032290 | MGnify/ENA primary metagenome ERZ1032290 (study PRJEB33719, sample SAMN04261355) | wastewater metagenome | biome: periurban shantytown; feature: human; material: feces | host: Homo sapiens | place: Peru: Lima | collected 2012-01-15 ... | reverse complement strand
CGATGGGACTCCACGTGTTGACCACGCCGGTGCCGGAGTACTGGCGCATGGCCTCGCCGTACGCGCCCAGCATCCACGGGGATGCCTGATAGCCGGTCGGGCTCATGTTCGCGTATTGTGCGATCCACAAACCGTATCGGTCGCGGATGTCCTGCGGGATGGTGCCGGCCACCGGGCCGGTGTACAGCAATGGGCGCACACCGCCCGAGAGCCGTTCACACTCAGCCATGAACCGGCGCACCCAGTCCCAGTCGCCCCATGCGGGGTTGTCGTCCATCTCCCAGTCAAGGGCGACGATGCCGTGACGCCAATAGTTCAACGTGTTGGCGTAGAAGAACCGGGCCTCGGCCTCGGGGTTGCCGCCCATGGCGTAATGGTAGAGGCCGAATTTCTTGCCGGATGCCTGCGCTTGGGCGATCATGCGGTTGGCGTCCGTGTTGACGCCGGACACGAGACAGTTGTTGTACACCTGTCCCGTGCCCCACGTGGTGCCGACGACGATGAAGTCGGCCTGCATGTTGTACACGTCAGCGCCGCACTGCCAGTTGGACATGTCCACGCCCTGCATGTCCGCGTGGGCGGTCGCGGGGAGCGTCATCATGCACATGGCGGCGATCAGCGCCATACCCTTGGCGATCAGCCGCTTCCACCGCGGTTTCGGCTTGTCCTTGTTTTTAACCAATGTTTCCCCTTTCTGTGGGATGTTTGTTTGTTTGTTTGTGGCCCACGGTCGTGGGCCGGGATTGTCGGGGCGCTATCGGCGCGCTCTGGATGTCGTCGTTCAACGCGGTGCCGTGCCCGTTGCCGCCGAGCTCGTGGTACACGTCGTAGAGGCGTTGGCTGCGGCCTTTGAGGTCCTCGTCGGCTATGCCGTCGCGGGCGACCATTTCGGCGCGCAGGTCCTCGAGCCGGCACAACAGGAGCTCTCGCACGGCCTGCTCCAACACGGACGTCCGGTCGAAGCGTTTGAGCATCCACGCGGTCAGGGTGCCGGTCGCCCCGCTGCCGAGGATCGTGCCCGCGAAAGTGAGCCATACGGTCAGGGTCATGTAGGCATACGCCTCCTCCTTGGGTCAGTCGAGTGGGTTAGTTGAGTGGCATCGAACTGCCGGTGAACAAGGGGAACCGGGGGAGGAGTTGTTGGACGGTCGGCCAATCGTCGCCCTCGTACACGGCCAAGGCCTCCAACGTCAAACTGCCCCCGCCACGGCAGTAGATGCTGCGGTTGCCGTCCCCGTTGATCTTCGCCGCCGTCCATGCGGCACCCGATGGGGTCGTGCCGGAGACGAGTGTCATGCCGCTCTCCACTGCCACGCTCAGCCCGCTGGTGGCCGTGTAGGCGACGACCACGACACGGCCCAGTCTCATCAGTGCCGTCCAGGAATGCCAGTCGAGTATCGACCAGTCGCCGCCGGTATGCGTGTAGCGGTAGCGCCCGCCGGCGAGGCGCTCGACATTCACGCCACTGCCGTTGGACCACGTGCCTAACTGCTTGTAGCATGAGGGGTCGGGGTATAGGTTGGTGATGTAGCTCATGCCGCCACCCCCAAGAGGGTCAGGCGAGCGGCATCGTATTCCCGGTGAAATATCCGATGCCGTCGAGCAGGGTCTTGTTCGCCTGATACTCGGCATCCGTGCAGATGAGAATATGCGTCACGGTGACGGTCGGATTGCCGGACCTGACGGAATAATACATTGACATCGGACTGACAACGGTGGCGGTCACCGCGTAGCTGACATGCTGGCTTGCCATGATGTCGCCATACCCTCTCATCGAGATAGTGCCGCCGGTGACGTTCACGTAGGCGCTGACCCAATATTCCGTCCCTGGCTTTTTCGGGATGGTCGTGATATCCACCCACTTGTCGGCTTTCAGGGTGATGGTCCGGGATGGGATCGTGCATAGGTTCGTGACCATCATCGGGCATCACCCGCCCGACGGACGCTCCTATGCGAGCGGCATGGTGTCTCCCGTGAAGGAGCCCGGAAGCCCCCCAACGGCAGGGTCATACGTGTCGGCGCGTTCGATGAGCACATTCGATACCGCCACGTCACGGATTCCGTTTGGATTTACCTCGAATCGAAACCCGTGGGAGGGGACCGTGAATCTGCACAAGACATACGATATCCCCCGCTTGAATCTTTGGGAAACCAACATATTATTAATATTGGGCTTATCAGTTGTCTGCATGACCATCACGTCCGCGACGTTGTCTTCGCTGGCGTCCACCCTCATCGACAGGACGAGCGGAACGTTGAATGGAACCGTAACGTTGAAGCCATATCCGCCATTGCGTCCCGTGACGTGCAACGCATTATCACGGACCGTCCCATTCGCGTCACCCCAATGGGAGACGCCGGTAAGCGGTCCGGCAAAAACAGGATTGGGAAAAAGATTAATCCTCTGCATGATTCTCCTTGTCGAGACTGTCGAGCACATCCTTCGGGATCAGTTTCAGGGCCGCCGCGAGCTGGCTGGACAGGATCGCTATCTGCTTGTTGAGAGTGCCGATCTGTTGCGAGAGCTGGTCGATAACGGTGTTCGCATCGGCTGGAATCTGAGTCAAAATAAATCTCCTTTTAATGCGGAACCCCCACAATCCGATTGGATTGCAGGGGTTGAAAAAACCGGGAAATACGGGCTAGTCGGCGGCGGTCATCGTGTCGATACGGGTCACTGCCTTAAGCTCTTCGAGCGTCAAAGTGCGTCCGAGATTCGTCTTAACATCCGTGATCGTGACATTGGCCCCAGTCCCGTCGAACGTCGCAAGCACGCCACGCTGATAGTCGCGCCATGATTCGCCCGTCTGGTCGGCGGACGAATACTCGAATCCGAGCCGGCACAGTTCCGCGCGCAGGCTCTCCTTCGGCGGACGCAGGTCGAGCACGCCATCCGCCGCCGGTCGTGCGCCGGCTTGCGGGACGTCAGATGCTGTCATGATTACTCCTTTGCTGTTGTGTTGTTGCCTTTTTTCGCCGGTCATCCCGGCGGAGTCGATGCGCGTGGCCGTCCGTCCGGCCCGCGTCAACGCCGACGGTCGGTCAGATAATCGACCGACTGTCGGCGGAACCGGTCGCGCTTCACGGCGATGCGGTCGGCCACACCGGCCAGCGTGGCGGCGAGCCGACCGTCCGCATCCTCCATGACGGGCATCGCGTCCAATCCGAGCAGGCGACGGGTCTCCTCGCGACCGTCCGGCGACAACGCGCCGGACGCCGTGAGCACGGGATGCAACGCGGCCATGCGCGTCTGCCGACGGTCCGCCAACTCGTCGCGCTCCACCTGCTCGTAGGCGCTGGTCCACGCGGTGCGTCCGTTGGCCGGGTCGATGACGCCCGGGTCTGACCTGTTCGACCGGACCCGTATGATCGCCGCGACCGTTTCCATGTCCGTGTCGAAGCCGAGGAGCTCGCCCCACGAGGCGATCGCGTCCAACGGGATGAGATGACCCGTCCCGTCGTCACAGGTCACGGCCAACACGTCACCGTAGATGTTCGTTTCCATCGCGCCTCCTACTGTCTGGCCAGGATGGCGAGTATCTGATAGCCGTATGGGGTGCCGTTGCCGTTGCCGACGCCACGCGCCCACAGGTTGCAGCCGCTCGGCGAATCGTTGTTCGAGCCGGCAGCGATCGACCCCATTGAGTCGGCGGAGACGTGCGCATGGTATAGGCCGTATTTTGCCGGTGCGTCATACGTCCACGTCTGCGTTATCCACCCTCCGGCGTTGAGCGATCCGCCACGGGGATAATACGTCGCGAACGTTTTACGCCCATTGCCGTACCCGCCGACGAACCCGCCGAGGTACAGATACCCGGAGTTGATGTCCGCCTCCACGCCAACGCGGCCGTTTGAATCTGCCGCTGAGAGTTCGGCGAGTGTATGGTATTTGGACGTCGGGTCGGTCTGCAAGAACAGTTGCGCGAAACCGTTCTGGCTGCCTTTGGAATAATCACGGTAAGCGGCTAGGAAGACGTTGCCGGTTTTGGTGGCGTTGTCCGCAGCCTTGTATTCGCCCAGACGCATGAACGACCCCGGATCGGTGGCTCCCAAGAGCCCCCCGTTGAAGGTGAGGGTGGAGATTTCACCTTTTCTGTTGCCTCGTATTTCCGACGCGATGTATGCGTGTTGACCGTCGCGCCCGGTCTTGAATTCGATGCCTGAGCCTTCGAACGTTTGATCACTGCCGACAGCAAACTGTTCGAAATCAGGTGAGACCCTGATCCTCTTGCCGGTGAGGGCCGTTTGGAACGTGCCGGTCAGCAGATTGCTCTTACCATGACCATCCAAGTAGACGGTCTGGTTATGACTGCTGTCCCACATCTGCAAGGCCATGGAATTGAGCTTGATGCCGGTATTCGCGGCCTCGGAGCTCTGGAATACCGCGCCGGTGAAGACATAGCCCTTGAACTGGCCCGCCGCCACCTTGTCGGACGTGATAGTGCCCGCCGCGATCTTCACAGCGGTCACGCTGTTGACGGCGATCTTGTCGGTCGTTACCGCGCCAGCCACGATCTTCGACGAATTAACCGAATTAGCAGCCAATTTATCTGCGTTCACCGCGTTCGCGGCGAGCTTGTCCGCCGTGACCGCACCGGATACGATGTCACCCGCATTGATCTTGTGCACGTTGAGCAGCGCAACCGTCATGTCCTCCGTCACGCGGAGCTTCGCGGTCGTCACCGAGTTCGCCGCCAATTTGTCGGTGCCGATGGCACCGGCCTGCACCTTGCCAGCAGTCACGCTGTTCGCGGCCAGCTTATCCGCATTGACCGCACCGGCGGCGACCTTGTCCGTGGTCACGGCATTAGCCGCAATCTCCCCGGCCTGAATCTTATGCACATTCAGGAGCGCCACGGTCATGTCCTCCGTCACGCGGAGCTTCGCGGTCGTGACGCTGTTGGCCGCCAATTTGTCGGTGGTGATGGCGAGCGAGACGATGTTGCGCGCCTGCACGCTGTTCGCCGCCAGCTTGCCAGCGGTCACCGCATCGGACACAAGCTTCTCCGTCGTAACCGAGTTGGCCGCCAGCTTGTCCACGGTGATGGCGTTCGCCTTGACCTTCTCGGCGGTCACGGAGTCGGCTGCGAGATGCTTCGCGGCCACGGTTCCAGACGCGAGAATGTTGTTCGCCGCGAGGTCAAAAGGTTCGAAGCGCGTGCCATCCCACGTCAGGACTTCGACAACACGATCTGCAAGCGGCACCAAAACGCTTGGAGAAGCGTTTGGAGCGCCCTGCCAGTACGTGTAAAAGTCGGCCAGCATGGACGGCGAATTATTCTTCTCGCCTTGCCACCTTGTCCAATACTTCTGCGTGCGCCACCACATGTCGCCCGGCTTCAAACCATCATGCGCTGGCTCGTCCGGGCCACGGTAGATCAGATTCTTTCCGTCCGCTGTGGTCTGTGCCTTCTTGGCTGCGGCTTGTGCCTGATTGGCCTGTGACGCGGCGTTGGCGGCGGCGGTCGCGGCCTTGTCGGCGGTGGATTGAGCGGTTTTGGCCGCATCATTCGCCTTGACGGCGGCGTTCGCCGCGTCGGTAGCGGCCTTGTCGGTCACCGCCGCCCAAGCCGACCCGTTCCACCGTTTCGGCGTGTTAGCGCCGCCGGTGGTGTCAATCCACAAGGTAGTCGGCTTGCGCATCGACGTGGCCGGCGCAGTGGACTGGATGAGCACGTCGGCCTTGCCGTTCGCCACGCCAGCCGCGGCGGCAGCGGCCGTATTCGCCTTCCTCGCGGCGGTGGCCGCGTCCGTGGCGGACTGGGCCGCGCTGTCGGCGGTGGCCTTAGCCTGCGTCGCCACGCTCGAAGCGTTCGAGGCGGTGGCCTTCGCATTCGAAGCGTCCGTCTTGGCCGTCGATGCGTCGGACTTGGCGGCATTGGCCGAAGCATTGGCCGTGTTCGCCAGTGTCTCCGCATTGCCTGCGGTCTTCCTGGCGCTTTCGGCGGCGGCGTTTGCTGCGTTGGCGGCATCCTTGGCCTGACCTGCGGTGGCGGTGGCACTCTTAGCGGCAGCGGTAGCAGCGTTGGCGGTATCCTGCGCGGTCTTCGCCGCACCATTGGCCGCATCAGCCGTGCCCTGCGCGTTTTTCGCTGCGGCAGCGGCGTTCTCGGCAGTCTTCTTGGCGTCGGTGGTCTTCGCCGCGTTGTCTGCGATATCCGACTTCGCCTTGGAAATTTCGTCCGCGTTCTTCTCGACATCGGCATAGCCGAGATGGTTCCAATTCGAGCCGTCCCACACGAGCGTGTCGATCACGCGGTCGGCCAATGGCACGAGCACGGAAGGAGAATTATTCGGAACTCCCTGCCAGTAGGTGTAGAAGTCCGCGAGCATGGACGGTGAATTGTTCTTCTCGCCCTTCCAGCGCGTCCAATACTTCTGCGTCTTGAGCCACAGGTCGCCGACGATGAGATTATCCTTCGGCTCGTCCGGCCCGCGAAACGTATGGTTCTTCGAGTGGGCCTCGGCATACGCCTGGGCGGCGGATTCCTTCGCCTTGCTGATCTCGCCGTTCGCGGTGGTCAGGTCGCTTTTGGTCTGCGCGATGTCCTTCCGCGCCTGCGACAGATCGGCCTTGGCCTGCGAGAGCGTCTGATTCGCCGTGTCAAGACCAGTCTTATTCGCCTGAATGTCCTTCTGCGCCTGCGTCAGCTTCGCGGCATTATCCCGCAACGTGGCGTTCGCCGTGCCGATGGCCGACTGGTTCGCCTTGATGTCAGACTTCGCGGATTCAAGATCCTTCGCCGTGGCCGACTGCGCGGCCTGATTCGCGGCGATATCCTTCCGCGCCTGATCGAGCTTCGCCGTATTATCCTTCAACGCCGTCTGATTGTCAGCCAAATCCTTTTGAATCTGCTTGACCTCGTCAGGCGAGACAGCGGAAGCCACGGTCACGGTGGCAAGAGCAGACCAAGCGGACCGGTTGCCCGCATGATCGACGGAACGCAAAGCGTAGGAGTGCTCTGAACCTGCTTTCAGGCCGGTAATAAGGTAATCGCCCTGACCGGACTGGGTGGCGCTGATGACGGTCATGCCGGCATTTGCCGCACCCTCACCGACCTCGACATGGTCGAAGTCCGATTCCATCGACGCGCCAGTGCTTGTCCTGCCATCCCAGTGGATGGTGACCACTCCAAGATCGGACGACAATACCGGCTTGGACGGGACGGAGCAAGGCGTCCTATCCGATTCGACGGTGACCACGACAGTTTCAGACCATTCGCCGAGCTTGTCCGAATACGTCGGCACAGCCCTGACGCGCACCTCGATTTGCGTGCCGCAATCCAAGCCGCCGAAACCGAGCTGCGTCTTATCGGTCGTGCCTGCCGAATGCCAAGGCACACCATCCACGTGCCTGCGCCACTCAATGGCGTAATTGCTGATCTCGATGGACGTGTTGTTCGTGGCTTCGGTCACGGCGGACCACGAAGCCGTGGCCAGACCATGCGCGAAACCGTCGCTGCCGATATAGGCATCAGTCTGCACCACAAGGCCGAGTGGTGCCTTCGGCACGCGATGGTCACGGTCCGAAGAGGCGGTCGTGCCGCCCTCGCTACCGGCCAATGCAGCACCGCCGGTGATGCCCTTGATTTTCTTCGCCTGACGCACGCTCGCGTCGTACTTGATGTCGTTCAGCGCGATGGACGCGCTCAAGCCCTCGCCCTGGCGCATGCTCAGGTCGATTTCCTGCACGCGCACCTTCTCCCCATGGGAGACGGTCGGAGCCGTAATCCAATCGCCCGCGTGATAGTCGACGAGCGGCAGATTATCCACGTCTGAGATGATGAGGTCGCGCGTGTACTGGCCACGCACCCTCGCAGCATCATCCAAAGTGGACTGCATGAATGCCTGCGCGGTGTCCTTGTCGGAAACGCCGCCCTGCGACGAATAGGATTCCCACTTGCCCCACGGGGTCGGAGCAGCCGGATTGTCCATGCGGAAAAGCAGGTCATTGTCACCCTCGACGAGGATGGTGGATGCCAGATCCGCGATGGATTCCTCGTAGGGTGCCTCGCCGATGTCACGGGCAAGCTGGAGTATGACCTGCTTGCTTAGATCGCGGCTCAACGCCGTGCTGTCAGCATTCCACAGTTTCAACGCGCGGCCGCTCGTGCGCCAATCGCAGCCGCCACCATTGACAAGAGACGACAGAATCGTCTGCAGATCCGTGCCGAGCGAATAATACAAAGTATATTTTCTGTTCCAGGCATCACCATTCGAATCTCTGGCGGTGTCGAAGCCGAGCGTCAGGCCGGTGGCCACGCCGCCACGCGCCTTATTCTCGTCAAGGAGCGTCTTGAGAATCGTGCCCGGATTGGACGAATAAAATGGGCGCTTGCCCTTGTTGTCGCCGTCCGCGAGCAGATGGCTGGAATCGTTGTTCTCCGCCTTGCTCAGGAGCCAGCTGATCGACTGGCCGGAATAGGTGACGGTCTTGGTACGGTCGTCCGTCTTGCCGCTGCGCCCAGTGATGACATAGCGAGCATTGTCCGGCTCGCGATAGCCGGTGCCGTCCGACACTTCCACGGCCACTTCCAGGCCATCGGTAAGCTCACGGTCGAACGCCTGCGCGTCACCGGACAACATCGAATACTCGATCGAGATGGCACCGTCATCATCGTGGAGCATCGAGGCGCTGAAGCTCACCGGCTCCGCCAATACGCCGATTCTTGCGCCGAAAGGACGATATGCCACGAGTCGCGCGTGAAGGGACTTACTCATTAATCACTCCCAGGATTGCAAAAACCGGCAGGTCACCTTGTCGGTGCCGCCGGTCTGTCTGATATCGAGCCGATAGTCGCCTGAATCGATCGCGGGCCACACCTGCAGTGGTTCGGTGGTCCAGTCGATGCCATTCGATGCGTCCGTGCCGCCTGACCATGCGTCGGCATTGTCCGCCGTCCACGCCTTGCGGTTGGCCACATCGATAAAGACGTAAGGTCGTGAGGCGTCGCGTTTGCCGCCCCACATGAGATTCGTTCCACTCACCGGATCCGCGATGGTCACATCAGTGGCGGCACCGAAGCGCAACACCAGCGTGCCGATCGGCGCGTTGGAAAGCCACCCCTCCGGCAGGATGTCGAAAAGCATGGACGGCGAAGCATTCGGCAACCCAGTCCAGCGAGTCCAATACCCCTTGACGCTCGGCTTGGAGACCCCGCCCGGCAGCAGCCTGCCACCCGACGCGGCCAACATCGCCTCCTGCCACTGCACGCCACGCCAGAACACGTCCGGCAGTTGGAACACGGCGGTGGCGGCACGGTGGTCATTCCACGGTATTTCGTCACCGTCCGGCTGACAGGACGTGCATACCGCGCTAGCGGTCATACGTCGCGTCAGGCCGGTGAACGTGTCACGCTCCACGCGCGTCAGCGACGAGGCCAAGCGGCACAAGCGGTAAAAGCGGTGCATCAGAGTATCAGCATCAGGCCCGTCCGTGATACATTTGAGCGTGATTTCTGGCGCGTCGAAAGCCACGGGACCAGCCGGAAGCATCACGCCATTCCGACCATTCACGGTCACGGAATTAATGCGGGGTGAAATGCTCGTGAAATGGGTGGTGCCGACAATCAGGCTCGAATGCTCACCGGTCAGCTGCTGACCGTTGATGAGATAATCCGTGAGAATCATTGCACCACCCTTTTCCTGTCACCATTGCGGCATTGCCGCCGTCTGCAATTTCTGCTGCGTGCTAATGCTCGTTGGAGCGATCGCGGGGTAATTAAACGTCTGCGTCACATACGTAGCACCGGCACCGCCATTGCTGACATTCGCGCGCCCCGACTTCGACGTATCCACGTCGAAACCGCCGTTAATCTGCGCGTTCATGCCATTCACGGTGCGCTTCACGTCCTTCCAGCCGTCCTTGAGGCTCTTGTCGAATCCACGCATGATCGCCAAGCCAGCAGGCTTAAGCATCACCTTGTCGTAGCTGAGCGGACCCTTATGCCTGACAATCCAATCGCCTATGCCACTCACAAAGCTCTTCACTTTGCCGAAAGCCGCCTTCAAACCATTAAGCAGACCATTGATGATGCTCGCGCCAGCGTTCCACAGCCACGTGCCAGCACCGGCGAACACGCCCATAATGGCACTGCCGATGCCGCCAAGGAAGCCAAGCACGCTCTGCACGACACCATGCACGATCTGACTGAAACCGTTCCACGCCTGCTGCCAATTGCCGTGAATCAGGCCGGTCACCAGATTGATGACACCCTGAATGACATTGACGATGCCCTTGACCACCATCGCGATGCCATTGATGACGCCCTGAATGAATGGCAGCATCGCTTGGATGGTCGGCAGCAATGTCGAGCTAATGAAGCCGACGATCGCGAAAATGATGGTGGACACCAATGGCGCGAGAGCCTGGATCACCGGCATGAGCGCCTGAATCACGGCCATGACCTCATTGATCACGGTAATGACGATAGGCTGGATGCCTTGGATGGCCGGAGTGATCGCCGTGATCACGGAGGTCACCACGGTTAGAACGCCCTGGATCACCGGCACCAAAACGCCCACCAAGGTGGAGATTATCGGCGTCAGCAGCGGGATTATCTGACCGATCACATTCGTGATCACCGGCATCACGGCGGCCGTCAATTGGCCCAAGGCCGTCATGAGCGCCTGAATCGACGGCTGAAGCGTCTGGAATGCCTGCTGCAGGCTGGCTAAAACGTTTTTCAGCATCTCGCCGAATTCGCTGCGCAATTGCGGGCTCGTGGCGATCAATCCTGCCAGAGCGCCAATCACAAGAGTGATAGGCCCGCCAAGACCGGACAGCACGCCACCAAACTTAGACAGCAGGCCACCAATCACCGGCACGCCACTCAAACCACTCAAAGCGCCACCAAGACCAGCCGCGCCAAGCAATCCTGTCACGGCGGCGATGGGGCCGGACAACGAGCCAAGGCTATTCGACAGGCCGCTGAAATCAATCTTGCCGATCTTGTCAGCGACAGCACCGAACACCTTTTCCAAGGGTGGACCGATCTTCTCGGCCAGCGACGCCACCTTGTCGAAAAACGCGGTGATGAGCGGTTCGACGGCCTGCACCATCTTGATGACCGCGCCGCCGACACCGCCGAAAGCAGCGATGAGATCATTGCCGACTGAGGTCTTCAATCCGGCGATCTCATGCTGGAGTATCGTCATCTTGCCCTGCGGGGTCTGCGCCAAGGCCTTGTTGATGCCGCCGAAGTTGGCTTCCAAGACCTGCGCGGCCATGGCTGCCTTCTCGGAAGCACTGCCCTCCTGCAGGACTTTTTTCTGCGCGTCGGTCATGGTCACGCCATATTTCGACAATGCCGTGGCGTTGCCGGTCATGACCTTGCCGAGCAGGTTGGCTATCTGCACGCCATCCTGCGCTGTCGCGTTGTATCCCTTGTTGTTGGCGATCATGTCCGCCAAAGCGGGCGTCAACGTCTTGACCTGATCGGCGGTCAGCGCGAAGGTGCCGAGCTGCGCCTGAGCGGCCTTGAGCGTGCCTGCGGACACGACGCCGGTCTGACCTAGCGTTTTGTTCAGTCCGAGCAGTGACTTCTGCTCTTCGTCCGCCCAATTGTTGTTCTTGGCGACCTGCTGGAACTTCGCGGTCACCTCTTCGGCCTTGAGCGCCGCATCGACGGACTGGCGTCCGAAGTTGACGAGGTATGCGGCCGCTGCGGTGGCCGCGCCGGACACGACGGTGGCCATGCCCTTCGCGGCGTTGCCGATACCACTCACGGCCTTGGACGCGAAACCGGAAGCCTTGCTGATGCCAGTGTGCAATGCTGTACCAGCCTTGGACGCCGCATTCCTAGCGCCTTCCGGCAGCGCATTCCACATGGCCGAAAACTTGCTCTTGATGGACGACGTGACCTCGCCAGCCGTCGTGCTGATCTTCTGCACGGCCGAGTTAACGCCTGGAATCTTGCCGACGATCTGCTGGGCCACCGACGCGAAGCCGGATGCCAGACGGACGAAAGCGTTCTTCGACTTGTCAGCTTCGGCCGCCAACTGCGTCTCAAGGTCCTTAAGCCGTCCCTTGGCGGTCTTGAGGTTATCGGTCGCCGCCTTGAGATTGTCAGCCGCCGCCTTCTGTCGAATCTGCGCCTGCTCCAATTTGATGGCCGCAGCCTGCGCCTGAGTCGAATCGGCCCCGTATTTCTGCGTTGCCGCGTTCAGCTTCTCCTGAGCTGCCTGCACCTGCACGGACGCGGCCTTGAATTTCAGCAGCGCGTCAGTATTCTTCTGCGATGCTTGGGCCACGTCCTTCTTAAAGGATTTCAACGCCTCGGAATTCAGCTCGGCGACACCGCTGTTGAAACCGTTCTTGAAGGCGCTGCCGGCCTGCTTGCCCTGCTGCGCCCCGTTAAACCCTTTGGAAAAGGCGTTTTTCAGGTCGGAGACTGCCTTGCCGGTTTCTTTCGCCACGTTCTGGCGGAAGCCCTTCATCTGCGGGAAAATGCTCACATGCGCGGAGCCAAGCTCGCTGCCGCCAGCCATGACAGCCTCCTCTATTCACTTGTCTTTTTGAAGCCGAAGATGCTGCTCATCGACGCCAAAGCCTCACGACGCTCCTCATCGGTCACTTCGACATGCTGCTTCCCCGACTTTCCGGGCGCGAGGTCACCAAGAATCGACGTGCCACCAGCCTGAATCGCGGTGATGATAGCCGTCGCATCCATCGGCAGCACCATATGCACGGCAGACATGCCGCAATACGTCGATGGATCCGCCGAAAGGCTCTCCCACAAGGCGATCGCGTCCGCATAGCGAAGTCTGCCGCCCAAGTCGGCCTGCAGACTCCATCCACGCGCCGCGAAATCAGCCCTTATTCGGTCGCCGTCTTCCCCCTGGAGGAGCTGGCAGAAGCCGACGATTTCCCCAAATCAGCGCCCTGCACCTTGGCAATGATTTCGCCATAAGCGCTGAGGATGTTCATAGGCACCATGACCGGCTCCTTCGCCAGCTCCTTGGCCGCCTCCTCACCAGCGAAAGCAGTCAGCATGTCCTTCAACGTCTGAATCTGCTCAACATCCGACTTAATGTCTGACAGCTTCACGAAATCATCAATCGACAGCGCCAAGGGCAGCTTGTAAATGTGGCCATGCGGTGCCAAAAACCATACGGAGCCGTCCTTGATGAGATGCTTCACCTTCATCTGCTCGGCAGACGCTTCAAGCGCCTTCTCCTCATCATCTGCAGTCCAAGCGTCGAAGTCGGCGGCGGAGGGCATCACGGTGTTCTTGGTCATTTCTTCCTTCTTTCAAACGACTATGAAAAATTCCTTTACGTTCATTGATGAAGAAAGAATCCCAGCACGTGCGAAGAAAGGAAGAAAGAAACACATGCTGGGAAGAATCAATGTCAGTCGGCGACCGGCTGAGACTCGGAATCATCAGCCTGATGACCGCCGGTATGAGAACCGGACGAAACAGTCGGAGTCACGAAGGACTCCAAATACTTGCTGTTGCCGGAATCGCAGGCGTCATCCTGAATCCATTCGATGGTCCAAGCGTCACCGGTGTTTTTGCCGGCAGTCTCCTGCCCCTGCTCGTTGCCGGTCATATTCACGACACCCAGACGGCGGCGGTGCGTGCCGTTTTTGAAAACGGTCTCCTTGTAGCAGAACCACTTGCCATCCTGAATCACATCGGTCACGTGATAGACGCCATTGGTGTCCGGCATTCCGATGGTCATCTGGCGCGTGATGCTGTTATCCTCGGCCACGGTGAACTGTTCGGTCAGCGAAGCCTTGCCATTAATGCTGTAGCCGGGCTGGTGGAATTTGATCGCATCGTCGGCGTCGCGGCCGGGCTGCGGTGCGCCGTCCTCGGTGATAAGGCCGACGAAACCGCCGTTGCCGAAAATCTTGTCCAAGCCGGTCTTCACGTCGGCCACGGTCGGCGCGATGAGATCGGCGGTCAGCTTCTTGGTCGCGTCATAGTGGGCGAAACGGTAGGCGCTTGTAACCACGATCTTCGCGGAGCTAAGGTCATTGCCTGCTGAATCAGCTGCCATATTTTGTCCTTTCAAACAAAAAGGCGCTGAAACACTTGGTTTCAACGCCTTAAAAATCATTGAATTATTGGAATTCCCCAATAGTGGAGAATTCGAGAGTCAGATAGCATCTGGCGATATTCGCGTCCTCGGCCACGAAATACGGACCATTGCACCCGTCCTCATCAATGCCCGCGATCGGAGAACCATCAAGCAAGCAAATCGCCGGGTCGGTGAGCAGGCCGTAGATTCTGGACGCCAAGTCACGGCAGGATTTCGGAGCGGCACGAGCCCCGTAGCGCACGGTCACGCCGACGCTCCTGTCGAAGAGCACGCGATTCGACTGCGAACCGCCATCATCACGCACCACGACGAGCGGCCGTGAGCCGTCGTAATCGTCCGGCTCACGATTCGAAACGATGATCGTCGAAAAAGACGGCTTAAGCCTGGCACGCAGAAAAGAGCAGATCCACAATTCAATGTCTGGTGGCAGGACTGCCGTCATGACTTGCCTGCCTTCAACGCCTTGCGGAGATTGCCCGTCTTCGACTCCACGAGCAGGGTCTTCGGGTCGGTGCCGACCACCATGCATGTGGTTCGATGCGCATGCTTGACCTCTTCGATTTGGAGGCCATCACGATACGCGCCCGTTTCGCCCACCGGAGCATGCGATTTCGCATATTCGAGCGTCTTTTCGGCGGCACGACGGGTCATGGCCTTGATGCCAGCCGAATTCAGCAGCTCGTCAAAATATCGGTCGTTGAATTTGACCATCACTCCCAAAAGCCATCACCCCCGGTATTCGGATAGTGGAATCTCGACCGTCGGCTGCCACGATGTGAAAGCGTTCGCGTCACGACTCGGATAGCCGGACACCTCCCAGCATCTGCCGTCATCCGGCAATGCTTGGATCCTGTCACCCGGCATGATGTCGAGAGTCGGATCTGGAGACGTGAGGTAAGCCGTGCTCGTGGTCTGCTCTCGCAGGCCGTCGGGCGTGCGCGTGCTGCTGGAGCTGGCGAGAGCGCCAGCGAAATCCAAGGTTTCCGGATTGGACCAGTCCTCGCCGGACTGTTCGCCGGAATACGGGTCATTGACCTTCCTCGCACGTAGTCGCCGCCATTTGGTGGCGCCGGACATGCTGAAGGACGAACCATGGCCGAGATAATCCAACGCGGAAGTCATGGCTTCACCCCCCACGACAAGCGGTAAGGTTGCAGCGTGCGCTTCTCGGAATCGAAAAGCGCCACGTTAGGCACGCCACCATCGGAACCTGACCGGTAGGTGACGCTTGAGCCATTCGTGGATTGGGAGGATACCGTGCCGGGCACCTGCATCACACGAGACGCGATGTCCAGCAGGATCATCTGCACTTCCGGCACATCCTCCAAATTCCAGCCATCAGTGATGGTCGCTTCCACACTCCCCGGCAGATCGGGGAAGGTGACGCCATTGACCAGCACGATGCTCCCAGCCTCGCTGAAACGCGCGTCCTGCACGTGCTCCACGCCATCGAGCTTGAGGCTCGAAAGCGCGGTCACATGCTTGGATGGCAAGAGCAGCGAGTCGCCGCCATGACCATCCAAGCGAATCGTGCGGGTGACGGAAGGCGCGACATGCCAGCCGCAATACTTGCGAATCACAGCCTGAGCGGCCCTCATCTTGAAACCGGCATCGACTTGGAAGGAGTCGGCGCTTGGAATCAGATCACCAATCACGGCAGTCATGCCGCACCCCCAATCGCTTACTTGGCTGCCATCAGGCCAGCGGCCACCAGAGAATCGATAAGCGCATCGAATTCCTGCTTGGTCGGCGCGTCAGAAGCTGCCTTTGGCACATTATTCGCCACCGGAAGAGAGGCGGCACCGCCGATGGTGACCGGCTTGCCCTTGGCGTCAAGCGCCACAAGCTCCGCCACATCCTGTGTCTTGTCGACGTTCGCCTCTTTCGGAGTGGCGAAGCGCACGTACTTCTGCGTCATGATCAGGCCGCCTTACCGAGAGTGACCTTCACGAAGGCCTTTGGATACTTGACCTGCAGGCCCAGACGCTCGGAGACGCGGCACTTCTGCTTGAAGTGCAGGAAATCGTCGGTGTCGGAGTCGGTCATCTTCACGACCAGACCGCCCTTGCGCAGCACCTTGGCGCTCTTGAAGGCGCCGACCAGCGCGGTGCCTTCGGTGATTGCGGCGGTGGCCACGGTCGGGATGTTCCACAGCTTGGCCCCATCGGTCAGGTTGAGGTAGTTGCCGTTCGCATCCTTGGCGATGGTCAGCTTCCAGAAGTCAAGCGGATTCATCACGTAGGCGTCGGCTTGGAAGTTGGTGGTGGTAGTGATCTGCAGGGCCGCCTTGGACAGGCGGTCGGCGTCGGACAGTGCATCCTTATCCATCGTCTGAATTCCACGGTTGAACAGGCCGGTCAGATTGTTTTCACTGCCATTACCGGACAGCAGCTGCGATTCCTCCTGCAGCTTCAGGTCATACTGCGCGGCGTCGTTGATTTCGCCGATGACCCATGACAGATCATCCATCATGTCCTCGCTGATGCCGAAGAAGCTGGCCACCTTGCCGATCTTGTCCTGCTTCCAAACCGGGTCCTTCCAATGGACCTGCGGGGCGGCGCCGGTCTCCTCGACCATCTTGGCGTTGCCTTCCAGCTCATCGAAAACCGGATACTGCAGGACGGTGCCGGTGATGGCGCCGGTAGAGAACAGGTCTGCCACGACCAGCGGACGCTGATACGGGCGAGCAGGCTCGGTGTCGGTCTGGGTCAGATACGGCTTGTAACCGGCAGACGGCGCACCCTCGACATTGGTGTCGGTGTTCGCCTTGCACTCGACCTCGTAACCATGAGCGATGGCGGACTTCACGTCAAAGCCCGCCGTCTGCATGGACTTGACGTAATATTCGCCGACGCTCTTGGCATGGATGGCATCGGAGCCACCGACATGCTGCACGCCAGACTTGGCATTGAGCTGGCCGATCTGCGTGAGCAGGTCATCGGCCTGCTTCATACCGTCCATCTGACGGTCGATGCCCTCGATCTCAGCCAGCGCGTTCTTCACGAATGCGATGGTGTCGCCATCCGCCTTGCCAGCGGCCAGCAGACCCTGCTTCTCTTCGAGCTGCTTGACAAGCGCGGCTCGCTTTTCCTTGAGAGATGCCATTACGGTCACTCCCCTTTCCGCCCGACTTGGGCAATCTTGATTGCGAGTTGCAACGCTTCCGCTTCGGAAAAACCGTCCGGCTCCTCGGACTTGGCCCCTTCAGGCTCCTCGTTCTTGGCTGCACCGGCATCCGATGCCTTCGCATCGTCACTCTGGTCATTGTCATTGTTGTTGTCGGACTGAGTGGTGTTCTCAGCCACGAAATCCTTGAGCTTCTTCGCCTGACCTGTCAGGTCATCGGCGATCTGCGAGAGAATGTCTAGATTCTTCTGCGAGATGGGGCGTCCGGTCTTCAACCGGCTCAGCGCGGCCTTCACGTCCACGATGCCAGTATCCTGATTCGCGCCGATCGGCACGAAGGATGCCTCATACACCTTCAATTCGCGCAGTTCGTTTGCCTTGGTGCCGTCATCAAGCTCAACCTCGCCCTCGTCCATCACGTCGTACGCGAAGGACAGTTGGCTCAGACGCTTTTCCTTGATCAGGTGGTAGACCTGCGCGGCCTTCGGAGAGTCCATGTCGAAATGGCCTTTAATCCACCAGCCGTGATCGTCCTCGCCCATCGAATCGACGCCGCCGATATTGTAATCGGGGTCATCCATACGATGCCCATACAACACCGGCAGCGTGTTGCCGCTGTCCTGCCATGCCTTGATCGTCTTGTCGAACGCGCCATTCGCCACCACGTCACCGTAACAGTCGGGTTCGCGGGTGAAAGTGGAAGGGTAGGCGATGAATTCGCCGTCCTTGAGCGCCGAGTCCTCACCGTCAGCCTTGAATCGGCAATCGAAATCCTTAAAGTGCATCATGCACCTCCTTGAAATGCGTTCGCATGTCCTCCGTCTCCTGCAATGCCCTCACACCGGCATCGAACTGCCCCAAACCAGCCTTGATGGTCAGGTCGGCCTGCAGTTCGTTCTGCCATTTGAGCCATTTGATGTCATCGACGCCCATACCGGCGCCAAAACGCGATCTGACGCTCTTCTCCAAGCGTTCGCGCCAAGCATTGACGATTGCTGCCGTTTTCTCACCGTCATCCGATTCAATGGCCGAACCGTCGGCTGGCCTCGACGGGTCCCCGCCATCCTGCGGGCTTGACTGGCCGCCCTTGGTGACATTGAGCGGCACGACCAGTTCGTCACCGCCATCGACGCGCGGCAGGTTCTGACTGGCGCGCGCCTCGTTCGGCGTAATCCACGGAGCTCCCACCGAAGTGCTCATCACACTGGCCTGTTCCTCGAAATCGCCGGAAAGCTTGCTGCGGATGTCGAATTCGATGTAATTCGCGTTCGGTGCACCGACCTTCGGAGCGAGGAAAGTGTTTATCCTGTCCTCGATCATGCGCATGGTCGGGCCAAGCGTCTCGGAATACAGCATCTTGCGGAATTCCTTGGTATTCGAGAAATTCGCGTTGTCAAGGATGCCGACCATGACCGGCGAGACGTGGTAGACGCTTGCGACGGTGGACAGCGAAAGCTTCGTGACCTCGCTGAATTCCTCCTCGCGAGCATTGAAGCCCAAACGCTTCAACTCCATGCCATCCTCAAGCAATGGCGTGGCACCGGCCTGCGCTCCCTTGTCGGTGAATTCCTTCCACCCGCGCTTGAAACGCTCACGGTCGGCGTCATTCCATTCCGGCGCATCCTTCGGACGCACCAGCACGCTGCCGATACGGCCGCCGCGCTTCCACACCTGAGTGCGATACGACCATGCCTGAATCTGCTCGTCGATAATGTCCTTCAAGGCCCTCACGGGAGTAACGCCCTGCGTCGGGTCATCCGGATTCCACCCGTGGAACACAAGCATGTCTTCGGCCGGCACATCATAGTATGACGTGCCCAAATCAGGATAAACGCGATAATAGGCCGGCTGGAACACACTGCCATCACGCTTCGCCTGCACCCAGCATGGCGGAATCGGCTGAATCTGCCAGCTACCGAACCTGTCGGCATCCCGATCAGGCGTCTGCATGACCACCCAGTAGGCGTTATCGTAAAGCGCCAAGTCAGCCACAAGCTGACGCATCAACTCATAGCCCGTCATCGTGCCGTTCGGCTGCTTCAGCAGATTTATCAGCACGTCATCGGTCACACGCTGCCTGTCCGTGTCGCTGACACGCTCGAATTCCTTCAAGCCGACCTGAGCGACATTCCGTGCCAGGAAAGTAATCACGGTACGCAAATGCGGCTGCGTCTTGAAGAGCTCGGCCTCCGTCTGACCCTGAATCACGGCCATCTGGTCAGACAGATCAAAGGAAATGTTGTAGCGCGGCTGGAAAACGTTCCTCAAGGCGCTCCAAAGGCCCATCAGGCACCTCCAATCGCTTCAAAAAATCAAAGAATCATCAATCCATGTCCCGAATAGGCGGAAGCCTTCGCCGGTTCGACCTCCACAGCCTGCATTGTCTCCAACGCATACAATGCCTGCGATTCGGCGACCAAGCCGGAAATCTGCAATGCGGACTTGGTGCGGTCCCACACCTCGACCTCGCCGAGCCTTCGGGACACGGCCACACTCACCTGCTGTTCGACTGCAGGCTGCGGGAGATGCCGCAGCTTGCCCTCACGCACACGGTCGTGGAAACGCCCGCAGCACGCGCCCAGCCGGAAGCCTTCGATGAGATGCACCGTCCACCCTTTTTCGGTCAGCGGGTCAATGAAGTCCACTGCCGGACAACCCTTGCCCTGCACGGCGATCTCCGTGATATGCGGCCAACGCTCCTGCAAAAGGTCGAGATAATGCGGCACCCACAGCATGCCGTCACGGCGAGCTATCAGCTCCACGTGCGGCAAACCGTCCGCACGAATTCCGGCGGCGGCCACATACGTGGTCTTACGGTCGGCAGACGTGTCCACGGACAGGACAACACGATTACCGTCAGGAATCATGGAACGCGAGTCGATGCCACTGGCCCACATTTTCGGGCCGATGAAAGGAATGATGTCAGCCGTCACCCACTGGCACAGGACCTCGGTGCGGAACGCGGCCTCGGTCATGCCGTCAATATCGGATCTGACGCTCATGACGGTCATCGGCCCATAGCCGAGCGACGGGTTCGCCTGCCGGATGGCGTCGGCATCATCCACCGGACACTTGTCAGGAGCCGACCACTCAAAATAGCCGAAGCTGCTATCCTGCTCGCCACAAAACAGCTGCTTAGCCTCATCGAGGGTATCCGCGCCGCACTTATGCCATGCGTCCACGAGCTTATGGCCCTTGTCCACCTGCTTGCGAAGCGCGACGCTGCGATAATCGCCCGCGTTCGAAATGCCCCACAACTGGCTCGACCAGACGGCCTTCGTGGTCTGGCTGACAGCGTTCCAGCCATCATCAGTATGCTGCTCACGAAGCTCATCAAACACCACACGCGCGGCGCTCTTCGCGCGAATGTTCTTGTCCGCGCGGACGATATAGCGGGCTTTCGAGCGGGTGATGATCGCCTCCTCGCCGTTCGTGTTCACAAATTTCTGCGTCATCGCGGCGAGATCCGGAATCACCAGATCCTCTTCCTCATCAGTAGAAGGCTGAGGATTGCACCACTCCTTGACCTGATTGTACGGGCCCTTCGCATTGTCCAACGTCTGCGCAGCACCGACCACGAGGAATTTGACGGGCGGAACCCGGTCGGGATGCTTGTTGGAATCGACGAACAGCCACCATGCGGCCAGCACGCCCATGAGCGTGGTCTTGCCATTCTGGCGGGCGACAAGCACAATCACCTTGCGGAAACGATACGAGCCATCCTCAAGCAACTCCAAAGCATGGACGAGCAGCCACTGCTGCCACGGATACAAATGCACGTGCAGCATGATCTCCGCGAACGCGATCACCGCGAAACCATTCGAGGTCTCCTTGGTCAACGGCCTGAGCGGCGGCGTGAAGATACGCGGCAAGGTCACGCCATGACTCTCATCGTCGATGACACCGAAAACCGTAAGATTCTCCGCCGTCATCGGACACCTCCTAGCCGAAACGCTTCATGAAATCCGCCATCTGCACAACCTTGTCGCTCTTCGGCGTCTCCTGCTTCGCCTCGGCCTTCGGCTTCGCAGGCCGACCAACCTTAGCGGGCTCCACCAACGTCAAACCAAGCGACTGGCAGTATTTCAAAAACGTCGGAACCGACACATTGTCCAATTTCCCGTTCTCGTCAATGAAACCAGTCTCGCAAATCGAATCAATCCGGTTGGCAAGGATCCGCGCAGCGGCCACGACAGCCGCATTCTCGGCACGCAACGACTTCGCATTACGCAAAGACCTCTCCAACGCATCAGCCACGGACTCATGCGGGAAACGACGCTCGGAAACACCCTTCTTGACCGTCATAAAGCCTCCTTCGCGCGCGACCCATCAACAAAAAACATCATCGGGGAGAGGAAGAGCAACCACGCGGGACGTGGGTCGGCTCGGGGTGGTTTTCAGGATTTCACCGCCCCTACCGCGTCGGGGTTGGTTTCGAATGTTGTTTTGAATGCTTTGATTGCGTTTGTGAATCGTGTGATGAGTTCGTCTGTGTTTGGTGGTTTGGGTGTGATGAGTGTGGTGTATGTGTCTCCGACTTTGTAGGTGTTGATCTCGTTGTGGGTGACGTTGATTGGGATGTTGACGGTGAGTGAGCTGATTGGGAATGTCTTGTCGTTGATTGTGGCGGTGAGTTCTAGTGTGGCTGGCTGCTGTGGCATCATCGTCTCCTTGCTCATGCTGTTGTTATCCATTGTCGGCTTAGTGTTCCGATTGGTGTTGGTGGGTCTTGGTTGCTTCGGAGCCGGTTGCAGCTGGTGTGGCTGGGCTTGAAGCCTGCTGGGTCGAATTGGAGTTCGGGGTGCTTTGAGACGGGGTAGAGGTGGTCGAGGTTGAAGCTGTCGTCGGTGGTGTTTTTCGTGGCCGCATAGTCTATGGGCATGCCGCAGAGCCAGCAGACTGCGTGCTGTGCCTTGCATTGGTTGAAGAATGTTGCTTTGTCTTTTTCGAATTGGCGTGTGGTCTTGCGTGTCCGTCCGGCCATGAATCGTCTACCTTTCGGCGTGTTGTGTTCTTTCGACTTGCAAAACTATAGATATTATGTTACTATAGTTATATCAGCCAATGAAAGGAGGTGAACATGAAATGGACGGACATCGTAAGCGCCATCAGCTCGGTGGTGAGCAACATCATCGCGCTGGCGGCGCTGGTCATCTCGCTCAGAAGGCCACCTAGGCACGGCAGATGACAAGAGGGTTCCGAGCACTCCTATTGCCCGGAACCCTCCGGTTCCATCCTATTTCATGACCGCTATGAAGACAAGCACCATATTCGCGGCATGCAGCATCGTATGCGGCCTGACGTCGGCTACGCTCGGCTTCACGGGAAGACCATGGCAGGCCGGACTGTTCGGACTCGCCGCGGGCATCTGGAGCGTCGCCACACTCCTCATGGACAGAAGGGGTGGCGATGACGACTGAATACCTCGGCGTCAAGCAGGTCGCCGAACGCCTCGGCATCACCAGCGGCGGCCTGCTCAACCTCAAACTCCCGGAGCCCGACGCAATGATTGGCCGCACGCGCGGCTGGCTTCCCGAAACCATCGATGAATGGAACGCCAACCGGCCCGGCCGCGGCGTCGGGGGAGGCAGGCCACGCAAACACCATGAGGACGAAAGCGAGGAGTAACATGCTTGTCCGCGGAGGTATCGATATGTACGGGATAAAAATACCCGGGCGTCTTGCCGAGAGGATCGACATGCGATCCACGATCGAACTTCTGCCGCATGAATGCGACGCCATCAACGTCGCACTTGATGCAATGGCAAAGGAGTTCGACAGACGGCCGCCTCTGATACGGAATTCGGCTCTTTTGGTGTTTATCCCGGGTTCAGGGCTTTCTCTGACGTACGACGAGAACGCCTTGGGCGTCACGAAGTCGGTTCTTGTCTTCCGTGTGGGGTTGTGGCGACAACTATATCCCGGTTCTGACAGCGCGCCGATTCTTTCGGTGATCGAGGAAATGTGCCATTGTTTTTATGGCATTGCCGACGAAACCGAAGTGAAGCATATGGTATCCGATATAGTGCGGCGATATATCAATCCGGACAAGACCTTTGAGACCCTGTTTCCGAATTGGCCGGCCGGGTGATCGAATCCCGACATACCGAGACTAGGCGGCACCCACCATCCACATGTCCCGTGCGGCGGCCGGCGCGTCCTAAGCGTATCCCGGGGCTGAGTTCCTCGGCCATGTCGATGAGCATGTTCGCGAACCGGTCGCGAATCCATTGCTCGTCTATATCGACGTTAATGGGATGTGTCATGCGATGCTCCTTGCCAAACTGTGTTGGTGGCTTGGGTGAGATTCGAATTCGCGAGAGAGTGTCGGTGTTTACTCCCGGTCACGCTATCCCAGCGCGACCGGTTAGGCCTCTACCGTACGCAAGCCGTGGCATGCGCGGTTGGCTTCGATCCAACGACCTGCGGTTTTGGAGACCGCCGTTCTACCGACTGAACTACGCGCATAGGTGGATATGAGTAAAGCCCCTGAGATGTATGTCCCAGAGGCTTTCGCACTTATCCTGATACGGAGTATACCACGGGGTGGCAACAGCCTACTGCCGGCTGGAATATGCCATTGCCATGCTGACTATCTCCCTGATGCTGAATTCGTAGTATCCGTCTTCTATTGGCTTGCTGCTGGGGAGTTTGCCCCGGCGTATCCACATGATGATTACTTTGCGGCTGACCTCGTATCCGTAGTTGTCCTTGAGCCATTGGCTCATGCCCGCAGGTGTCTTCGTGAGATGGATTGCCTCGGCCTTGGCTTGGCTTTGCTCTCGCAGCTCCGCCACGTTGATTGGGTTGCCGCATTTGCATAGCAGCAGCGATTCGCCTTTCGCGGCCTGTATCTCGCGTTTGCATTCGGGGCATACGCCGATTATCCTGCGCGTGTGCGGCCTGCGGTCGACGTATGGTCCTATGCGCCTGTCCATCGCGATGAGCTGGCGCAGGAACCGGCCCGCGTTGCATGCCTGGCACAGCCATGCGAGACGCGACTGCATGCGGGGGATGAGTCGCTGCCATCTGTCGCTCCACACGGCTCCCGCGTCGTACCATGCGTCCTGCAGCAATGATTCGGTTTCGTCCAGCAGGTCGATGGCGTGCATGTTGACGGGTGCCGGTGCCTCGCCGCCCTGCGGTTTCCCGCCGTCGCCCGGTTCGCCGAGCTTGTACTCATGCCGTGCGACCCGCTGCAATAACTGCATGTTGCGGCGTAGCTGGTGGAGTGTCTTCGCGTACTGTCGGCGGCAGGTTTGGCAGAGCGTCCATGGTGCCTCGACCTGCTGGTCGCCGCAGTATTGGCATGGGTCGGATTGGGTGAAAATCGACATTGTTTGAAACCCTCCACGTTCGGCTATGATTGTGCTTTGGTGAGCGTGCCCTCTGCCTATTGGCGGAGGGTTTCGTTTTATGTATCTTTATGCGCGTGTATACATGCGTATACCCGTCTATACGTCGAGCTTCGGTTCGATGAATTCCGGTGTCCGCACGTCCGCGCGTGGTTTCGGCGGTTCGGGATGCTCGATCACGTACAGCACTTCGGACAATGGCAAGCCCAAGAGTTTGGCCGTGTATTCGGGTGTCGCGGCATTGCCTTTATGCCATTTGAGTATCAGCTCACGCTGGTTGTTCGTCGCGCTCACTTCACACCTCCCGTATGCGGATCAATCAATTCGCAGCTCATGGCGTCGATGTGCCCATCGGTCTTGGCCTCGATGCAGAGACGTTTCACGTCGCCGGTGGTTTCGATTCGTTGGCTGATGGTCTGCTCCGGCTGTACGGGTGTCTGCGTGGAGGACCAGCAGACGAAGCAGACGGTCCCCAAAACGAATACCACGCCCAGCACTATGACGGCGAGCATCGCCAGCAGTCCCACGAAATTCTCCAATTCCCAATCAGCAAATGGTTCCCTCATGATTCCTTCTTCCTGTATGGGTTGTGCGGGTCGTTGAATGATTCCGAGGCGGCGGCGTTGAAGCCTTCCTCCCATGCTTTTTCGGCTATCTGTCGGTCGTGTTCGTCTGTGGCGGGCCTGAACGCCGCCAGTAGAGCATCCTCGCTATAGTGTTCGCCCTGCTCGTAGACGTAGCCAATGGCCATACGTAGCAGTTCGCCAAAATCCTCGGGAATATAGTCAGGGTGCACCGTCTCCCTGTTTACGTTCATGATTCCTCCTTGAGCGTGGCGACATATTCGATGGCCTTGCGTTCACGCTTCGCGTACCTCTCGCACTTGCGTTTGAGACGTTTGAGGCTCATGGCGTATATGTAGGCTCTGAAGTCGCCGTCCTCGGTGATTCTGGCCTCGTACCGGCTCAGGGCTGAGGCCCTGAATTGCGCGGTCAGATGGTTGGTAAGCTGTACTCCGTTCATTCCTCCACCTCGGTTTCCTCGCCGTAATGGCCGTAGAGTTGGTCTGCCGCATCCTTGGTCGTGTAGAGGCATTTCGCGGGCGCTTGTTCGTAGTCGTAGATGGCGGCTGCGACGACCTCTCGAAACTCCTCGCGGGTGAATATCTTCGCCTTATAGCTCATCGTCTGCCTCCGTAAAATCGTTGAACGATGGGCTGGCACAGCTCATATCCCTTCTGGGCCCACATCTCCAGTGTTTTGAGGATCACGAGAATCGACAGTGAGTCGAGCCCGTCGTCAACCAGTTTGGGAATGTTGCTGTACTGTGCGTTCAGTGTCGTATGCCCGTTCTTGCCGCTGGTGAACGTGAATCCCAGCATGTCCACGGGCGTTCCGGTTTCCTCCGGCGTGATGGTCAACCGGACCTTGAACTTCTTGCCCAACGGCATCGCCTTGTCACTCATCGTCCGCTTCCTTGATTGCCTGTTGCAGTGCCTGCATGATTTGTTTCGCCTCGTCCACGCTCAGATAGGCGCTTGCCGATTGGTAAACGGTCTTGTGCTCCGGGCGGGAGTCGTATCTGTCGAGGTAAAACGTCACCAAGCTGGAAGAGCCAAACCGATGATTGGCGACCTCTACCCGGTAAACCATGTATTCGTCATCGTCAATCGGGATAGTGAGCCTCGTGCCGACCTCGTGGATGCGGCCAGAGGTCGAGTCGAACGATTCCGTCTTAATGCTCATCGTCCGCCTCCCAGACTCTCGTAGATCAATGTGAAGTGCCTGTCACCGTTGCATATGCGGTTCCATTCGGCTATGCTGCGTTGCATCTGATTCACGTTCCGTGTGATTGAATAGCCTCCTTCGAATGCGAGGCCGCAAACGGTGCAGCGGAACACGGCATCGTAGATGCCGTATCCCGGCAAGTCCGCAAAGCTGTCATACTCCCATTTCGCCTTGACCTTGCCCCCGCATTTGGGACACGGGCTAATTTTGTGGAAACGCATCAGTCCATCCTTTCGTCCAACCATTTGATGTCCTCCCAGATCGAGGGCATGACCTGATCGAGAGCGCCCCTGCTGCTCAACGCCCATACGGCGCCGTAGTTGGCGCGCTCTCGCACCGCCGTGACATAACCCTTGTCCGGGTAGACATGAGACTCCGCAATCCAGTGGAACGGGAGCATCCCCTTGCGCAGAATCAAAGTGAAACGACTGTGCTCAACCTTGATGAAGCTCCTCATGTCGCTCATTCTTCCGTTGCCTCCATCGGGTAATTGATGTCCACAAGCAACCGTGTGCGATAGCTGGTCAGCTTCACGAATTTGAACGGCTTCTGCGTCTCCGGGACTCTGAACGGAGGCTCATACTCCCACCATTCGCTGCCGTCGTATTCCTCGCGGCGCAGAACCCCACCATCAGTGAACACCACGACCAGATCGGCGGCTATCTCCTGACCGCCGTATCCGTCGTCGTAATCGATGTCGAGCACCTTTTCGGCCTGACTCCACGGAATTCCCAGCTTCCCGTCGCGGGAGCCGACGAATCGAACGTCATCGGTCGAATGCTTGCTTCGTGAGATCGCACTCTTGGTTTCACCTAAAAGATTCATTCTTCTGTTGCCTTTCCTTGGTTGAATTCGTAAACCGCGCGGGCGAAGCCGAGCGGCGTCTTGCTTCGGTTGTTGGCTCTGTCCTTGCCGCTCATGTACCAGATACGATTCCGGTCAGGAGCCGGCAGGCTCATGTCCTGGCTGCGAGGCGGCATCTGGAATCCCCCCCCCGTCCAAAGACAGGTTTTCTTCGTGTAGTTGTCCTCTGGCGCATACCGCGTGTAATCACACGGGTTGAACGTGTGGGAGGGTTTGCCGAACACGTTGGAGAGAACCGACACCGGGTTCTCCACCATGTAGGGGACACCGCTCATCTCACCTATCACCCTGCATTGTTCCGCCACGGAAACGGCCTTCGCCTGAAACAAATGGTCGGCCTCGTACTTGCGGGCGAACCATTGCGCGCCGCTCACCGCCATATCCGTACAGGGAGGGAAACCGGCCACGAACGCGAGACGCCCCGAACGCAACAGCACGCTGATCTGGTCGAACGCTTCCTCGATGGTGCAAGCCAGTTTCAGGTAGGCACCGTCTTCATGGTCGCAACCATGCTGCGGGTCCACCAACACGGCTTGATACCCGTGTTCCACCCAAGGGCGGGCCATGACACCGGTCAGGTCGCATAGGCACAGAATCGTGTCACGCATCATTCCTCGATTTCTTCGCCATTCGTTGCAGATCTCTTTCGCAGAGCCGCTCCAACACGGGGTATAGCCATGCAGGCGGGGTCGTGTGATTCCACACGGGGCATTTCTTCCAGTGGTTTTCGGCTCGGGGGCATCCGTATTGCCCGCAGTAGGGATATCGACGGTTTCGGC
>ERZ1032290.73-NODE-73-length-31481-cov-9.012410_pt1 | contig 31481 bp, 47 predicted proteins | sample MGYA00518163_ERZ1032290 | MGnify/ENA primary metagenome ERZ1032290 (study PRJEB33719, sample SAMN04261355) | wastewater metagenome | biome: periurban shantytown; feature: human; material: feces | host: Homo sapiens | place: Peru: Lima | collected 2012-01-15 ... | reverse complement strand
AAACGCGCATACGTCAAAGTATGGCAGAACTGCCCAGAAGACGAACGCGAAGACACCACCATAACCCTCTATGACTACGAGGACGCGAACGAACTCAACAGTATCCCGGTATCACTACTCTACCTGCTGGAGTGCCATGCGTTCGTCAACAGTATGGACGAATTCAACATCCTCGAACGCTGCCTTACAGCCGAATCGTTCGATCTCATAGGCTTCGTCAAAACCTACCGGGACATGCTCAGCAAAACCGGCGACTTCTGGACACCCATGAAGTTCATCACCGCAAGCCCGAAACCCGTGGACGGTATCCCACCCGTCTCATACTGCCCTCGATGCGGAGCGTTGATCTGGCCAGACACCACACAACGCTGCATCAACGGACAACCCGAAAACGACACCGAATATTACCGACGAATCCTCGAAATCTACAAGAACAACCCCGACCCGCTGTTCTGCCACAATTGCGGGCAACGCTTCAAATACGTCGGTCAAGACCAACTAGCATACAAGCATCAAAGCAACCGAGCCGACATCCTGCGCACGCTCAAACTCAAAGCGGAAACGCAACCGACGTTCGATCTGGCGGAGGTCAACCAATGATCGGCGAACCGTTCTCGTTCAGCCTGTTCATTCCCGGTATCCCCGCCAGTAAAGGCTCCTACCGTCCAATCACCGGCAGGAGCCGCACCACCGGTAAACCCGTCACACGCCTCATACCGATGGACAAGAAGGAACGCCCGTGGCGTGACCACGTGCGCGACACCATCCTTAGCCACAAACACCCAACCATCCCACCCAACTCATACATCAAAATAGAAACCACGTTCTACCTGCCACGCCCCAAAACCATCCCACCCCACAAACGCAAACACCCCACAGTCAAACCAGACATAGACAAACTCCAACGCGCCCTATACGACGCCATCACCGAAACACACATCTGGCGAGACGACTGTCAGATAACCGACGTAACCAGCCACAAACGATACGCCGACAACACCACAACCGGCGTATCCCTCACAATCACATGGAAGCCAAACCAATGAAACCAAAAAAACCAGAAATCGACTACTTCCGCAACACCACACCCGGCTACAAGCTAGGCCGCATTCTCGGCGTCCTACTCATCACCCTAACCGTCCTACTCATCACCACCGGCACCATAGCCCTACTCAAACTACTCATAACCTACATCCTCGCGTAAGGAACCATCATGCCCATCAGCCAACACAAAACCGAACTAGCCCTCCAATGGCACCGCAAACACTACAACACCGAATACATCGCCACCCTACTCAACACCACCCCAGAAGAAATACAAACCATCATCAACCAACACAACACACAAACTAAACCCAAGAAAGCATAAAATACCCCTTATGAGCAACGTAACCCGCGACGCACACGGCAGAATCACCGGCGGCGTCAACAACCCAACCGGTAAAGGCGGATTCCAAGAACGCCCACAAGACCGCAGCCGCAAATGGACAAAACGCGGCAGCGTGAAATACAACCTCCAGCAATTCCTTGAACTCACGAACGAGGAACTCGCGGAGTGGGTGCAGCGTATGGACGAACTGACCCAAGCCGAACAGATCGCCCTACGCCGTGTACTTGAATCGAAGAAGGACGGTGAGAAAGCATTCCGCGCCTATCAGGACATTGCCAACCGTACCGAGGGGATGCCACGCCAGCAGGTTGACCAAACGGTTCAGATGTACGAGCCGCCTACGATCAACGTTACGGTGAAGTGAACAAACCCGAGCCTACTATTCTCAATAAGGCTCGGGTTCCCTCGGGTGAAGACCATACTATTGAGAATCGCGCGCACATTATGGAACAAAACGGAACATTCAACCTCGTAATCCCCAAAGCATACGAAGATCTACTGTTCTTCCTCCATGACCGTGACAATCCGCCATACCGCTACTACGACTACAGCGGAGGCCGTTCAAGCGCAAAAAGCACCAGCGTAGCCCTAGCCCTAGCACTCGAAGCCAGCATGTACCCCACCCGCATCCTATGCACCCGTGAATTCCAGAACAGCATTCAGGAAAGCGTCAAACAGCTCCTAGCGGATATCATCAGCCGCTATGAGCTTCCCGGCTTCACCATCACCCGCGAACAAATAACACACGTCAACGGCAGTGTGTTCTGGTTCAAAGGCTTGCACGAAGACCCCGAAAGCACGTTGAAAGGCGTCGAGGGTGTGGACAGGTGTTGGGTAGAAGAAGCCCAGTTCATCACCGACCATAGCCTAGACGTGTTGCTGCCGACCATTAGAAAGAACGGCAGCACCATTATCTTCACCCGCAATCCCCTAACCCCGGAGGATGCGATAACCACACGTTTCGTCACCCACCCCAGCCAGCTCACCCAACAGCGCACCACCCACCATCACACCACATGGCGGGACGCGGAACAAGCCGGAATCCTTCCCGAGGAAATCAAACAGCAGGTCGAGGAATCACGAAACAACCCAGACTTCGCCCACATCTGGGAGGGAATGCCATACGAGAAAACCATCAACCAGATCATAAGCTGGCAGCAACTCGCAGACGCGACCGAACGCCAACCTCAAACAGACGGCGGCGTAAGCTTCGGCGTTGACGTGGCCCGATACGGAGCCGACCGAACCGCCGTAGCCATCGTAAAGGGACGCCACCTAGTAGACCTCGTAAGCTGGAGCAAAACCAGTCTCGTCGAAACAGCGGAACGCATAATAACCCTTGCCGGAACACATCATCCAAGCATCATCAACGTGGACGATACCGGCGTGGGCGGAGGAGTAACGGACATTCTCCGCAGCCGAAACCAACCAGTGAACGGCGTCAACTTCGGAGCCAAGCCCAAGCATCCCGACCGCTATCCGGCAGTCAGTTCGGAATTATGGTTCGAGTTTGCCGAACAGCTTTCGGAAATCACCATCAACCCGAATCTGGAACACCGAGCCGAACTGTTTCAGGAACTCAGCACCCGTGAATGGGCAATCAACAACAGAAACCTACGCGAAGTGCAACGGAAGAAAGACTACAAAACAGAGAATCAGACTGGTAGCCCCGATCTAGCGGATAGCGTCCTTCTCGCCTACTACAAGCCGCTGCAACTTCCATCGTGGGACGTTGCTGTTTGCTAGGTTTATGCGTTGCACCCGGTAGACTAGACGCAGGGTCTTATGACGAATCGAGGAAAAGTGAGCCTGCTGAACAATCTCCGTGAAGGTTTTATGAGCGCGTTCGACCGTAACCATGCGCCCAGTATGTCCCCCACACCGATGGGCGGGAACATTTGGCAGCCGATGGGCGGCAACACCATCCCCATGCACGACACCTACGACAACGTGTTCCCGTACGTGAACGCGATTGCTCAGCGGTTCAGCACGGTAATCCCCTACGCCGTGGACTCGGACAACCGGCGTATCGACCCGGCCCCCGCACCGTTGACCGCGCTCTACGCGCCAAACGACACGTATTCATGCTTGGAATTCCTCAAGATCGTTTGCGCCACCATCCTCACCCAGTCACACTTGGATATTCTTATCTGGACGACTAACGGGCCGGGCGGAGACATTACAGCCGACAACATCATCGGCTATACGCTGCTACCGTCGAACAGCCGCCAGTACAATTCTTCTCGCTCGGACTGGCATCATCGCGTCACGATGGACTTGGGCGACGGCGAACGAGTCTACGAATTTTCCCGGGACGAAACCATCGCTCTCAGCTACAGCCAGCATCCGAACGACCCGACGCGCGGCATTGCTCCTGCCATGACGGTGAAGAAGTGGGCGAACGTGGACGATATGATCGCCGACTATGAGCGTGGTTTTTTCGGCAACAACGCTGTACCGGCTGGAATGCTCGGCATCGTGTCGGAGAACACTGAGGACTTCCAGCGTAACCGCGACCGTCTCGAAAGCACATTCCGTGGCGCAGGCAACAACAACGGCATTGTTTATAACATGATTCCGGTTGACCCGATGACCCATAAGCCCAGCACCACAAGCAAACTCGTATGGGTACCGTTCCAATCGAGTAACAACACGCTGGACTTGCAGACCGTGAACGACGTGGTAAACAACCGGCTATCGAACGCGCTCGCTGTCCCGGATATTATTCGTGGCATCGACAACGGGCAAACCTACGCTAACGCCGAACAGGCCGAACGTGCGTTTATCGAAAACACGTTGAAGCCGCTGTGTATGACGGTGTGGGATAAATGGCAGTTTGAGCTTGACCGCATCACCGGCGGACTTGGGTATGGCATCACGTTCGACCTTGATCTACCGTCCCAAACCGACATGGAGAAGGTGCAGGCCGACACCCAGAAGGTACGTATTGACTCGCTCACCCAGCTCCTGAATATGGGTGCCAGTCTGGAATCTGCCGTGGACGCGCTCGGACTCCCCGACTCGTACAAGCGTCTTGACCTGCACCAGCAGGCTCCGACGCTGACTATCCCAACAGCCGCAAAACGGTATAGCCGTAATATCAAACCGCAGGAAACGGCAACCGAGAAACGCATCCTTCCCGCCACTCGAACCTACGTGGACAGAGTTATCAGGCTCGCCCGTCGCTCTCAGAACAGTTTGCGCGATGATTTGGAAGCTATCGGCGACCAGTGGATTAACGACGTGGAAGACGACCTGATGACCAACCTCGCCGCCTACGCCCGCCGTACCGGCTACGAGTTGGAGCAGGTCATTACCGCGTGGACGGAAGTCCACCCCGAAAGCTCCATTGCCGTGGAAGTCGAGAACTACACTGCCGATGATTGGCGGCAACTCTACTTCTGGACTGAACTCCCCGACACCGTGCGTGAAGCCTACGTGGAACACTTGCGGAGCATCGCCAAGTCCACCAGCAAGACCATCACGAACAACGTCCTAGAAATCCTGAACCGTGCCGACGTGGAACAGTGGGACGCCGAACGCCTGCGTGACGAGCTCGAACGCATGGGCAACGATCACGCCGAACTGATTGCCCGCTGCGAAACCGTGCAATCCCAGCGGCTCGGCAGCTTGTACAGCGCCCGCAATCTCAGCGAAACGCTCGGCGTCCGACTGTACAAAGTATGGCGTACTTCCGGAGATGACAAAGTGTGCGAATTCTGCCGACACATGGAAGGCAACCGCATCGCATTGGATGACACGTATCTGGCTGAAAACGCCAGCGTTGAGATCGGCGACCGCACCTATGTGAATAACTTCGAGAGTATGCAAACCCCGAACGGACACCCCAACTGCCGATGCTACGAGGATTACGAGGTGGTGGAATCATGATCTACGACATCCATTGCAAACACTGCGGACGGTATCTAGGTTCCTGCGCCCGTGACACAATGGTTACATTGAAGTGCCCGAATTGCAAAGGCTTGTACGTGTATCGCATCGTGCTACTATGGGGGTCAGAACATTAAGCCCATTAAGGACGTTCGACCGCACCACTACCCTACTATTTGAAAGGGCCAAAATGAAGACTCGTAAGAGCTTCGCCAACAGCGGTGCCCCAGAAACCAATGGTCGTACCCTCACCTTCCTTGCCAACAGCGGCAAAGTGATGTGTGACGGACTCACCGTAGATTTGAAGACACTGAAAGCGCCGTTAATCGACGGCACTCTGAAACTGGTGTCCGATCTCACCGAGTCCGACAAACTATCTCTTCCGCTCCTGATCGACCACATGCCCAGTATCGAATGCCAAGCGGGTGCAATCACCCGACTTTGGATGACCGATGATGGGATGATGGCCGAAGCGAAGCTCAGCGAGGTAGATCAGGGCGAACGTATCCGCCAGCTTGCCGCCGACGGATGCCTGACCAACAGTTTCAGCATCACCGTTGAATTCAACCAGCGTCCCGGCAAGGACGGTATCATCCACGATGGCGAACTACTGGAAATCAGCGTCGTCTATCGTGGGGCCGACCCAAGGGCCGCTTTCACCGCAATCAACAGCCGCAACAACAAGAATGGAGACACCATGAACCCGGAACTCCTGAAGAAACTGGCGCGTACCATCGCCCAGTTCAAACTCACCCCGGACGAGGCGGAACAGCTCACTGATTCCATCGGTGACATCATGCAGTCCGCTCTCGATGACATCACCGCTGCCATCACCAACCAGAAGGAAGGCGAGGGCACCCCGGAACCGGAGGAACCCGTGCAGACTTCCAACGGTCGCCAGACCATCATCATCAACAAAGCCAACCACTCCGCCCACCAGTCGGGTACCGTGACGTTCTCCCACGACCGTAAGACGTGGCTTGACTCCGATGATGCCATGATCGCGTTCGAGCGTGCCATGATCGACACTGATAACAAGGGTGTCGAAGCGTTCCACCGTGAGTGGGCTGACACCGTGAACCGTAACATGTCGGACACCGCATCGTTCGGCGTTGACACCACCAACGTGGACAAGTTCATCCCGACTGCGGCAATCACCACAATCGCGGACGCGCTGAACACGCGCGGTTCCGGCCTGTGGAATCTGCTGCGTAAGACCGGCATGGACCGTCTCACCATCGGTGGCAACATTACTGGTCTGACTGCCCAGACCCGCGCCCACGGCTACCCTGTGGCCTCCTACGGCACGAAGAAAAAGGAACAGGTGCTTTCGTTCGTGAAGCGTGAGCTTCAGGCCGATTACACCTACAAGTACATCACTCTTAACAAGGGCGATATCCGCCGCACCCAGCGTCCGGGCGCTCTGCTCCGCTACGTGTTGCAGGAACTCCCGAACTACATCGTCCAGACCATCGAACGTCAGATCACGCTCGGCGGATACACGGACATGGCGCATTTCCGTTCGGTTGTGACTGATGCCGCCGACAAGTCGTCCGAGTGGAAGGGCAACCGTTTCGCGCTCTCCTACACCATGACGGATAACACCCCGATGATGGACTTCGTGCATGCCTCCCACATGGTTCGCGCGCAGGGAAACAAGGTGCTGCTGTGCAACGCTGATACTGTTGCTGATCTGCTGATGTCCGCAAACGCTAACGGAAATACGTACATTGCTCTCGGCGGTGACGATACTCTGGCCCGCGCCCTCGGCGTTAACCAGATCATTACCCCGGAATGGTGGACGGACACGGACGACACCACCACTATGGGAGTCGTCATGGCCGCGTCCCACTACGCGGTGGTTGGCGATACCTCCATCGAGGCTTTCACCAACTTCGCGCTGTCCACCAACACCAACGAGTATCTTCAGGAGATTTACGCTGGTGGCGGTCTGGACGCGGAGAAGTCCGCCGTGGTCATCAAGCCGAAGGGTGAATGAGGTGATCTGCCATGACGATTAAACAAGTTCGATTCGTTAAGGCGGACTCGCGTAACCCGGTTCAGGAAATCGCCGAACTAGCGGTGTTCGACGCTTCGGGTAATCCCGTTGACCCTCCGACCGCCCTTGCCGATGGCAGCGTGACGAACGCGAAACTGGCTAACAATGCTGTCGATTCCGGTAAAATCCAGAATGGCGGTATTATCGGAGCCGACCTTGCCAACAATACCGTAACCGCAGACAAGATTGCGAGCGGCGTTCTGCCGACCAACGCGACCAAGGAAAAGGCCGGTCTGGTTAAGCAGGCCGCGCACGTTGCCGACCCGGTTGGCGCAACTCCGACTAAAGCCGAGTTCATCGCGCTCCGTAACGCCTTGGTCGCAGCCGGGCAGATGGCGTCCGCCTGACACGCTACCCTAAACAGTAGCGGGACTGCACCGCAAAGGCCCTATCTCCTACAATGGGAGGTAGGGCCTAACTCATTTTCGGAAGGAGCGATCATGGACATCGACGCAAGCGTAATCGATCAAGTGGGAGAGACGGTCTACGCTCGGTGGAAGGACGCCGCGCTCGCAGACCTCGCCAACATCATATGCCAAAAAGACCTATTCCTGATTACGGATGATTACGTGGGAATTGTCGTAGGAGATGGCCGCCATATAGCGTTACTGGCATGGTATTCGGATGTGGCCAACGTGCAGACCACCGACGGCGTGACTCTCGATTTTCGCGTGAACTACGATATGGGCGACGGGTGGACGCCAGAAACCAAATACGCCAACTGCCTGACAATCGCGCAATGTCTTAATGTCGGCACGGCAGTCACCGTGACCGGAACGCACGGGTTTGCCAAACTGCCCGCCCCATTATCTTCGGTGCTGGCGGCTGTCATCGAGGCAGATCAGAACGTTCTTGAACAGACAGACCGCATCACATCGAAAAGCATAGAGGATGTGAGCGTAAGCTACGCAACGATCAACGAGACGGCTATGGAACGCGCGCTGACCCCGTACCAGTCGCTTATTAACCAGTGGAGCCTATGCCGGAACGGAGTCCAGACTGGTGGCATTCTCTCCATGCCTCGCAAGCATCATCAATTACCGTGGTGGCTCAACGCTCAGGATTACATGGGAGGTGACTACGCTTATGGCAACGCTCTGTGACCCGTTCCGACTGTTCCCGAACCAAGTCCAGACAGCGACGCTTTGGCGGTACACGGCTCCCGGTCTGCCTAACGAACAACTGGCCGACTTGCAGGTGATTGTGAAGCATTCAACCCAGTCCGACCAGCCGACCGAATACGGTTCGCGTATCAGCAGCCGACGATTCCATATTCAAACGGACACGGTTCCCGAGAACTTGCGGGAAAACATGGAACTATGGCCCGATCTCATGGTGGAACTTTCCGATGGCAGAGTGTACCAAGTCACGCAAGCCAGTCGCGGCGATGATATGGACATGGGGGAGACTCGGTTCATCACCGTGTACGGGAACCCGTATGGAAGGGACAGCATATGAGCTACCGGCTTCAGTTGTCCGCTGATTGGGCGCGTAAGCTCTCCACCCAACAGTTAAACAAGGGTGGCGTGCGAATGATGACGGACATTCTCAAGATGGCACGTCAGAACGCTCCCGTCTTGACCGGCGCTTTGCGTAACAGTGGCCGTTTCCAACAACTCTCCACGGTGAAGTGGCGTATCACGTTCGGCAACAGTCGCGTGCCTTACGCACGTATCCGCGAACACACGAACCGGTTGCACCCGAACACGGTACGCTACCTCCAGCGAGCGCGGAACACCGCCGCTAGCCGTGCTAAATCATATTTCAACCTAGGATAGGAACGCCATCATGATTGATCTGGCCATGTGCATGACCCTCCAAAACGAAGGTTTCGGCACTTACGGAAAGACACTGTTCTTCGGCACCAGCCCAGTACTGGACACGGGTAGCGTCACGAACGCCGAAGGAATCTGGGTCAACGCGAACACGGTTGACATCAACGGCGACCTGTACACCGATCAGCTCACTATCAGTAGCCGCTACTTCGACGTAATCGAACAAGGCCGTCTAATGCTCCGGTTATTGCACTTCGTCAACAATCGTTTGCATGACTATTGCAGACTAACCTGTAACCCCATTGCCGATATTGACTTTGTATCAATTCGCGTGCATCCGGCTACCGCAATCGACATGGACGCCATCGACGGTGAAGGACGCTGGGTGAAAAGCATCCGGTTTAACGTGGATTACAAACTCGACCCAGCAACGGTAGAATAGTAACCGTCCATTAGTCGCGCGTGTGCAGTCCCGCCCGACGAAAGGACAAGAAAATGGCTTCCTACCCCCTTATCGGCAAGAAGACCGTCTACATCGACGATTTGGTGATCTCTCCTGACTACGTGCAGGACGAGGTCGGTACCATCACATTAACACCCGGCACTACCGAGGTGGCTTCGCAGTCCGGCACCATCAACGTGCCTAATGGCTCCTACGAGGAAATGAGTTTCGAGCTGAACATCATCTGCCCGAGCGTCCGCTTCCTCGGCATGTTGTTCCCCGAGCTGTATCACAACGCGAAGTTCAAGCGCGTTATCTCAGGTTCTCTGTCCGAAACGGGTCAAGTGCGTTTCGGCGGCAACGAATGCGTATCGAACACACCAAGGGATATTATCATTCATAACGTGTGCGATGGCCACTCGTCGGCGCAGGACTTCCGTATCCCGCAGGCGCTAATCAGCGCGGGCGGCGAGTTCACCGTGAGCCTGTCCGACCCGTTCGTGATCAAGCTGTCCGGCTCGATGACCCCCGGCGCGAACGGTGCCGTCGTCATGGGCGAACTTGATCTGGGTGCCCCGTCGTACTACGACGAAGATTCCGGCACCATCAAGACGGAGAACGTTCAGGTCACCGCGCTTACCGCGTCCCCGGCGAACATCTCCGGCAAGGTCGGCGATCATGTGACTGTGAATGTGATGGCGTCTCCGAATGGTGCGACTGGTACCATCACCGCCACCGTAGCTGAAACTACTAAGGCTTCCGCTACTGACAACGGGGACGGAACTTGGGACATTCAGTTGAAGCAGGCCGGTACTGGTACCGTCACGTTCAAGGATGGCGCTGTTCAGACCGTGGTTAACTTTAATGTCGCCGGTGCGTGAGCATAAGTAACGCCCGCCACCAGAATTTTAGTGGTAGCGGGCGCAGGAGAGAAAAGGTTCCGAGAAAAGCAACATGATTCATAATATCACACGATTGGAGCAAATATAATGACTACCCCTGTTTTGAGCATCGACACCCGAGAAGCGTTCCGCACCCTCACCGTGAAAATCGACGGCACCGTGTACACCATGCGCCCGCTTGGCTCGAAGGACATGCTCATGATCTTGGATAATGCGGAGACAATCGATAAGCTGAGCGCTGGCGTGGCGAACCGTGAGACTTTGGAAACCGCTGAAAAGATTATCTTCCCGTTGGTCGAATCGCTTATGAGTCCCGCCGATAAATTCTCCGAGTGGGCTGAACAGACCCGTGAGCGTAGCGACCTTGCCTATCAGCGTGCCATGACCGCGTTGTGCGGTCTGATGGCGAAGAACATCACGGTTGACATCAAGGGCTAATAATGAAGTCGTGGGATAGCCTGCTCACCCCCGCCGAGCGGGAGGCAATGAAGAACTACAAACAGAAGGAGGCGGCTCGCAAGCCGCTTCCGAGTATTCATATCCTCGCCGAACTTGGTGACTTGTACGGGTGGCAGGCTATCCGCGACGTACTGGAAAACAACGTGGCCCCCGACCTGATGATGAAACTCATAAAAGAGGGACGCCGCATCAGACGTGTGAAGCTGGCCGACCAGTATCGCATGACGTTCGACTGTATCGCCGCCGCGTTCTCGAAGCACGGCGACAGGAAGATAACCAGCATCATCAATAATCTTGGGAAGGACTTGTAATGGCCGACGGGACACTGACCCTAGACGCCGAGATTAATACCGGCGATTGGAACGCTGGCGTCAAGGATATTGAATCGGGTAGCCGTCAGATCGAAGGGTCGGCACGACAGGCTGATGAAGCGTTGGGTAATGTTGACAAGTCGGCTAGCAAGTCTTCCAGCGGGTTCGGTAAGTTCGGTGCCGTCGCCGGTGCTGTTGGCGGTCTTGTTTCCTCGGGTGTCGGCATGGCGCTTGATGCCATTGGCGACCTTACCGGGGATATCGTGGAGGCGTCCGACTCGGCAGACAAGTTCAAAAGCACGTTGAACTTCGCCGGACTTGATACCGGTACGATTGACGCGCTCACAGCCAGCACACAGGCATACGCCGACCAGACCGTCTACAGCATCAGCGATATCCGCAACGTCACGGCCCAGCTTGCCGCGAACGGAGTACAAGGCTTCGACAAACTGGCAGAGGCGGCAGGCAACTTGAACGCTGTCGCCGGTGGCAACGCGGAAACTTTTAGCTCGGTGGGCATGGTGCTTACGCAGACCGCTGGCGCGGGCAAGCTCACCACGGAGAACTGGAACCAGTTGGCCGACGCCATCCCCGGCGCTTCCGGCAAACTTCAGGAAGCGATGCTGAAGAACGGGGCTTACACTGGGAACTTCCGCGACGCGATGGAGAAAGGCGAGATCAGCGCCGATGAATTCAACCAAGCCATAATGGACTTGGGTATGACGGACGCCGCGAAGGAAGCCGCTACCAGCACAAGCACTATCGAAGGTGCGATGGGTAATCTGGAAGCGTCCGTTGTCGGCGTGGGCACGACGATTCTTGACCAGTTCAAAGGCCCATTGACCTCCGGTATCAGCATGTTGGCGCAGGGAATCAGCGGACTTAGCGGCGTTTTTACGGGACTAGTGCAGACTATCGGCCCGATTCTCTCACAAATCGGCACAACGTTCCAGACAGCGTTTCAACCAGTTGTGGGAATGGTGCAATCTCAGTTGCTTCCGGCACTCAAGCCGCTTATGAGTGCCTTACAGAATATCGGCAATGCCATCATGCCTGCAATCCAGCCCATCGCATCAGGGTTAGCTACCGTGGCGAGCTACATCGTGCAAACCATGAGCGTTATCGCGACTGCTGTAACTCCGGTGATTAATAACATCGCCTCGTTGATTCAGACGGTGCTTCCGGCACTCCAGCCGCTAATGAGTGCTTTGCAGAATCTCGGTAATGCCATTATGCCTATTATCACGGCCGCAATCCAGACCATTGCACCAGTGTTGTCTACCTTGGTGAGCTACATCGTGCAAACCATGAGCGTTATCGCGACTGCTGTAACTCCGGTGATTAATAACATCGCTGCGTTGATTCAGGCCGTGCTACCCGCCATCCAATCAGCGTTCCAAATCTGGGGCTCTTACATTCAAGGCGTCATCAACGCGGTGTTCCCGTTCATCCAAACGGTTGTCACATCGGTTATGAACGTTATCAACGCGATAATCACCACCGTATTGGCAGCGATTAACGGCGACTGGTCTGGAGTATGGGAAGGTATCCAGAATATCGTTTCCAGTGTTTGGAACGGCATCCAAAGTATCGTTTCCGGTGCCATCAATGCAGTGTCAGGCGTCATATCAAGCGTGCTGAACGGCATAAGCGGTATTTTCAGCAGTGTATGGAACGGCATCAAGGGAGCAGTAAGCAGCGCATGGGGTGGCATCACCAGCGCCGTCAGCAGTGGCGTAAGCTCGATGATGAATTTCATCACCAGTATCCCGAGCCGTATCATGGGCGTGTTCAGCGGAGCCGGGTCATGGTTGCTGAGTGCAGGCCAGAACATTATTCAAGGTCTGATTAACGGCATCACGAACGCCATCGGCGGTGCCATCTCTGCGGTCAAGAACGCTGTTGGCGGTATCATCGACGGTGCCAAGAGCCTGCTGGGTATCGCGTCCCCGTCTAAGGTGTTCGATCGTGAGATCGGTCGGATGATTCCTGCTGGTCTTGGCCGTGGCGTATCGGAGAACGAGCGTGCGGCCACTCGTCCGGTGGAAGACATGGTGGATTCGCTTCTGCCGTCGTCCATCGTGACGCCCATGCCGGTAGTGTCTAGCCCGGTGCCTGTGAACATGAACAGTGGCCCGCGTGTGAGCGCGCCTATCACGGTGAATGCGCTTGACCCGAACGCGGCCGCTCAAGAGACTGTGAGGGTGATTAATTTCCATTACGTGTGACAAGCCGCGCGGGTAGACTGAGGGTATGGCTATCTTTACCCTTGACCCGCGCGACGTTCGTCTGACCCTGAACGGGTTCCCCTTGTATGGGACTGACTCGTATGGGTGTGAGTGGCACGTAACGTTTCAGAACGTTTCGGGATTGTTCGACGGTGTTGGTTCGACCTTGCAGACCAAAGATAAAGCGTGGTCGGATGGCTGGTTTAGCAATATTCCAGTGGCTCAGGGTCGCTCGATCAGTGTCGAGGGTCATATTATCGGCAGATGCACGGAAAACTGCATCAACGCTTGGGATGCGTTCAAACGTTCGTTTAATATCACCAGTCAGTCGCTTGTCGTGGAGTTGGGGAACATCAGCCGTCAGGTGCAGGTCATGCAGTCGTCTTCCGCTCCATTGGTGGAGTGGGCTGGCGTCAACATCCTGAAGTTTAGTATTGGTCTGACCGCTTTGGACTCGTATCTTTACGATACTCAGTCAGTGAGCGGAGAAACCGGGTTGCCGCACACTCAGGGCGGTATGACGTTCCCCTATCATTTCGAGGACCTCAATACTGGCAGTGAATCAACGTGGATGTGGTCTGAAACAACCGTGTCGGGTAGCGTGCGCATCACGAACACGGGTAGTGCTCCAAGTCCGGTGACGATTCGTATCGATGGGCCTGTGGTCAACCCGCAGGTTGAGCATCGCCCGAGCGGGCGCATCATGGCGTTCGATCTCAGTTTGGGTGAGGGCCATTACATTCTTATCAACGGTGACACGCACGAGATTCTTATAGATGGCACCGACCCGGCACGCGGCAGTGTGACCAGACGAGAATGGAGCTACGCGGAGGTCGGGGAGAATATTTGGATGTTCAGTGCCGAGGAACCATCGGATAACGCTCGGATGACGGTAACGTTCAACTCGGCTTACATCTAAGGAGGTGCCGGATGTCTTTACTTGCGAACAGATCGCCACAGTCAAACGGCTTGTACACGGATACGGCGCGTGTATTGTGGCAGCGTTCCGGCTTACAGTTCGTGGCCGTCACGTTGAACGACGGCACGGTGATAGCCGAACTCCCAGACCTCCAACTAACCCACCTGACCTACCGGTTCGAGGAAACGACCAGCGAGACAGCCACGCTCCCGTGGCGCAACGCTCCCCGCAATTGGGATGAAGCCACCACACCGTATCAGGTCGCCATATTGCTGGTACGTGAATCTACCGTGTTGTGGGGCGGTATCGTGGTCAAACGCGAGCGAGTCATGCGCGGAGACGGATTGACTCTGACACTGGCAACCGTCGAACACTACCTCGATAACGTCTATGTGCAGAATCACACGTACACGAATCGTGACCAGTGCGAGATCGTGGAAGACCTTGTAACCACCACGCTTAAAAACCACCGTTTCAACCTCGTTGTTGAAGCGTCCCCAAGTAGCGTAAAACGTGACCGCACGTATGAGGGCGAAAGCGACAAGACCCTGCTAAGTGTACTGCAAGAGCTTGCGAACGTTTTGAACGGGCCGGAATGGTGTACATCATGGCGTGCCATTAATGACGGTCATTATGAGCCTGTGATGACGGTAGCCGACCATATCGGTTCCACCACGCCAAGCACCACGTTCGACGAAAGCGTTATGACCACGTTTAATCTGCTGGAGGATTACACGAACGGGTACGGTGCTAACGCGGTAATGGCTGTGAGTACGGCTGACGCTGGCGACCGTCCGCAATCCGATTGGATGATCGCAACCCAACCTAACAGGCCCATGCTGGAATATGTGTTCCAACCGTCCACAAGCATCACGAACAAGGCGACGCTGAACGAACATGCCAAGTCCTCGTTGTTGCAGATGCAGAACGGTACCCAGACCATCACTATGGGCTTGAGTCTGCTTTCCGCTCCAATGGTGTACGAAGAGTGGAACCCGGGCGACCTCATATCGTGGACAGTGGAAGAAGACGCCGAGCATTTCCCCGACCATAATCACGGTACCGCCCGTATCATCGGGTACGAGATAGATTTTAGTCAGGCGTGGACCATCACACCTATATTGCAGCAGGAGGACACGAATGCCGAGCAAATTCAAGTTCAGTCTAGATAGCGCGGACGCTACAGCACGCCAGTTCTCGGACATCAAACGCCAGTTACAAGAGTTGCCGCCGAGCATTGTCAACAGCGTTAAACCTATGGTCGATCAGATCACGAAAATGTATGAAGAAGTGCAGACGCTGACCAACAATCTTGACCAGCGTGTGCAGGAAAGCATCACCCGTAACAGTTACACCCGTGCTGAGATTGACGTTAAAACTCAGACGTGGAACTGGGGTGTATTGGCTCCCAATCGTGGTGGTACGGGTACCACCAACGCTTATAACAATGTGTTTGCTTCAGGCAGTTGGCGGGCCGTGTGGGTGTTGTCTGACGGCACTATGGGCACGGCTCAGTCGATTCGTGCGTCGAAGACGGATATTGTGGACGCCGACGAGTGCATTCCTGTTGACGCTCTCCGCAAGGTGAAGTGGCGCGTTTATCGGATGAAGGATGACAAGAACCTGAATCTTGATGATGCGCAACCGTTGGTAGGTATGATCGCCGACGATTTGGACGAAAACGGGTTGGGGTTCTTCTGCGAATACGATGCAGACGGCACTCTGACTGGTATCAACTACCCCATGCTTGGTGTGGCGGCGCTCCGACTCGCTCAACAGGTAGCGGATGACTTGGACGCGCTCAAAGCTAAGGTTGATGCTCTATCCACTGACAAAGATAAAATGGTCGTAGACGATTCGGAGGAGTGATTATGGCTATCATCATGCACCCGCTTACCGCGAAGAACGGTTTCCCGGAGTATACGGCGGACGATTACAGGCATGCCATCAATCCTCTATTAGTACCGTCCGATGGTACTGCGTTCAACGGTTTGTCTGGCATCCGTTACGGTTCCCCGAGTCCTCTGGTCACGGTGAGCGGCCTGACTGCTACGGTCAAGCCTCATTGCGGTACCATCAGCCCGTGGGATGGGCTCGGCGCGTACACTTACGCCATTACTACCAATACGACGGTGCAAGTGGCGGACTCCACCAACAATTACAAGATCGCGGTTACGGTGGAAGACCCGTCACAGTCTCACGGTACGACTCCGCGCGGCCAGCTCAAGGTGTTTACTGCGGGTACGCCTAACTCGAATATCAATGGTCTGGTGATCGCCGAGGTGAATGCCGGTGTTGCGTCTGATGTGGCTCCGATGATTCGTAACAGCGCTATCCTGATGGCGCGTGATCTTGAACAGCTTAACACTATTGCCGCGATGGATGGGCAGGAGGCTGTGACGATGGCCGGTAATGTCCATTATGTACAAAGCGACGGAACGTGGAAACAGAAAAACGTCGTGAGCCACCCATACGCTGGAATAACTTTCACTAGATCAGACGGGCAATTGCAGGTAAACAACGGCATGACGCTAATGCGTATGACGTTTACGCATAACGACTTCGACGGCGTATCCATCGTGAACGATAGTAACGGAGCGAACGTAACTAACCTACCCGTAGGCGATTACTCCGTCTACGTTTCGCTGCCATTGTCGACTCCCGCCGGATGGCTGAACCTCAATATCGTCGGTAGCAGTGGAATAACGAATTTAGGCCCGACTGTAAGCGAACAATTAATGGGAGGGAGCGGGTATACCCGATTGAATTTGGCCACGATACTGAGAGTAACTCAGACGAACACGAAGATACGGGTTTTCACAAACAATAACGTTTTCGGTACCATGCGTGAAAAAGGGGCCATGTTCATAACCCGGCTCGTCTAGCCATTATCTCCGGCCAGTTCTTCAAGTGATGCAATCCGGTCGCGTAGATCATCGGGCAACGACGGTTTAGGATGATTCTCTAAAAATTCCGGTTCGATAATCTCGCAGAACTTTGACAGCCAGTGTCCCAACGCGCGAATATAGCCAGTCTCAAGATCGATCGTGTATTGCAACACATCACGATGTTTTATTAGCGCGTTTATTTTCTGGTCTTGGGCGTCGATCTGCCGTTTCATATCCCCTTGAGCGGACACTAAAGCTTGATACGCGCTGGTCAAGTCTGATCTACGGTTAGCTAGCCATGTTATGAATCCTCCGAGTGCTACGCCGCCTACGCCGATGATTGCCGTGAGAACTTCCATCATGGTTCCATCTTAGACCGTGAAGATAATATCCATTATCATGAACAGTGGAACATGGGATAATGTCGTTTATCATGTAAAGAACGGCAACTGGGAGACCGTGTCATTCTTTTTACAGCGCGAATCCTATGAGAGAGTTGACGCGCAGCGGCCTATTGGCGCTCAATGAGTTACTGAGACTAAGCAGGATAGTGTTGTTCTGCCGCATGACTCCATTAATCCAGATTCCAGTCGTGTTCCAATCTCCATTCAGTACGCTGATGCACGGACTGTTAAGATTTCCGGTGATGCCGTGTTCTTGAGCGAGAATTTGCAGTTCAGACTCTGAGTACAGCACAGGATTGATCGTAGTGGTCGAAGGGCGAATGACTTTTGAGTGGGCGAAGACAAGCATATCCTGCGGCGTATCGGACGATTTCCATGCACCGCCGTTTCTGACATAATGGACATTATCGGTGATAATAATATCGATTCGTTTTTGATGATAAAATGATCATATGAGACGTTTCAAACGGTGCATGATCATTATCATGTCGCTCTCTGTCGTCTCGTTCATAGTCCACGTCCTGATAACGGCCTACGCCGTTTTATGCATGGCGTGGCTGTTCTTCTACACAATCAGCTTATAAAAGGAGTTTCGATGGCTTTGAACGGTATCGACATCAGCAATTGGCAGGCTGGTATAGACCTGTCTGCCGTACCTTGTGATTTCGTCATCAGTAAGGCAACAGAGGGATGCTGGTACGTGTCAGCTGATTGCGCTCGGCAGGTGGAACAGGCGTTGAGTCTGGGAAAGTGCGTGGGCGTATACCATTACGCCAACGGCGGTAACGCCGTTTCCGAGGCTGACTACTTTGTGAACAATTGCGCGAATTGGGTCGGCAAGGTCGTATGGTGCTTGGACTGGGAGCAACAGGGTAACGGACTGGTCGGGTCTGGCGCGTCTGCTCAGCAGTGGATTAGATCGTTCTGCGACCGCGTGTACGAGCGTACAGGCTCCCAGCCTATCGTCTACGTGGGAGCGTCCATGCTTAACGATGCTCAGAATATTGGAGATCGTGGATTGTGGGTAGCTCAGTACGCGAACATGGACGCTACTGGGTATCAGGATACGCCATGGAACGAGGGCGCATATGCGTGCGCGATACGCCAGTATTCGGGCAATGGTCGTCTACCCGGATATTCAGGCAGTCTTGACCTTGACAAGTTCTATGGTGATGTGGATGCTTGGAATGCGTATAAGGCGGGTCATTCGAGTGTGACCAACGTGCCGACTCCTTCCGCTCCTGCTCCGTCTACTCCCGCATCTGGCACGTACATCGTGCGCTCCGGTGACACGCTGAGTGGTATCGCGTCGATGTATGGGACTAGCTGGCAGGTGCTGGCGCAGATTAATAATCTATCTGACCCGAATCTGATTTATCCGGGTCAGGTGCTGAATATCAATGGTACTGCCAATACTGTTCAGTCCGGTAGTGGAACGTATACGGTGCAGTCGGGGGACACGCTGAGTGGTATCGCCGCCAAGTACGGGGCTTCGTGGAAGACTCTCCAGCAGATTAACGGCATTGCCGACCCTAATCTGATTTATCCGGGTCAGGTGTTGAAGCTGCCGGGCGGCGCACCGTCACCGTCCGTTACGACGTACACTATCCAGCCCGGTGACACATTGAGTGGTATCGCCGCCCAGTACGGTACCAGTGTTTCCAATCTGGTGGCGTTGAACGGTATCGCCAACCCTGACGTGATCTACGCGGGCCAGACAATCCGCATCAAGTAGACTATTCGACAGGAGATTTTGTTATGAACATGAATACTGGTGAACCGACCACAAGCACGGCGATCACTAATGAGATGCCGGACGGTAATGATAATTACGTGCCGACATTCAACGCCGCGACTCGTAAGTGGGCGTATCTGATTTCCGGACTGGTTGGTATCGCCGGTGCGGTGCTGAGTTTCGTGAGCGCCGTGCCGGACATGCCGTCTTGGGTGGCCGTGATGGGTGGCGCTTGCGCTCTGGTCGGCTCCGGCGTGGCGGGAATGTTCGGCGTCCACTACGCAGGCATCTCCAAGTGAGGTGATGATGACAATTGCATTGCTTGAGGTCAATCAAGCAATCATGCAAGGAGCATAACCAATGTTCGAAACATTCCAAACCCTCATCAACGCCGGAGGCTACGACCTCGCTGACTTCACCGAGCGCATCAAGACCATGTACGTGATGGGCGAACTCACCGAGGATGAGATGAAACAGCTACTCGAACAGGCGCAGGATAACGCCAAGCCCGACGATTCCTACGCCCCATTGGCCGACCGTGTGAAGGCCATCGAGGAATGGGAGACGACCATCGAGGAGCGTTTAAGCAAGCTGGAATCAGGTTCATCGACCGACCTCGGCGAACCCGAGAAACCCGGCGACAAATGGCCGGAATACAAGCAGCCGACCGGTGCGCACGACGCCTACCGCGTAGGCGACAAAATCACCTACAACGGGAAGCGCTACACGTGCGTGCTGGACGGGTGCGTGTGGCCTCCGGACACCTACCAGCAGGGGTGGCAGGAAGAGGCATGACCCGCATCTACACTGGCACCTCCAAGTGATAGACTGGGGTTGCTCCTTTCGAGCGATGGTGTGATGACCGAATGAACTAGCCCGGCACTGGTCTTGACGACTGGTGCCGGGCTATTCTTTCTTTTTCAGTTGTTTAAGATTAATTCTCGATTTCGGTATTCGCTGAACACTGGAACGTTCTCGGGGTGATCGTTGTAGGCGCTGACCAGCCACCCTTTTGCGTATGATTCCTTGGGGTGGGCGTGGATACGTCCGTGGCATCCTATTGTTCCCGACCCGCACACGGTAATGAGGTTGCTGGGCAGGTTCAATCCTTCCCAAGAGTGGGAGCGCATACGACGGTGATGCAGGTTGAAAGCTGAGGAGCTTAACGTTCTCCCACAGATGAAGCATCTGCCGTGGTCTCGGTGGAACACTTTCATACGGGTTTCGATATCAGGGTCTGTTTTGCTCACTCGGATACTCCTTCGCAGTGGAAGAAGTACAAGGTTATCGGGGAGACGAGTTTGAAGAAATATTGCCTATCGGTGTCTGTCTTGCATTCATGAATGGCCGTGATCTTAACGCCTTCAACGCTGCCCAGAACGTCGTAGAGTTTGAGGAACGCTTTGGCGTCTTTAATCCCGATTTGACCGAACGTGAGTTCCTGTCCGAGTCCTTGGGTGTCGATGATTTCTTGTGCTTGTGGGGTTTTCTGTAAGAGGTTGATGATCGAGGTCAGATAGTTGATGGTGTTCATTGTTGCTCCTTTGGTGTGATGATGATTGGATTAATGGTGCAGGTTTTTAGACTATGTTCTAGTCTTTGGTCAGGATGTCATAGCCGAGCTGTTCGGCCAACCGCAACCGGTATTGCTTCTGTGGTTTGCGGCGTCCGGTTTCCCACATGGCTATTACGTTTGGGCTGGCGACGCCGATTCGTTCGGCTAGTTCAGCCTGTGAATATCCGTGGCGTAGACGCCAGTATTTGATGCACTGGCCGATGGTCACCCTGTCGCTGATAGTCGCGTAGTCAACTGGGGTGTTGCCGATGTTCTGTCGTGTGAAGAACTGGCCGGTCTGGCTGTCCTGTTCCACGGTGACTTCTTGACCGTTGATTACTGTATTGATTTTGTTATGCTTGCGCATGTTCATCTCCATACGATGTGTGATATATAGATAATATCACATTGTTTCTGTTTCGCCAAACAGCTCACTAATGGCTTCTCGACCGTCGTCGGTCAGCGCGAACCGCCAGCAATGACGGTGCCGACTGTTCACGCCATCTCTATCGACACGGTACACATGACCGGAACGCTCAAGCTCGATCATGCGCGTCCTCAATCCCTGCGGAGTATCGTTATACTTCGCTAAGACCGCCATCCGTTCGATTTCCTCATGGGTAAGCGGTCGCTTAGCCACCCAAAGAATCAACAGCACATGAACCTGTTGTTTGCTGAACATTACGCCACCGCCGTTTCAGCGGAGTGGCGGAGGAATGAGGCCATGCCAGCGGCCACAATCCACCCGGCCACCCACTTGACTCCGAACCGTACCCGGTTGATCTTGGCTGCCATAGCCCACACCGGAAGCGACACCCACGGGCTGAGACACCAGCCGCAATAGGCGAGTTCTCCGAGACTGTCCACGTAATCCTTGGCCCACGTGGGGAGAGAGTTGGACAGGTTCTCGGTCTTTACGGTCAGCTTGCGGCGGAGCATGGAGAACATATAGCCGGGGCCGGATGAGAGCTGTACGACAGTGGTCGCGTATCCAGCCGTGATTCCAGCGGAAAACACGGCAGTCCACCAATTGCCATCAGTCTTCATTGGTTTTCCTTTCCTCGTGGCGACGCCAGCAGTGATACCGCTTGTCGTAATCCGCGTACAGGCTTTCGTAGAGTTGTTTCGCCTCGTTGGTGGCTTCGTCGTGGTCGAACCCGTGCTGTTGCAAGACGTATTGAGCGGCACCGACCCAGATGGAGCGGCGAACGTGCTGATACCAACGGTCGAACAGTTTGCCGCACACCTTGTCATGCTTGTTGTCTCCGAGAAAGTCGGCAACGCTCTCCACCACGAACTTACGAAGAGTGTTTGCGGTGATATGGTTACGGTCGAACAGTTCCAGCACGTCGCTGGTTAAAATGTTATTCTTCATTTGGTTCCTCCTCTTCTTCGGGTTCGTCATCGTCCACTAGATAATCGTCAAGGCTGATGTCTTGCGGCTCGAAGTAAAACAATCCGTCCAATAAGATCATCGGGTATCGCACGGTTACCCCTTGGTCTTTGGCGATGGCGCGTATACCTCTGGCGGTGGGGCTTCCCGACAACACGATACGGAGCCTACGCCCCATCTGCTGTGCGTACACGTGGCACGTCATCAGATAAACGGCGTCCTTCCGGTTGCACGTGGGGCATCCGTCGAACAGGGCGAACATGTCATGGCTTTCCAAGATCGTTGCGGTTTTCATCAGAACGTCACCCCCAGAGCGTCGGCCAGCACATCGGAGATATGGAGCGTGGCCAACTGACAACGCTTATGGTTTTCGATCTTTTCGGTGATGTCCTTACGGTACACGGGGATGACCTGATGGTTTGCGGCTCCGACCACGCGCGGGTCAAACATCGAGAAATACAGGACTTCCAGCGAATCGCACACGACGAAGTACTGGAGCACCTGTGCTTTGTATTGGTCGGGGATGAAGTCGAAGCCGGTCGCCTTAGAGTCCAGAGTGCATTCGGGCAACACCTGTTCAATGACTTCGACCAGTTCAGGTTTGAGGTTGGCGATATGAGATCGCATGGCGTCCGTGTGCATCATCCACGGCACTACCGTCTGCAAATGGTAGGCTGAGTCGAGCGACTTGCATTCGATGGCCCACGTCGGCTTCTCAGTGTTCTCGTAGGCGTCTGGACTGCACGCGATACGGTTGTCGTCGTCACTCTCCCAGATACCGCAATCGGGGACGCAATCGACGGGGTTGAAGCCAAGCGTTTTGAGTGTGATCTGGATGTTCTCGGGTTCGAGACGGTGGCCGCGTTCCATCGGCGGTTCACCGTCCGCTGGTTCGGCCCACAGTTCCGCTAGGAACTTCCAGAAGTCCACGCCGACCTTAAGCTGCTTGTTCTTGGCTTCGGCGTCCACGATCTTCTCATCGTAGTTCTGGGCCTTCGTGTAATACTCGTTGGCTTTGTCTGGCGTCTTCGCCTTCTTCGCTTGTTCCAACGCCTTGTCTCGGTACTCTTTAAGTTTTTCTACGTCGGTCTGAGCGTAGTGTTCCAAGGCGAGTCCGCCGCTTTTGGTGCCGGTGATACGGCCCACTCGTTCGTCGAGCCATGCCTCGGTTTCGTGGGCTTGCGATACATTGATGATCTTCATTGATGTTGTCCTTTCGGTTGGGTGTGGGCGGGACTCGTCACCCGCCCACAAGTCTTCCATGTTGAATATGGAATGTGATTACTGATAATGGTTTGTGTTCAACTCCTTTTACAGATTGGGTATGCGCTCCGGTCGAGATCGACAACAAGTACCTTCAGCCTCGGCTGAGGCTCGCAATAGCTGTAGTCTCTCTCACCGGCCACCATGTCGTCGGCCTGATCGATGCAGTAATCGACGTCATCCACGATGTAGGCGAGCTCCGGTTCACTGACGGTCTCCAGCCCGCCGACCTCGAAGAAGTCGGCCGACTGGTCGGGCCCGTACTGCGAGTTCTCCTCATCCCACTCACGGATAGAGACCTCAACTGCCTTGTTGTTGTCCACTAATACCACCATGATGTTTTCCTTTCCTCCTGCTCGGATAAGAGGGCTCTAGTTGTGGTCACCATTTCTCGACAAACCGTGCCACTTCGTCCGCCGTGAATTCGGCTGTGGCATCCCCGTCGATCTCGATAAACCTGTATAGGTTGTAGATTGGGTGATAGTCCTCATCGATGGCTTGGTCGCGGTCGATGCTGGACGTGATGCCGTAGCGGGTACCTTCGAGAGCCCAGTTCTCCTCGTCGTTCCAAACGTCTTCGATGTTCCACTCGCGGGTGCCGGTCTCGATTGCCTTGTTGTTGTCAATAAGCCTAGTCATTTTGGTTTGTCCTTCCTTTAGATATAAGATCAAGCCGTTTGCTTGATATATATAATATATCACATGTGGTTGTGTTAGGCAATCAGCGACACGCAGGGACATGCCCCATCGCCCTAGTAGGACGTGGATAATCGGCGGTGATTGATGGGCGTGATTGGCAGGCTCACGCCCGAAAGCTTGGAATAAGTCAGCGCATACGCTTGCGATTAGGACAATTGGGATATTCGATAGCCCGACACTGTAGGGCTTCTTCCATCTCCAAACGACGCGCATTGCTGCATAAAAAACACGCCTCAGCGGTATTGCGACACTCTTCGCACCACAATGCATCAGCACGTTTCGGATTATCACAGTCGCTCTCGGCTATAAAACAGCGCAAGGCGCTCTCACGGCAACGTTCGGCCTCATCCCGCAGCTTGCGGGAGTCTGGCGTCACAGGAAAACCGTAGTACGGGTAACGTTGATCGATGGGGCACTTCTCACACATAACTTGCCCCTCAGTGTTCCCGCGCGTACCGGCTGATAACACACTCCGCCTGTCTGAGGGCACGCGCCTGCAAGTCAAGCATAGACTCGCCACGGAACGCCATGCTTGCATCATGACCATCAGCCATGTACCGGCGCATTTCGGACGGGGTGAAGAACCGGGCGGCGATATCCACGTTGTACACGAGAGCGCACCCGCCGTAACTGTATTCCCGCCAATTGTCCGCGCCGTTCAGCAACAGCGCGCGACGCGATCTGAAGTGGTCTGGGAGAACCGTTTCGGGCATGTCGAGCGAATCAAGCAATGCCAGCGCGGTATCCTTCACGCCATGGCCCCACTTGCTGCGGGGCTTGAACTCGGCTTCGATATTCTTGTAGGTCTCATCAACGGTATACATTTTGACATTCCATTCCAGCACTCTTGCTAAAATAAGAGGGCTTATAAATCGGTTTGTTTTAAGCAAAACTCCAAAAGTGCGCCAACGCGAAAGGCCACTTACATTCGGTTGACGGCGTTCATCAGACTGTTCAGGTCGGTTTGCGTGAGTCCATTCCATCCCCTGACCCGACGTTTCAGAGTGCCGTTGATGAAGTCTCCGCGCTCCGCAGATGTGATATTGTGCGCATCCATAGCCTTGACCAGATCGGCGTACTGCTCCGCGCTGATCGCACGGTCTGCGGTCTCGTAACGCTGCTTGGCATACGCTCCGTCGTCGTCCTTGTCGGGGAAGATGCCCAACACCGCGTAGAGACTATAGCGGCGTGCGTAGGTGATTGCGCTACCGACCTGCTGGGGGTCGCCGGTCACGAAGAACGGATAGGAGCAGGCCACCATCTGGTCTGTATCATCGAAAATGATGGTTTCCACTGTTCCGATGGCCTGTCGCGTTTCTCCCGTGTTGTCGAACGTGACGCGCTGGCTGAATGCCAGACCGTACTTCTCGAAAACCGGTTTGATGGTTTTGAGGATTGTGGCGAGATTGAGGTACTTGTAAGTCCGGTTGCCTGCCTGTGCGGTTTCGTCGGTGACGAAGTTGGGGACTTCGTTGAGAACTTGCATGAACTTGTTGCTGAGATTGTTGGTTGCCATCTCAGTGTTCCTTTCTGATAGTGTGATGATATATAAAGCATATCACATGTTGCGTGATATTACAAATGTGATTACTTGAGTTTGTGGACTAGGACCCTCACATGGAGGCATTGACATGCATTAACTCAGATTGGCCATGCCTCGCCGTTCGTCAAATACACATTATCCGCGTCCCCGTTATCGAACTGGGCACCCAAAAGCCCGTCCAGCATTGGCATCCCGCCGAGATTGTACGCCTCAACGAAGAATTCGAGGCGGGTCGGCTGATTGCCTTCAAGCACGTACATGGTGCTCGCCCACTCGGTCTTCCCGTTACGTTCCTCATAATCCCGGAATGCTTGCTCGTATACGTCGGCGTCAACGTACCCGTAATCTCCGATACGCCAGATATCGTCCGTCTCGGTGTATGTGTCGAAGTCGCGGCATTCGGGAATCAGACTGGTGTCGATGCTGTGAATCATGTCGCGGGCCTGTTCGACGGTGATATTTCTAACTGTTTCCATTGTTTCCTCCTTGGGTATATCTCAAGCCTTATCGCTTGATATATTCATTATATCACATTGTGTCTTGTGATGCAAACAAAAAAAGGCCGGGACTCGCCCGGCCTGTAATCACTCTTCCTCGGCGTCTTTCCTCGCTATCTCGATGATCTTGGATACCGCAGCAGCCATATTCTTGATTCCGTTACGTGAAGCGAACGATGTCACCTGATGCACGAACTCGTCGTACAATTCCATAGGCACCAACCCGAGCATGTCCGAGTTGCAATCATCCACGAACTGTTCAAGTTCTTCGTATTCGCGGGTCAGAAACAAAAACTCCACGTTCTTATACTCGTACTTCACATTCAAACCGTTCAGGTTGACTTGCTGCGGTTCGACGTGCGGTAGGCTGTCCTGATCGAGTCCGCTGAGCAACAAGTCGTCTACGTTGTCCATCTGAGTGACCAGCTGCGCCAGTAGTTTCTCGTCGGCGTGGCCGGTGAGTTCGTTGGCGGCTATCTGCTTCGCCGTTATGGTGGAACGTGTCATAGGCTTCGTGTCCACGATAACCGGGATACGTTGGATACCGGCGCGGGCGGCGGCTCTTGTACGATGATGGCCGGAAACAATACTTATCGGCCCTTCTCCGTTCGGTTGCGAACAGTACGGCAATGACTCCAACATCCCTCGTAGCTTGATGTTCTGGGTCAGCGCGTCGAACTTACGTGGTTCCATGACCTGCGCGTTCAGGTCTTGTTCCTTGAGATTGACCACGTCAACCCACTTGATTACCAAACCGTCGGCTATGGTCATTTCTTGCGACGTGTCGACATCGGCCATTATTTCCTCCTGTTCTCTTTGGTTAGGAACTGTCCGAGAATGTTCCTTAAGCCGATCTCTTCGTGCCAATCGCTCTTATACTGCAATTGGTACTGTCCGTTTTTACGGTCGCGTCTGTCCAGTTTCATCAGGCCGCGAAGTCCCTTGGCTTCGGGGTATCGCGTGTACTCAACGGTTGCCAGCCCATCGCACGCATCGACGAGTATCTGTGTCTTGGGCGTAGCGCAGAGCTGGAACGTGGAACGACGTAACGCTATCATCGTGACCATCTTCGTAAGCCGATACCGTTCGTGGGATACCCCGAATGCTTGACGCAATACCGCGTAGCGAATCGTGTACATGGGATTTGGCAAACCATATCCGATGATTCCGGCAACGTAACCGTCGATTAGTACGAGAACACACATCGGGCTCACGTTTCCCGATATCCTATGCCGCATCACTTGCAGATACGAGTCTTGGGCCGCGCTATCGCGTAACGGTACGACCTTGATTTCGGAACGTTCGGTAATCTGATGATCTCTGGGCAATATCGGTATCGGTATCTCTGCCGATTTCGACGACGCCACAGTCACCATGTTCCCGCCGACAAGACGTTTGACCTCGTTCGGACGGTTGGAATTCATGTAAATCACACTGTCCAGACCCAGACGCCTAGCGTAGACCGGGCTATCAGTTGCGGCGTTTCCGGGCGTTTGCTGCTGCTGGCAGATCAGCAACGCCTTACGCCCATCGAACAGCTTGCAGAGCTTGGGAATATCGACGGGCGCGTTGAACACGTTGTATTCAGGTTCCGCCCATTGGAATCTACCCCCGGTCTCGAAGAACTTTTCATAAGCTCCCGGATACGTAGGAGGATTGGCGAACACGATGGTGTGCGGGTCGTCCATGATGCGTTCCGCGTACTTCATCGGGTCGGTGGCCTCGTATCTCAGCCCACCAAGTCTGACCATATTCGCTGCGATTCGCTCCCGTAGCTGGCCGACGTGTTCCGAATCGTTGATGTCAAGATCAGCCAGAAGTTCACGGTAGTAATCGACATCATCGTGCTTGCTGAGACGCATACGGTATTGCGCCATGATTACGGTAGCCGCGTCATCCGCAGCGTTCCCGGAGAGCGTCACTGGAGAACCGTCAATCATTGCCCGCATTTCGGTGAGAGGCTTACCGCTGTACGCATATCCGAGCGCTGCGGTGTACGCCCACACGTCGCACGCCTCGATTTGCTCCGGTTTCCAGCCGTTCTCCACGGCGACCATGCAGTTTGCGAAGGCTCCGGCGTACAGTTCGACGTATCGCGTATACCCTGACGCGGGTGCCTGCCTAAACAGATTCCCGTTCCAATCACGTTCGGGCTTATCCCAAGTGTTGAGGAACAGTATGGACGGTGAGTTGAAACCTGCCATCAGACCGCCCCCCAAGAGTCGAACTTGGTGCCTCCCAATTCGAGATTGGGCGCTCTATCCGGTGAGCTAGGGGCGGAATAGCAACGGTCATTAGAATAGCACATTTTGGGCGGCCTCCAAACCTTTTTGTAATTCCTTGACTTCTTCACCGGTCTTTTCCTGCCACCATTGGGCGAAAATCGTTCGGTGGCACAAGCCTTTTCTTACGTCATCGAAGCATAGAAGCACGATGTCTTTACCTCCGTTGAGTTGCGATATCGTTTCAAGTTCCGTTCTGATGCGGGCGACCCCGTGTGAGTCCAGCATGGCACGATACCGTTCGGTGAATTCTTCGTCTGTTCCTTCCATGAACCATCGGCCCGGCGTCACTGTTTTCGCCGATGCTGCGATTGTGTATGTGAGTCGCCATCGTGGTGAACCGTACGTTATGCGTACCGGTATGCCTTGTGACGGGTTGAAGTCGTGGTATCGGTTTGTGTAGATCTTCATATGCATCCTTTCTATGCAATGTGTGATATAGATATTATATCACACTGTTGGTTCTTGTTGCAAATTGCCCACATTCTTAACTTCGTCTGGGAAGAATTCCCTTTCCAAAGCCTCCACACCACCGGTGGCACCCCAATACGCACGCCTCGCACGCAGAACGGTCGCCACGTCGGCGGACATGGAATCGGGAAGCCTATGGGACATCCAATTCGACAGCTGCGCTTCGCTCCGCTGTTCCCGCTTCTGAACCCTCCAATTAACCGGGTTGGCCAGCCACACGGGCAGAGTCCGCACGTACTGCAATGGCGTACCCTCGCACGATTCCACGAAACGCTTCGCCGCCCTCATAAGCGCATCGGCACCAACCTCGTCGTAAGCCGTGTTGAAATACATGAGAAATTCGTTAGAGACCCTGCACTTCTTTGGCCACAACGCCATAAGAGCCTTGAGGGTATCCACCGAATGGCAGGCGACTGTTATTTTTTCTTCGTCACGCGAGTATTGTTCTTGGGTTTTGTTCTCTTGGGTATTGTTCGTCAAAACCTCGTTTTGGGGTGGGTCAAAAGCAGGTTTTGAGGGGTCAAAAGCAGGTTTTGGGGTCGGTGCATGGTCATAACCCTGTTTTGGGGTGGGCTTCCACAGCGAGACGTGATACCGGTTGGCCCTGCCATCGGACTTGACCCGTCGGATGTACCCCAATTGTTCCAGTACGTTGAGGCTCTTGGATACCGTGGGCTGTGAGCAACGCGCGATCTTCGCCAGCCGCTCCAAGCTGGGCCAGCAGACGCCGGTGTTGTCGGCGTGACGTATCAGCGCCATGTACACCAGCAGGTCGTAGCCGCCCAACCGGTCATCATCCACCGCCCAATTCGGTAACATCGAAAAACCCGAGTTCTGTGCTATACTCGTATCGGACACGTTTCCACCTTTCTGTTAGCGCCTCTCTTCTGTTCTCTCGGGGGAGGCGCTTACTTTATTCCTATTACTATCTTATTTGATCTTGGTGCGCACGGCTCCAGTGCGCATATATATATTATATATGCTACATATGCTACTTGCAATTAATAACAATCTGATGTATATTTAAACCATGTACGCTAAAGACTACACCGCAACGACGGAGCAGTACGCAGAACGCTGGCACCTCAACATCCAGACCGTCCGCAGATACTGCCGTGAGAAACGACTGCCATACATCAAGGTAGGCAACCGCTACTACTTCAACCCCGACATCACACCACTACCCGTAGGAGCAACGATCAACGATGAATGACCCAACAATCACACTGCCGCTCGCACGCTTGTCGGCAGACCCCGAACGCAAACAAACCCGCAACGGCACCCCCTACATGCTTATCCGAGTCGCCGCCACAGGCGGACACATGGACAAGACCACAAAACAGTGGGTTGACCACGACACCATGTGGGCGACGATCTTCGAGTATGACCTGAGACTTGCGGAAACCTACGAACGCATGCTGCGCAAGGGCACACCGGTAAGGGTCGAGGGTGTCCTGAAATGGAAGACCGGCACCGATAATCACGGTCAGCCGCGCACCGACTTCGTCATCGAACACGCGACCATTAGTCTCGCCATGCTCAAGGCGAAGAAGCAGGAGCCTCAGCAAACTCAGCAGTCCGGCAACCAGTGGCCGGGAACCGACACGTTCGGCCCGACCAGCTCGTTCAACCAGACCGGCGACGAATGGGGCGTGTACTAATGGCAAGGAACGTCACCGAGAAAGACAAGACGCTCAACGAGATCATCGACTGGTGCGAACAGCTAGCAGCGGAAGACCTGAGACTGGCGAGCACTCTTCTAATGCAGCATGACATGGACACATACGGTGTCGCGAAGAGCCAAGTCACCGCATACGAAAATACAGCCGACCACTGCCGTTCCCTGCTCGGCTACACCGGCAACATGCCCACGGAAGTACCGAATCAAAGCGAGGACACGAAATGAGCAGAGCAATCCGATATGTAGAGTGCACCCACTGCGGCGAGACGGTGGGCACATATTACGTGACCTGCCCGTACTGCGGATACAGGCTGGCTGTGCACAGTCTGCCACCAAGGGAGAAATGTGAGGACTGACCCAAGTCACCACCGATTGAAAGGAATTACCATGACCCGCTATCTCGTAGGGGACCAACAACTGCGTTACGCAATACACAACGCCATAAGCGCTATGGACATTGACAAGCAAGATAAGAATTACATCATCGAATCAACTGTCAAAGTCTCCGATGAAGTCCTAGAATTATTGGCCTCATCGAAGACCGCCGAATCGGAACAAACCGAGAATCCCAAACAGGATGCTGGCCGTGAAATCGATACGAGCGAGTACCCATTTATCCAACTAGAGGCAGACGAACTCGTCCGGATGATCTGTGACGCCTACCAAACCGGCGTATTCTCGGGAAAGGAGCAAT
>ERZ1032290.60-NODE-60-length-37247-cov-22.446682_pt1 | contig 37247 bp, 25 predicted proteins | sample MGYA00518163_ERZ1032290 | MGnify/ENA primary metagenome ERZ1032290 (study PRJEB33719, sample SAMN04261355) | wastewater metagenome | biome: periurban shantytown; feature: human; material: feces | host: Homo sapiens | place: Peru: Lima | collected 2012-01-15 ... | reverse complement strand
AGAATAATGCTGGCGGCGATGTAACCCTTGCTAAGAGTGCTTACACCATTACTGTTGCACCAGATGCCAACAACTCCGTTATGACGGTTGCCTTTACGCCGAGTGCATTGACTGGCGTTGCCGGCGGCGAAATTACCATTGCCTATACCGCTACTGTTCAGAGTGGTGCAGTTGTTGCCGGAAACGGCAACGTGAACACTGCCAAGATCGTCTATTCTCGCAAAACCAACCTGACGGATGAAACCGGCGGCAACAAGCCCTACGAAATCACGGACAAGGGCGTTGTTTACACCTTTGGTCTGAACATCCACAAGACTGCCAAGGGTGGCACCAAGGACGGAGCGGGTCTTAAGGACGTTACCTTTGACCTGTACAAGAAGGTGGATACGGAAACGCTGAATGGAAATAGTAAGTATCCCTTCTGCGGCCAAGAATACGCCTCTATCAGTGGTGACGATGCCGTAAAACTGGGCTTGACCACTAACTCTGCTGAAAATTGGATCAAGGTCAAGACCCTTACAACGGGCGAAAACGGCTACGTCTCCGCAGCGGGTCTGCCTTCCGGCACCTACAAACTGGTCGAGACCAAGACCGTGGACGGCTACAACCTGCTGTCTAAGCCTGTGGATGCAAAACTGAACCTTACCTATTCTGCTGCATGGAAAACCACGACAACGTATGATGCAAATGGCAACCAGACCAAGGCTACAATAACTACACCGACCTACAAGAGAGATGGCGCAGATGTGACGGACCCCAGCGCTGAAATTGCAATCGTCAACCGTGCGGGCTTTACGCTGCCTGTCACCGGCGGTTTCGGTACGCTGCTGTTCAGCGGTATCGGTGTGCTGCTGGTTCTGGCGGGCGTCGGCGTTCTGTTCAGCCTGAAAAAGAAATCCAACCGTGCGTAATGCACATCATCCAAACACCCACAGCAAAATAAACGGGTAATCCATAGGGGAAGGGCCGGAAACGGTTCTTCCCCTATGGGCGGTTGTGGCAGTGCGTCAACCCTTTACAGAAAGGCTCTTTGCAATGGAAACCACCGTCAAATTAAAACTTGGCTTTGCTGCGCTGATGATCGTCTCCGGCATCGGCGTGGCCATGTACCCCGTTGTCAGCAACGCGGTGGCACAGCGCCACGCAAGCTCGGTCATTGAAAGCTACAACGACAATGTGCAGTCGATGGACGCCGAGAAAATCGACGCCGCCAAGGAGGCTGCGCGCCGCTACAACCAACAGCTGAACAATGCCATCGACCGCGACGCGGCGGGCGAAGCGGACGACATCGGCACAAGCTATGTGGACATGCTGGACGTGGGCGAGAGCCTTGGCTACATTACCATACCCAAAATTGACGTAAACCTGCCCATTTATGAGGGCACAAGCGACGATGTGCTGGTAAAGGGCGTCGGACATCTGGAAGGCTCCAGCTATCCGCTGGGCGGCGCGGGCACCCACAGTGTGCTGACGGGGCACCGCGGTCTGGCCGAGGCGGTACTGTTTACCGACCTGGACAAGCTGGGCGAGGGCGACCGTTTTTACCTCCACATCATGGACGAGGTGCTGGCGTATCAGGTAGACCAGGTCAAGGTCGTGGAGCCGGAAAACACCGAGGATTTGGAAATTATCCCCGGCGGGGACTACTGCACGCTGGTCACCTGCACACCCTATGCCATCAACACCCACCGTATGCTTGTGCGCGGCGCCCGTGTGCCGTATACCGGAGAGGACGAGCAGCCCGACACGCCGCAGACCGTGCAGTACCAACAGCTGAATACCGGCAACGTGGTAAAGCGCATTGTGGACGCCTGGCCGTGGATCAGCGTGACGGGCAGTGTGGTTATCGGCGGCGAGGCGCTGCTGTTGCTGCTGCTGTTGCACCGCTGCAAAAAGCGCGAGGAGGAAGACTGATGAAACGCCTGTTTCTGCAAATTTTTGCATGGCTGGCAATTTTGCTGGGCGTTGGGCTGATGCTGCAGCCCACGGTCAGCCGATATCTGACGGAGCAGAAAAGCACAAAAACCGTGCAAAAATTTGTGCAGGCCGCCGAAGCTGCCGCCCCCGCCGCGCCCGAAACCTCCGCCGCCGAACCCGCGCGCGCCTACCCCGAACTGTACGACGCGTTTCTGGCCTACAACCAACAGCTTTTTGCCCAAGGCCAAAGCGGCCTGAAAGACCCCTTTGCCTACGAGACCCCCGCCTTTGACCTGACGGGCTGCGGCTTGCCCGACGACGTTATCGCCGCGCTGTGGATACCGCGTCTGGACTTGGAACTGCCTGTTTATCTGGGGGCCAACGCGGCCAACATGGCCCGCGGCGGCGCGCTGCTGGGGCAGACCTCCATGCCGCTGGGCGGCGAAAACACCAACACCGTCATTGCCGCCCACCGCGGCTATTACGGCGCGGAAATGCTGCGCAACGTGCAGCAGATACAAATCGGCGACAAAATTACTATGACAACGCCGTGGGACACGCTGGTTTACCGCGTGTGCGAGCTGAAAATTATACAGCCGGACGACATAAACGCCGTGCTGATACAGCCCGGCCGCGACCTGCTTACCCTGACGACCTGCCACCCCTACACCCAAAACACCCAGCGCTACCTGGTGATAGCCGAGCGCGACCCCGACGCAGAGGCCGCCACCCATGCGGCAGACCTGGCCGAGTGTGACGAAACCTGGGACGCCGCACCGCGCCAAGTGACGGTGGAGGCCGACGGTACCTCCGCGCTGGAGGAAGTCACCCCCGAAAGTATCACTCCCCTGCCCCACGAGGGCGGCGGCGAAAACGCGGGCGGCGCGTACTCCAACTGGGTGATTTGGCTGGAAAACAACGCCCTGTGGGCGGGATGCCTGCTGATTGCCGCCGTGATCGGCTGTATGCTGATATGTCGCAGGCATAGAAAGGATTGACCCATGCAGAATATCAACGAAAAGGCACTGGTCGTTACAGCCGAGGTAAGCAAGGCGGTGCTGGGCAAGCCGGAAGTCGTGTTGAAAATCATGATGGCGATACTGGCCCGCGGCCATGTGCTGATTGAGGACATCCCCGGCGTGGGCAAAACTACGCTGGCACAGGCGTTTGCCCGCGCTATGGACCTGACCCAAAACCGCGTGCAGTTTACCCCCGACGTTCTGCCGTCCGACATTGTGGGGTTCTCGCTGTACCAAAAGGAAACCGGCAAATTTGTGTACCACCCCGGCGCGGTGATGTGCAACCTGTTTTTGGCCGATGAAATCAACCGTACCAGCGCCCGCACCCAGTCCGCCTTGCTGGAAGTCATGGAGGAAAGCGCCGTCACGGTGGACGGCGTGACGCGCGTTCTGCCGCAGCCGTTTACCGTTTTTGCAACGGAAAACCCCGTCGGCTCGGTGGGTACGCAGATGCTGCCGGAATCCCAGCTGGACCGCTTTATGGTCTGCGTGGTCATGGGCTACCCCGATGCGGAGGCGGAAATGGAGATTTTGTCCCGCCAGCCGCGCCGCGCCCTGCTGGACCGTGTGCAGCCGGTGATGGACAAAAACGACCTGCTGGCTATGCAGCAGCAGGTAGACGAAGTGTATATGAGCGATGAAATCAGACGGTATATCGTGGAACTCTCCCGCGCGACGCGGCGGGACAGCCGCCTGACGCTGGGGCTTTCGCCCCGTGCGTCGCTGGCGGTGGCCGGTATGGCGCGCGCGGCGGCTTTTCTGGGTGGGCGCAATTATGTGGCCCCGCAGGATATTACCGCGATTTTTGCCGATGCGGCCCGCCACCGTCTGTGCCTGACCGAACAGGCCCGCACCGGCGGCGATACAGTGCAGAATATCCTTGACGATGTTCTGCACACCGTGCCGCGCCCCCGCCCGGAGAAACCGTTCCATGGCAGGTAAGGTGGGCTGCGCGCTGCTGCTGGCCGTGCTGTTTGCCGCGGCAGCGGTCAGCCGCACGTCGTTTGCGGTCTTTTTGGTGTCACTGGCGGTGCTGCTGGTCGGCTTTTTGGCGTGGTATGTCCGCACACTGCGCAGGGATGTGACGGTAACGCTGCAGCTGCCTGCCCGTCCCGTGCACCCCGACGAGGATTTTGCCGTACTGGTGAAACTGCACAACAACGGGCGGCGGCCCGTGCCGGAGCTGCGTGTCGTTTTGCAGGCTGTGGACGCCGAAAGCGGAACGGCCATTGAACTGCCCTGCGGTGCGATGCTGGCCCCGCATCAGTGTGCCGATTTGCGCGTGACCCTGCGCGCAGCAAAAAGCGGTCTGTGGCGGTTCCGTGTGCGGGAAGCCACCGTACGCGACCTGTTGGGGCTGTTTGCCGCGCACTGCGCCGTACCGCCCCAAAGCAGAGAACTGTGTGTGCTGCCCCCCGCCGAGGGCGAGGACGACGGCGCAGGCACAAAACCGCAGAACTGCGCCGAAAAAGTGACTGCGGCGGGCTGCGATTTGACCGACGGCGTTTATGATCTGCGCCCCTACCGTGCAGGCGATTCACCGAAGCTGATCCACTGGAAACTGACCGCCCGCGTGGGCGAGTTGACCGTGCGCGAGCCGTTGGGCGCAGCCTACCGCGCTGACCCTGCGGGCAGCGTTTTGGCAGAGGGGGCCGACGCGCCGCAGCAGTTGCTGCACTTTGGGCAGGCCGCCGTAAAGCGGCTGCGCAGATTGACCCGCCGCAAGGACACCGACCCCGCTACGGGGCTGGTATTTGTGGACCGTGTGCTGCTGCCCCGCACCAAGGCCGCTGCCCACCCCATGGCGGAAGCGGCGGCGGATCTGCTGATTTCGGAGCTGCTGGCCTTGGGCTTACTGACGGCGCTGAACGGTGCGTTTGCACTGGCATTGCCGATTTGGGTGTGGCTTGGCGTGGCGGCACTGTGTGCGGCGTGGCCGGCACTGCACCGCGTCCCGCTTTCCAAGGCGGGCCGTTACGGCGCGGCGCTGGCGCTGGCCGTGGGGTATCTGGTGCTGCTGTTTGCCGTGCAGCAGCCGTTTTTGGCCGGTGCGGCACAGTGCGCGGATGCCGTCAGGCTGTGCCTGAATACACGCTTCAACGCAAATTTTGTGGTGTCCACCTCGCCGGTTTCGGCGCAGATGGGCCTGTTTGCGCTGCTGACGGCAGTGCCGTTTACAATGTTTTTGGCCGCGCTGACAGCCCGCCACACCGACGCGCTGTTGCTGGGGGCGGTGCTTCTGCCGATCGTGGTGTTCACGCTGTTGGCGGGGACGGGCCGTGCCGTTTTGGGCTGGCTGCTGCTTTTGCCGGGCTGGTTGGGAAGCTGTGCGGCGGCGCGGTCGCTGGTGCGCAAACGGCTGTGGCGCGGCAAGGATTCCGCTGTCTATGCCGCCAACCTGCAGACCCACCGCACAAACCAAAGGCTGGCCGGTGTCGGCATGGCTGCCATTTGCGCGGTGCTGTTTTTGCCTGCCCTGGCACTGCGCCCCGTGCTGATGCTGCCCTTGAACGCGCTGCAGCCTGTGACCGACAAAGTCTGCGCGGCCGGGCTGAGCGCGGCGATCGAGTGGCTGCCGAAAATCAGCGGCGGGGCACTGAATTTCCATGTCAGCGCTGCTGCGGGCGGCGTGGAGGACGGCAGCCTGACACGGGGCGACGGCCTGGCGCTGACGGGGCTGGAGGATATAATGGTCACGACCGACGCCAAGCCGGAGGAGACCGTCTACCTGCGCGGGTTTATCGGCGTGGACTATGACGGCACAAGCTGGCAGGCAGGGAATGCCGCTGCCTTCGACAGTGCCGCAGCAAACTGGAAAACCGACGGCGACGGGCGACTTGCCATTGCGAACCTGCCGTTTTTGCGCGCGGCATACAGCGGCGCACAGCCGCAGCAAATGACCGTACAGCGTCTGCATGCAAACGATGCCTACACGTTTGCGCCGTACAACGCATATTTTAACGACTACTACACGCCGGACGGCGACGGAGCCATAGCGGGGCAGAACGTGCAGGACGATATGTTCTACTATTTTCCGCGCAAACAGGCAGAGGAGCTGCTGGCGTCCCGTGACGATGATGACGCGGGGGTGTTGGACCGTCTGGAAAGCGCCTACGCCGCATATGTTCGTGCGCGCTGCCTGGATGTGCCCGACGGTGCCGGGTACGATGCCATAGACAAGGAACTGGCTGCGCTGGTGAAGGAGCGCAAACTCAGGGATGATGACATCGATGGCCGACGCGCACTGGTGCGCAGCTGGCTGAACGAGCACTGCCGTTACAGCGCGGACGCCGAGACACCCGACGACACCGACCCGCTGCTGTATTTCCTGAGCGAGAGCCACGCGGGCAGCAGCACACAGTTTGCCTCGGCAGCGGTGCTGCTGTGCCGCATGGTGGGGCTGCCCGCCCGATATGTGGTAGGCTACGCCGCACCGCAAAGTCTGTTTACCGCTGCGGGCGACGGCAGCTGCCGTGCCGTTTTGCAGGACGATAACGCCCACGCCTGGGCAGAGATTTACCTTTCCGGGCAGGGCTGGACGCCGCTGGAGGTCACCCCCGGTATGGCAGCCGAACTGACCGAGGGCGAGCTTGCCGCCGATGCCGCACAGGCAGGGCAAAATGCCACAGACAGTGATACACCCCTGCCCGCGCGGCAGGAGGCCGACTCCCCTGCCGAAACGCCGCAAAGCGTCCCGCTTTTGTGGGTGCTGCCTACGGTTTTGCTGCTGCTCGTCTTGGCCTTGGCACTTCTGCGCCGTGCAAGGCGCACACCTTTGCAGACCGTACAGGCAGAATTTTGTGCGCTCCATCGCAAGATGCGGCGCTGCGGGCTGGCGGCGGAGGTGTCCTCTGACGAAGCGGCATTCGCGGAATTTCTGCAAACGCATTGCCCGCAGACGGACCGCGAAACCGTGCAGCACCTGCTGGATGCCGTACAGGCGGCACAGTTTGCGCCCGATCCATGCACCGCCGAAACCGCGCAGGAGATACAGACCCTGTGCCGTAAATTACGCAAAAAACTGTGCAGACGAACGGTGTGAGGGCTGTGCAAGGGGAAGCTTTACGCAAGAAATAATTGACGATTCGGCAAAAAACGATTATGATAATGTAAATACATATCGGAGATGAGAAACCATGCCACCTTTGCCGAAGAACGACAAGCCGATCGATATCACGCAAATCGCGCAGGCGCTTGGCGTATCCAAGACAACCGTGTCCCGTGCCATATCCGGCAACGGGCGCATCAGCGCAGCAACCCGCCAACGCGTGCTGGACTATGTAAAAAAGCATAACTATACCCCCAGTATGATGGCGCGCGGGCTGGTGAAGCGCTGCTCCTACAATATTTCGCTGGTGATTTCCACGCAATTTTCCGACTTTGAGCTGCCCTTTTTGTGCAAGGTGATGCGCTCTGTCTATCAGGTTGCCGGGGATTCCGACTACGATGTCCTGCTGACGCTGGTGGGCGAAAACGAAACCCGTCCTGTGGAACGACTGCTGGATAACCGCAAAATCGATGGTCTGATCTTGACCCGCACACTGGAGCGTGACCCCTTGATCCCGCTGCTGAAGGCGCGCAAGGTGCCGTTTGTCGCCATCGGTCAGCCGGAGGACGATCAGGTACTTTCCGTTGACCATGACCAGGTGGGCGGCTGCCGTGAGATGACCAGTCTGCTGCTGATGAAGGGCATGAAGCATATCGCGCTGCTGGGCGGCAGTATGCTGTACACCGTCAACCAATCCCGATTGGAGGGCTTCCGGCAGGCTTATGTCAAGATGGGGCAAAAAATTGACGAAAGCCTGCTGTTTTTGGAGCTGGAAAGCGACGATTTGCGCATGGAGGCTGTGCAGCAGGCTGTAGAGCGCGGGGCGGATTGCATCCTGTGCATGGACGAACGGCTGGCACAGCTGACGCTGAATATGCTCAAGCAGCTGAACCTGCGCGTGCCGCAGGATATCCGGCTGGCGTCGCTGTATGATAATGAGAATCTGGTCCATACTGTGCCGCCCATCACCGCCGTGCAGTTTAATGCGGATATCCTTGGCTTAAAAGCAACACAGCAGCTGCTGTGCGCCTTGCAGGGGCAGCCTGTTGAAACCCGCATGGAGTTGGGTTACCAGGTAAGCCTGCGGGAATCGACGCAGACGTGAAATCCGAGCGCACACCGAAGGGTGTGCGCTTTTTTGTCTGACCCATCAAACCGTGTACATTTTCAGGAAAATGTACAAAATGGGGCAAAATAAAACAAAAAGTCCCGAATTGCAGATACAAGCAATTCGGGACTTGATAGGATTTATAGAAGAACCTTAACTGTCAGGTCTTTCCAATTTCCCGGCCAAAGTACGCAACCACGCGAATTTCGATAGGCGCGAGCCTGTTCGTAATTCAACTTAATGGTTATACTCGCTGGCAAATCAGCCGCGAGGCGACTTGATGGCTGCCTGTGCGGCGGCCAGGCGGGCGATGGGAACACGGTAGGGAGAGCAGCTGACGTAGTCCAGGCCAACATTGTGGCAGAACTCGACACTGCTGGGATCGCCGCCGTGCTCGCCGCAGATGCCCAGACCCAGGTTCGGGTTGGTCGCGCGGCCATCGTGGGCAGCCATCTTGACCAGCTTGCCAACGCCGATCTGATCCAGATGCTGGAACGGATCGCTCTCGTAGATCTTGTTCTCGTAGTAAGCGCCCAGGAACTTGGCAGCATCGTCACGGCTGAAGCCGAAGGTCATCTGGGTCAGGTCGTTGGTGCCGAAGCTGAAGAAGTCAGCTTCCTTGGCGATCTCGCCGGCAGTCAGGGCTGCACGGGGGATCTCGATCATGGTGCCGACCTCGTACTTCATGTCAACACCGGCAGCGGCGATCAGGGCATCGGCAGTCTTGACGACAACGTCCTTGACAAACTTCAGCTCCTTGACCTCGCCAACCAGAGGAATCATGATGTGGGGGGTGATCATCTTGCCGGTTTCGGCAGAAACCTTGAGGGCAGCCTTGATGACAGCGTTGGTCTGCATCTCGGCGATCTCGGGATAGGTAACAGCCAGACGGCAGCCACGGTGACCCATCATGGGGTTGAACTCGTGCAGGCTGACAACAACGTTGTTCAGCTCCTCGGTGGTCATACCCATGTCCTTAGCCAGAGCCTCGATGTCCTCGGCCTTGGTGGGCAGGAACTCATGCAGCGGCGGATCCAGATAACGGATGGTCATCGGACGCTCGCCCATGATGCGGTACATAGCGGTGAAGTCGGCCTCCTGGAACGGCTCGACCTTAGCCAGGGCAGCCTTGCGCTCCTCAACGGTACGGGCGCAGATCATCTCACGGACAGCCTTGATGCGGTCCTCGGCGAAGAACATGTGCTCGGTACGGCACAGACCGATGCCCTCGGCACCCATGTCAACGGCGTTCTGCGCGTCGCGCGGGTTGTCGGCGTTGGTCATGACCTTCATCTGGCGGTTTGCGTCAGCCCAGCCCATGAAGCGCTTGAAGTTGGCGTTCTCGGTGGAAGCGACGGTAGCGATCTGGCCCTCGTAGACGTTGCCGGTGGAGCCGTCGATACTCATCCAGTCACCCTCGTGGAAGGTGTGGCCGTTGATGGTGATGACCTTGGCGTCATAGTCGATGGCGACGTCGTTATCGTTGCCGCAGCCGGAGACGCAGCAGGTGCCCATGCCGCGGGCGACAACAGCAGCGTGGCTGGTCATACCGCCGCGGACAGTCAGGATGCCCTGAGAGACCTGCATGCCGACGATGTCCTCGGGAGAGGTCTCGAGACGGACCAGAACGACCTTCTTCCAGGCATCGTCCTTAACCTTCTCCTCGGCGTCCTCAGCAGAGAATACGACGCGGCCGCAGGCAGATCCCGGAGAAGCGGCCAGGCCCTTGCCGATTGCCTCGGCGGCCTTCAGAGCGGCAGCATCAAACTGCGGGTGCAGCAGGGTGTCCAGCTGCTTGGGCTCGACGCGCAGAACAGCGGTCTTTTCGTCGATAACGCCCTCGTCGACCAGGTCGCAGGCGATCTGCAGAGCAGCCTGGGCGGTGCGCTTGCCGTTACGGGTCTGCAGCATGAAGAGCTTGCCATCCTCGATGGTGAACTCCATGTCCTGCATATCCTTGTAGTAGTTCTCGAGGCGGGTAGCGATCTCAACGAACTGATCGTAGACCTCGGGCATCTCCTCATGCAGCTTGCTGATGGGAGAAGGAGTACGGATACCGGCGACGACGTCCTCGCCCTGAGCGTTGATCAGGTACTCGCCCATCAGCTTCTTCTCGCCGGTGGCGGGGTTACGGGTGAAGGCAACGCCGGTGCCGGAACGCATACCGGAGTTACCGAAGGCCATCTGCTGCACGTTGACGGCAGTGCCCCACTCGTAGGGGATCTCGTTCATCTTACGATACACGTTGGCGCGGGGGTTATCCCAGGAACGGAAAACGGCCTTGACGGCACCGATCAGCTGCTCCTTGGGGTCCTGCGGGAACTCCTCGCCCTGCTTCTCAAGGTAGATCTGCTTGAACTCCTTGACGAGCTCCTTCAGGTCGTTGGCGTCCAGCTCAACGTCCTGCTTGACGCCCTTGCGCTCCTTCATAGCGTCGATGCGCTCCTCGAAGAAGCTCTTGCCCAGCTCCATGACGACGTCAGAGTACATCTGGATGAAGCGGCGGTAGCAGTCGTAGGCAAAACGGGGGTTGTTGGTCTTTTTGGCCAGACCCTCAACAGCCTGATCGTTCAGGCCGAGGTTCAGGATGGTGTCCATCATGCCGGGCATGGACTGACGTGCGCCGGAACGGACGGAAACCAGCAGGGGGTTCTCGATGGAGCCGAAGGTCTTACCGGTCTGCTCCTCGAGGATGCCCATGTATTTGAAGATGTCTGCCTTGATCTCATCGTTGATCTCACGGTTGTCAGCATAGTACTGGGTGCAGGCCTCGGTGGTGATGGTGAAGCCCTGCGGAACCGGCATGCCGGCGTGGGTCATTTCGGCCAGGCCGGCACCCTTACCACCCAGAGTGTTCTTCATGGTGGTCTGGTCGCCGCCGAAGGCGTCATGGCCCTCTTTGAACAGATACAAGAATTTCTTGCTCATAGTTACCTCCCAAATTGGTGACGTGTTTGCATCACATAAATCATGTTTGCATAGTCCATTATAACAGACCGAAAGACAGATTTCCAGTAGATTGTTAAAAAAATGCTCAATAGTTTCGCTGAAAAGTAGCCAAACTTTTTTGGTTCAGGTATTGCAATTTGCACAAAAATCGTGTATTTTATAATGGGTGGGAAGTTCGAAATATTTTTTGAGCTGTCACTTTTTTCTTTTTGAGTGCCGCGGTAAATTTTTACGGCGAACGGCGTTTTTCGGCTTGCTAAAATGCGCCGCATGTTATACAATATATAGGTATAAGGTCCGTCGGCAGCCCCCCGTGCGCCGCGGGCACGAAATGAGTGTATAAAGGAAGAACCGCTATATGTCTACCGCAAGAGAGAATTTCGAGCTGGCACAGCAGCGCTATGCCGCCACGTTTGAGCGCCATCTGGATAACGGCGTGAATTTTATCAGTGATAACGTCTGCATTGAGCCGGAGGTCATCATTGCCCCCGGTGCGACCATCCTGCCGGGCTGCATCCTGCGCGGCCAGACGGTCATCGGCCCGGACTGCGTCATCGGCCCCAACACCCTGCTGGAGGATACCGTCGTTGACGCCGGGTCCACGATCAATGCCAGCCAGTGCTATGGGAGCCACATCGGCCCCAACAACAAGATCGGTCCCTTCACCCATGTGCGCGTCGGCACCAAAACCGCCGAGGGCTGCCATCTGGGCGCTTATGTCGAAACGAAGAACGCCGACTTTGCCGAGGGCAACACGGTCAGCCACCTGACCTACATCGGCGATGCCACGGTGGGCAAGTACTGCAACTTCGGCTGCGGCACCGTCACCTGCAACTACGATGGTGAGGGCAAGTTCCACACGACCATCGGCGACTATGCGTTCATCGGCTGCAACACGAACCTGGTCGCACCCGTCACCATCGGCGACCATGCGTTCACGGCTGCCGGCTCCACCATCGGCCATGACGTGCCCGCCGGTGCGCTGGGCATCGAGCGCGCCAAGCAGGCCGAGATCGACGGCTGGGGCGAGCGCAAGCTGGAGAAGTATATCGCCAAGAAGCAGAAGCTGGAAGCGGAGAAGAAAGGGAAGTAAAGCGTTGCAGGGGGCGGCGTCCTCGACGCCCCGCGGCCTTCCCATAAGCAGCCGCTTATTTTACGCTGCCGGGCCGGGCATGCCCGGCCCCTACGGTACTTCACGATTTTTCAAAGGATATATCTATGTTCGAAATGACCTCCGGGGCGGACTGGCTGATTGCCGGACTGGGCAACCCCGAACCGAAATATGACGGCACCCGCCACAACGCCGGTTTTGAGGCGCTGGACTATCTGGCCGCGCAGTGGCAGTGCGACATTGCCAAGGCCAAATGGCAGGGTCTGTACGGCACGGCACAGGTGAACGGCCACAAGGTCGTGCTGCTCAAGCCGCTGACCTACATGAACCTGAGCGGCCAAAGCATTGCCCCCGCCGCCAACTTTTACAAGATCCCGGCAGACCACATCATTGTGCTGTGCGATGACATCACCCAGGAGCCGGGACATCTGCGCATCCGGCCCCACGGCTCTGCCGGCGGACACAACGGGCTGAAAAGCATCATTGCCAGCCTGGGCACCGACCATTTCAGCCGTATCCGCATCGGCATCGGTGCCAAACCGAACCCGCAGTACGACCTGGCCGCCTGGGTGCTGGGCAAGCTGCCTGCCGCAGACCGCAAGGCCATGACGGACCGCTACCCGGACATTGAGGAAGCCTGCAAGCTGCTGATGGACGACAATCTGCAGTACGCCCAGAACAAGTTCAACCACTAAGGGGACGTGAATCATGAGTGAAATCCGTAAAAAAGCAATGACCCGTCTGGTGCTCTGCGCTGTAGCGCTCGTCGCCTCCATCATTTTCAGTGTCCTGCTGCTGAACGGCACCTTTGACGGCCAAACCGGCGGCAGCGAGCCCGCCTCCGGCGATACCATCAGCAGCAGTGCCCCCGCAGAGGGCGTTGACGATCCCACCGCCGACAGCTTTACCGCAGAGAGCGCCTCTGCCGAGGAGGTGCCCGCCACCCCCGAGGCTACCCCCGAGCCGACGCCGGAGCCCACGCCCGTGCCCGAGTACGAGGGCCTGAGCGTGCAGCCCACCACCTATTATAATGAGGGTGAGCAGCCGACCTACACCGTGACCGACGGCAACAACCTGAACATGCGCGGCGGCCCCGGCACCGACTATGACAAGATCGGTCAGGTGCCCGCCTCCACCGGCGTCACCGCGCTGGGCACCAATGAGGACGGCAGCTGGGTCGTTGTGAACTACAACGGCACCTACGGCTGGCTCAAGACGGAGTTCTTGAACGGGTAAAAGCTCTCTTGCCTCCCCTAGCAGGGGAGGTGGCCCCGCAGGGCCGGAAGGGTTGAACCTTGCGGCCATCCGAAATATTTAGAGCAATGGCAAGGTTCTCTCCCCCAGCCGCTGCGGCGGCAGCCACCTCGCAGAGGGGGCCAAGGAGAAATGTATGTTCAACGCACTTTTCACCAAAACAGACGAATACGCAAGACTGGCGCAGGCGCTCGGGGGTCCGGGGGCTTGCGCCTTATTTGGCATACCGGGGTCGGGCCGAGCGATGGTCTATGCCGCGCTGGCGAAGGCCCTCGACAAGCCGCTCTGCATCGTGACGCCCGGCGAGGCCGAGGCGACTCGCTTTGCGGGCGATCTGAACGCGCTGGGCGTGGCGGCGGCAGTGTTCCCTGCCCGCGACTATGTGCTGCGCCCCATCGAGGGCACGGGCCGCGAGTACGAATACCGCCGTCTGGCCGTGCTGGGCGACCTCGTCGGCGGGCGGCTGCAGGCCGTCTGCGTGCCCGACGAGGGCCTGACCCAATACACGACGCCGCGGGCGGATTTCTGCGCGAACACCCGCAGCCTGCGCCCCGGCGACACACTGACCCGCGCCGAGCTGACCGCGCTTTTGTACGGCGCAGGCTATACGCGGCGCGACCAGGTGGACGGCCCGGGTCAGTTTTCGATCCGCGGCGACATTGCGGACATCTACGCGCCCGACATGAAGCAGCCCGCCCGCATGGAGTTCTGGGGCGACGAGATCGACACGATGCACACCTTCGATCTGGCGACCCAGCGCCGCGACGAGCCGATTGAAAAAATCTACGTCTCCCCCGCGCGGGAGATACTGTTCGGTCAGCCCGCCGACGCAGCGGAGAAGATCCGGTCCTATCTCAAAAAGGCCCGCGGCAGGCGGCGCACGGCGCTGGAGACCTGCACCGCTGCGGATCTGGCACAGCTGGACGGCGGCGCGATGCCCGTCAACATGGACAAATATCTCACGCTGCGCTATCCCGAGCCCGCGACGATTTTAGACTACTTTGACGATCCGCTGCTGATCCTGGAGGAGCCGGCCTCCCTGCGGGAGGCCGAGCGCGCCACCGCGTTCCGCCGGGGCGAGGAGCTTTCCGCCCTGCTGGAGGACGGCGTGCTGGCGGCAGGGCTGGATAAGCTCTACGCCGAGAGCGGCTGGCTCTGGGCGCAGTGCGCCGCGCACCGCACGCTCTGCGCCGAGAACTTTGCCCGCAGCATGCCCGATGTGCCGCTGAAAACCATCGTCAACGCACCTGCCCACACGCTGCCCGCCTGGGGCGGCGAGGTCGCGGCGCTGCTGGAGGACATCCAGCCGCTTTGCAGCGGCGGCACGGCGGTCACGGTCATGGCCGGCACGCCCCGTGCGGCGGCAGGTCTGGCCGCCGACCTGCGCACCAAAGGGCTGAACGTCACAACGGACGCGGCGGCGGAGCCGAGCGCCGGGTTGGTGCAGATCCTGCCGGGGCAGCTTTCCGCCGGGTGCAGCCTGCCGTTTGCGAAATACGCCGTGTTTACGGCCCGCGCCTTCGGCGTGAGCGGCGCACAGAAGAAGAAAAAGCGCAATAAGGACGCGCTGAACAGCCTGAGCGAAATCTCGGTGGGTGATCTGGTCGTCCACCAGAACCACGGCATCGGGCGGTACGCGGGCATCCAGCGGATGGCCGTGCAGGGCGTCACAAAGGACTATCTGCGCATCGAGTACGACAAAAAGGACGTGCTGTACGTGCCCGTCACCCAGCTGGACCTTTTGTCCCGCTACACTGCGCCGGGCGACAGCGACAACGTGAAGCTGAGCCGCCTGGGCGGCAGCGATTGGGCCAAGACCCGCAAGAAGGTCAAGGCTGCGACGGAGCAGATGGCGAAGGAGCTGATTGAGCTGTACGCCCGCCGCAAGCAGGCGCACGGCTACGCCTTCCCCGCCGACGACACCTGGCAGGGTGATTTTGAACAGCGCTTTGCCTATGAGGAAACGCCCGACCAGCTGACCTGCGCGGCGGACATCAAGCACGATATGGAGGAGCCGTGGCCGATGGACCGGCTGCTCTGCGGTGACGTCGGCGTCGGCAAGACCGAGGTCGCACTGCGCGCTGCGTTCAAATGCGTGATGGGCGGCAAGCAGTGCGCGATCCTGGCCCCCACGACGATTCTGGCGTGGCAGCACTTCAACACCGCGCTGACCCGCATGGAGTCCTTTCCCATCCGCATCGGGCTTTTGTCCCGCTACCGCACCGCCAAGGAGCAGAAGGAGACGCTGCGCGGGCTGAAGGACGGCACCGTGGACATTGTAGTCGGCACGCACCGACTGCTGTCCGGCGACGTGAAATTCAAGGACCTGGGCCTTGTCATCATCGACGAGGAGCAGCGGTTCGGCGTCAAGCACAAGGAAAAGCTCAAAGAGAGCTTCATCGGCGTCGATATGCTGACGCTGTCGGCCACGCCGATCCCCCGCACGCTGAACATGGCGCTGTCGGGCATCCGCGATATGAGCACAATTGAGCAGCCGCCGTTTGAGCGCCAGCCGATTGAAACCTATGTGCTCGAGTACGACGAGGGCATCGTGTCCGAGGCCATCCGCAAGGAGCTGGCCCGCGGCGGGCAGGTATACTACCTGCACAACCGCGTGGACAACATTGAGGAATGCGCCGCGCGGGTGGGCAAGCTCGTGCCCGGGGCGCGTATCGGCATTGCCCACGGCAAGATGACCGAGGAGCAGATTTCGTCGGTGTGGCAGCAATTGCTGGACAACGAGATCGACATCCTTGTCTGCACCACCTTAATTGAGACCGGCGTAGACGTGCGCAACTGCAACACACTGATTATTGAAAATGCGGACCGCATGGGATTGAGCCAGCTGTACCAGATCCGCGGGCGCGTGGGACGCAGCTCCCGCAAGGCGTATGCGTATTTTACGTTCACACGCGATAAGGTGCTGACCGAGATCGCGGCCAAGCGGCTTTCGGCCATCCGGGAGTTCACGTCGTTCGGGTCGGGCTTCCGCATTGCGATGCGCGACTTGCAGATCCGCGGTGCGGGCAGTCTTTTGGGCCACAGCCAGCACGGCCACATGGAGGCCGTCGGCTACGATTTGTACGTGAAGATGCTGGGTCAGGCCATTGCCACGGCCCGCGGCGAGGCCCCCGCCCCCGACAAGAGCGACTGCCTGGTGGACATCACCGTGGACGCATTCCTGCCGGAGGAATATATCCCGGACGCTGCCGGGCGCATCGAGGCATACAAGCGCATTGCGGCCATCGAGACGACGAGCGACGCCGAGGACGTGCTCGACGAGCTGATCGACCGCTACGGCAGCCCGCCCAAGAGCGTGCAGGGGCTGGTGGACGTCTCCCTCGTGCGCGTGACAGCAGCCCGCGTCGGCATTGCGGAAATCGTCCAGCGCGGCGACCAGCTGATTTTGTATAGTGACATCGTCGGGCCAAAGCAGCTGGGCGAGGTCATGGAAAAGTTCCCGCATCGGGTGCTGTACAATGCACTGGGCCGACCCTATTTCAGCCTGCGCGTGCAGAAGGGCGAAAGCCCGCTGGTACTGCTGCGGGATGTGGTGACCCTGCTGCCGGGCGCACAGAATCAGCCACAGACAAAGCCATAAAAAATAAGCACCTGTTTGCTGCGGTAAAAAGCAGTAAACAGGTGCTTTGCTTTTGGGGTAAGACGCTGAAATTTCTTTGGTCCTTTCTTTATAAAGAAAGGACAGAGGGGGCCAAGTGCCGGGCAGCCGTAAACAGGCAGAGTCCCTCAGGCGGCTTCGCCCGCGTCTAAAGCCTCCCCTCCCAGGGGAGGTGGGCCGAGCGCCGGCGATGGCCGGAGGGGCTTTGCCGGGCGTGCATTACACCGCCCGTTCCCCCCCCCCCTTGCATCACTCAAACACGTTCTCCTCATCCTCCACCACTTCACCAACGTGGTTACCCTCGCTGTCCAGCCCGCGCTTGTCCAGCATATAGTGCACAAATTCCTGCGCCAGGCCGTAGAAGGTCGCAAAGAGCGGCACGCCGACGACCATGCCCACAAGACCGAACAGGTCGCCGCCGACCACGATGGAAAACAGGATCCACAAGGCAGAGATGCCGATGGACGAACCCAGGATCTTCGGGCCGATGAAGTTGCCGTCCAGCTGCTGGATGACCAGAATCAGCACGCCGAAGATGACCGCCTGGATCGGGTCAACCAACAGCAGAATGAAGATGCTGGGGATCGCGCCGATGAAGGGGCCAAATACCGGGATAATATTCGTGATGCCGATAAACACACTGATGAGCAGTGCAAAATCGAGCCGCAGGATTGCCATTGCCACAAACGTGATAACGCCGATGATGGCCGAGTCAATGATCTTGCCCACAAAGAAGCCCGTAAAATTCACGTTGGCATAATGGCAGATGCGCAGCGTGTTTTCCGCAGCCTTTTCCGGCAGGAAGGCATGCGCCAGCGTGCGCAGCTGATGGAGCAGATGCTCCTTGTCCGCCAGCATATAGATGCTGGCCGCAATCGAGGTGAAAATCGCCACAAAGTTCGATGCCACGCTGCCGATGCTGGCCACGATCTGCGGCATGGCGGCGCTGGCCATGTTGTAGATTTCCTTGACCATCGCCTCGGAATCGTCCAGCACTTTTGTGGCCGACGACAGGTCAACGCCGAAGCGCTCCTGAACCATGCCCAGCATATCCTGTACGCTGTGTATGTAGCTTGGGAAGTTCGTAAACAGCATGGCGATGCTGTCCACGATCTGCGGGATGACCAGCCATGCCAGCAGCACAAGCAGCAGAATTGCCACCAGATACGCCAGAAGGATTGCGAATCCGCGCGTCTTTTTCTTTTCTTTAAACAGCTTTGTGTAGAAGAACTTGACCATCGGGTCAAGCACATAGGCAATGACTATGCCGCCCGCAAACGGCGACACGATGCCGATAAACACACCGATTTTCCCCAGAAAGTACCCCAGATTGTTCAAAGCCAGATACAGCGCAATACAGGCCCCGACCACGCAGAACCAGTCCAGCATCGTTTCCGGCTTTTTGGTCCAGATATGTTCCTCTTTCAAATGCTCCGCTCCTTTTACATCATTTTACAAGAGTATTGTACGCTATGCGCGCCTGTATTGCAAGGAATAACTTGTTAATTTTCTTGCGGCCCGCCTGGTAAATTCCGGCGCGGCTCACCGTTTTCATCCAGGCCGCGGGCCGTCAGCCCTGCCCCGACAGCCTGTTTGAGCAGCGCCGCCAGCACGGCCAGCGTCGGCACGCCCAGCACCATGCCCGGGATGCCGAACCACGCCCCGCCCACCACGATGGCCAACAGCACGCCCAGCCCCGGCAGGCCGGTGGCCCCGCCCAGAATGCGCGGCGCAATAAAGTTGCCGTCCACCTGCTGGACCACAAAAATAATGATGGCAAATTCTGCCGCCTTCCAGGGCAATTCCAGCAGCAGGATGATGAGCCCCGGCACCGCCCCGAGGAACGGCCCCAGCACCGGGACAATGTTTGTCACGCCGACCAGCACGGCCAGCAGCGGCGCGTATTCCAGCCCGAAGATCGACATCAGCGCAAATGTTTCCCCGCCCACGAGCAGGGCGTCCACCAGCTGCCCGCCGATGTAGCCGCTGAAAATTTTGTTGGCAAGACGGCAGATTTCCAGCACACTGCCCGCGGCACGCGGCGGCAGCGCCGCATGCAGACACGCCCGGGCCGCGCGGAGCAGCGTCTCCTTGCCGGAGAGCAGGTAGATGCTGGCGGCCAGTGCCACCACGGCGTTGCCCGCAGCCCCCGCCGCGCCGGAGACGAAATCCGCCGCCGCACGCGCCGCACTGCGGGACAAACCGCCGAACCAATTTTGCAGTGCCGTGCCCACCATCTGCACAAGCTGTTCCGCCGTGGCCGTATCGATGCCGAACGTATTTTGCACCCAGACCAGCAGGCCGCGGATGGTCTCCTCATACGCGCCGAGCCGCCCGGCAAAGGTCGTCACGCTCTGCACGAGCTGCGGGACGATGAGCGCCGCCAGCAGCGCCAGCGCACCGAAAAACAGCGCATAGCTGACGGCCATCGCCCCGCCGCGCCTGCCGCCAAAGAGCTTTTGCGCAAAAAAGCGCGTGGGTATGTCCAGTACATAGGCCAGCAGCAGCCCCCAGCCAAACGGTGCCAGCAGCCCGAGAAACGCCCCGGCCCCGCGCAGCACGCCCGGCAGCCAGTCTGCCGCGGCAAACACCGCCGCGACGCCCGCCGCCAGCAGCAGCCAGTCCTTCATCGTGTGGGGTGTGCGGTCAAAACAGTTTTTCATTGTCGCTCCTCCTGTTTTGTGGTACACTGTTTACAGCGCATAATTTGTTCATCTTACTTGCTTCTGTTATACCACACTTTTTCAAAAGGTAAAGAGCCGTATGATTGGAATCGCAATAATTTACGGAAAACCGATGTTTTTCGTGAAAATTCTCGTCAGCGCCCGCCTGCCGGGCGCGTCGGTGCTGTAGGGGGCGGTGTCCCCGACGCCCCGCGGAGGGGGCAAGACCCCTCCCTGCAGAGCCGCTCGAAGGAGGGCTGCAATTCTTTGCACTTTTCCTGCAATTTTGTAAAATTTCTTCGGCAATCTTGACAGAATACCGTCATAATGTTAAAGTGGTCACAAAGCCGCTTTCTGTCCCTGAAAGGAGATTTCCATGTGGTTTGATACGATTTTATGGCTGGTTGCCGTCGTGGCGTTCATCATGGTCGAGGCCGCCACAACGGCGCTTGTCTCGGTCTGGTTTGCGGTGGGCGCTGCCGCGGCCATGCTGGTCAGCTTTTTTAATGTCGGCTTTGGCTGGCAGATGCTTGTTTTTGCCGTTGTATCAGCCATTACGCTCGGCCTGATGCTGCCCCGGCTCATCAGCCGACGCGGCGCGCACCGTGCCCCTGTCACGAACGGCTCGCCGCTGACCATCGGCAAGCAGGGCGTTGTGCTTGTGGACATTGAGCCCGGCCTTCCGGGCCGGGTCCGCGTGGACGGCCTGGACTGGCAGGCCCGCGCCGAGGTCACACTCCCGCAGGGCACCCGCTGCAAGGTCGTGGCCGTGGACGGTGCGATCCTTATTGTCGCTCCCGTGACCGCTGACGCGGCTGCGGTTTAAATCACAAAGGAAAAAGGAGGACCCCCAAATGCTGTTAGTCTTTGCCATCCTGCTCATCATTATTCTGGTGGTTTTGGTGCGCTGCATCGTTATTGTGCCGCAGTCCAACGCCTATGTCACCGAGTGGCTCGGCGTCTACAAGGATACCTGGGGCGCGGGCCTGCACATCCGCACGCCGTTTGTCGAGCGCATCTCCCGCAAGGTCTCGCTGAAGGAGGAGGCCGCCGACTTCCCGCCGCAGCCCGTCATCACCCGCGACAACGTCACGATGATGATCGACACCGTCGTTTTCTTTCAGGTGTTTGACGCCAAGATGTACGCCTACGGCGTGAACCGCCCGATCCAGGCCATCGAGAACCTGTCCGCCACGACGCTGCGTGACATCATCGGCTCGATGACGCTCGACGAGACCCTGACGAGCCGCGACCTCATCAACACGAAGATCACCGCCAGCCTTGACGAGGCCACGGACCGCTGGGGCATCAAGGTCAACCGCGTCGAGCTGAAAAACATCGAGCCGCCGGTGGAGATCCGCCAGGCCATGGAGAAACAGATGAAGGCGGACCGCGAGAAGCGCGCCTCCATCCTGCTGGCCGAGGGCGAAAAGCAGGCTGCCATCACCCGCGCCGAGGGCGAAAAGGAGTCCGCCATCCTGCGCGCCGAGGCCGTGAAGCAGCAGCGCATCCGCGAGGCCGAGGGCGAAGCCGAAGCCCTGCTGACCGTCCAGAAGGCACAGGCCGATGCCATCCGCATGATCAACGAGGCGAACCCCAACCACAACTATCTGGCCCTGCGCAGCATGGAGGCCATGGAGAAGGTCGCTGACGGCAAGGCCACCAAGCTGATCGTGCCCAGCGACATGCAGAATCTCGCCGCAACCGTGTCCGCGATCAAGGAGATTTCCGGCGAAGTGACCGAATAAAATTTTACATTCTGTTTTCCCTGCCCGCGGTGTTCTGCCGCGGGCAGTTTTTGTGGGGACGAACGCTGGCCGCAAGGCGCGAAAGCCCCGCCCACACTGCTCCTTTCCCGCAATTTTTTCTTGCGTTTTCCACAAAATCAGGTTATAATATAAGCAGAATAGTATGCCTTTTTGCGCATACTACATAAAATATTGCGAGGTGTATCAGTATGAAGGAACCTATGGTCATCACTATGGCGCGTGAGTACGCATCCGGCGGCAGCGAGATCGCACAGGCTGTTGCCGACAAGCTGGGTATTCCCTTATATAATAAGGAGCTGATCACCCTTGCCGCCAAAAAGAGCGGTCTGACCGAGGAGGCCATTGCCGCCAGCGAGAACCAGCGCAGCGGCAGCCTGATCTACAGCCTGTATATGATGGGCAACACGATGCCCCTGGCCGACCAGGTCTACATTTTGCAGAGCAACGTCATCAAGGAGCTGGCCGCCGAGGGCCCCTGCGTCATTCTGGGCCGCTGCGGTGACTACGTCCTGCGTGAGCGCCCCAACGTGCTGCGCACCTTCGTCTACGCGCCGCTGGAGACCCGCATCCAGTTTGCCAAGAGCCGCCCCGACGCCAAGGACATGCCGGACCGCCTGTGGGAGACCCAGCTGGCCAAGCATGACCGCGCCCGTGCAAGCTACTACAACTATTACACCGAGAACCGCTGGGGCGAGGCCAAGAACTACGATCTGTGCCTGAATGCGACCCTGGGCCGCGAGGCCTGCGCCGACCTGATCGTGGCCGCCGCCAGGGCTATGCAGGAAGCCGACAAGTAAAAAGGAGCCTTTCACTATGCTGCGCTATGTCAAAAACGGAATGCTGCTGTTGAGCGTCGCGTATATCGTCATCGGTATGCTGCTGCTCATCATGCCCGAGACCAGTCTGCTCTGGATCTGCAACATTTTTGGTGTTGTGGTGCTTGTCACCGGCATTGTCTGCCTGATCCAGTATGCCCGCATCCGCGGCACCGGCTTTACCGCGCCGTTCATGCTGGTGGGCGGCGTCATCACGGCGGGGCTGGGCATCTTCACACTGGCAAAGCCGCAGGTAGTGACCAGCTTTCTGCCCGTTGTGTTCGGCATCTTCATCGTCGTTGACGGCCTGAGCCGCATCGGTACCGCCATTGACCTTGCCAAGCGCAAGGGGCAGAAATGGTGGTTGCTGCTGCTGTTCAGCATCGTATCCGTTGCCCTGGGCGTACTGCTGGTGCTGCACCCGTTTGATGCGGCGGTCAGCGCCGTCATGCTCTGCGGCATCCTGCTGATCGCCGAAGGTGCGCTGAATTTAGGCTGCATTCTCTACGCCGCCATGGAGCTGCGCACACTGGACCGCATGGCCTCTGCCGCCGCCAATGCGGCCTTGGGTGCCATCGGCGACGCCCTGGACGAGGCCGAAGCCGCCGAGCGCGATGTCGGCAGCGACGGCCCTGTGGTGTACGACGCCGAGAGCAAGGATGTGTCGGAGGACGGTGAATAACCGTTCCGTGACACCGTAGGGGCGCATTCTATATGCGCCCGCAGCGCCGTGCCATCAGCAAACGGGCACGGGCGGATATAGAATCCGCCCCTACAAGCTCCGTTTGTCCTTATTTTGTTTCCCGCGCGAAGGATCGCGAGTTATGTTTAAAGGAGAGAACCCCTATCCATGTATGACCTTATCATCGTAGGCGCCGGCCCTGCCGGCATTTTCACCGCGCTGGAGCTGCTGCGCAAGAGCAGCACCCCCCACAAAATTTTGCTCGTCGAAAAGGGCAAGCCTGTGGAAAAGCGCCACTGCCCCAAGGATAAAACCGGCGTCTGCGTAAACTGCAAGCCGACCTGTGCCATCACCACCGGCTTTTCCGGCGCGGGCGCATTCTCGGACGGCAAGCTGTCCCTGTCCTATCAGGTCGGCGGCGAGCTTCCCGACCTGATCGGCGAGGATTTCGCGCAGGAGCTTATTGACTACACCGACAAAATTTACCTCGAGTTTGGCGCCGACCCGAAGGTCGAGGGCATCTACGAGGGTCCCGACATCAAGGACATCCGCAAGCGCGCCATTCAGGCGGGCCTGCAGCTCGTTGACTGCCCCATCCGCCATCTGGGCACCGAGAAGGCCCAGCAGCTCTACCTGAACATTCAGAACTATCTGGCCGACGCCGGTGTTGAGATGCTGTTCAGTACCGAGTGCGAGAACATCATCCTCGAGGATTCCGTCTGCAAGGGCGTCCGCCTGCGCGAGAAGGACGGCGTCCGCGACGTCTACGCCAAGCAGGTCGTTATTGCCACGGGCCGCCGCGGTGCGGACTGGCTGGAAAAGATCTGCGCCGAGCACAACATTGCCCACAAGCCCGGCACCGTTGACATCGGCGTCCGTGTTGAGTGCCGCAACGAGATCATGGAGAAGATCAACAAGGTCCTGTATGAGGGCAAGCTGATCGGCTACCCGGCCCCGTGGCGCAACAAGGTGCGCACCTTCTGCCAGAACCCCGGCGGCTTCGTTGCGCAGGAGAACTACGACAACGATCTGGCCGTCGTCAACGGCCACAGCTTCAAGGAGAAAAAGAGCAACAACACGAACCTGGCCATTCTGGTCAGCCACAACTTCACCGAGCCGTTCAACCAGCCCATCGCCTACGCGCAGAAGGTCGGTGAGCTGACGAACATGCTGGGCGCGGGCCACATTCTGGTGCAGCGCTACGGCGATATTCTGGACGGCAAGCGCACTTGGGCCAACGAGCTGGCCCGCACGAACGTCCGCCCGACGCTGAAGGACGCCGTGGCCGGTGACATCACCGCCGCCATGCCTTACCGCGCCATGGTCAACATCATCGAGTTCATCAAGATGATGGACGAGGTCGTGCCCGGCTTTGCCAGCCCCGAAACGCTGCTGTACAGCCCTGAGCTGAAGTTCTACTCCAACAAGGTCAAGATGGACACCGATCTGGAGACGAACATCGCGGGTCTGCACTGCCTGGGCGATTCCTCCGGCTGGACCCGTGGCCTGATGATGGCCTCCGTCATGGGCGTCCTGATGGGCCGCAAGCTGATGGAGAAGCACGGCTTTTAAGGGTACGAGGAGTACGGGTGTTCTTTTCTTATAAGAAAAGAACCAAAAGAATTTTAAACATAAGCATGGGGAGAGTGCCGGAGACGGTGCTCTCCCCTTTTTTGCAGGCGGCGAGTGGCGGCGGCATGAGGGCATGCCGCCCTACACACTCACTTTATATCATTCGTAGGGCGGGATGCCCCCATCCCGCCGCGGGCAGGCATCCACTTTACTGCCAGCCCGTAGGGGGCGGCGTCCCCGACGCCCCGCACCAACTTCCCGCAAAAAAATTGCAAAAATCTCCAAAACACCCGCTCCGTGTGACAACTTTGCAACATCCGGGGTGTAGGATAGGGGCAAACCAGGCACAGAAAGGAGCTTTGAGGATGAAAAAAGTAGCTTTATTATTGGCGGCAGCCATGCTGGCGCTGGCCGGATGCGCGTCTGCGGGCGATACCGCGGCGGCAGCTTCGGAGGCCGCACCGGCGGAGAGTACGGCGGAGAGCGCCGCGGCGGAGGACAGCACAGAAGCGGCGCTGCCGGGTGAGCCGCACCCCCTCTCGGCCAATAGCGCCTGCGCGGTCAGCGGCAGCAGCGTCTATGTGGCGGTCCCCCACTTTTCAAGCAGTGAGGATCGTCTCGGTAATTTTGATCACAGCACCGTGTATAAAACAGACCTTACCACCGGGCAGACCTATGAGATGTACCGCACGGACTCCATTCTTACGTCCGCGCCGCTGGTCATAGACGACACGCTGTATTTCATCTGTTACGACGGCGGTATGCTGGCCCTGCCGACGGCGGGCGGTGAGGCGCGCGTGCTGCCGTTCTCCTACGACGACTGGGAGCCTGTTTTTTACGCGGGTCACTACCTCTACTTCCGGAGCCTCAGCGCCGCGCCGTTCTGCCGCACCGGCGGTATGCGGTTTGACCTGCAGACCGGGGAGACCGCGCCGTGGAATATCCCGGTGGAGACAAAGTACATTCCCGATGTCGTCGGGGACGCGCTGCTGCTCTGCCGCGTTGTCTCGGATTATCCGGTGCCCTACCCGGACGACGACGAGATGTCCCAGGCGCTTTTGCAGAACACCACGCTGGAATACACCCTGGCCGACCCCGCGACGGGCGCGGTGCGGCAGACCTGCTTTACCCTCCCCTATGACATACCGCAGCCGGGGAACCTTACGGTCTACACCTACCTTGGCAAGTGCGGCAGTGACTTCTATTTCCGCGCAGACCAGTGCGACGATGAGTACGCTTTGGTTTCCCAGTCCGTGCTGCGCATCGGCACGGACGGCACCCAGACCGACCTTGGCATTACCAAAACGCCGGATTACCTGGATTACTGTGCGGTTTTGCAGGGCGATGAGGTGCGCTGGCTCCTGACCCGCGGCACCGACGGCATCTATCTGATTTACGACACGCAAGGCCATGAGATTGGCCGCAACGAGCGGCCCGCCGGGCTGGAGGCCTTCTTCCCGCTTTGTATGCTGGACGACGGACGCCTGTTGATGGTCGTCGGCTACGACTGGGAGCACGACAGCGCGGCCCGCTACGCCGTGATGGACGCCGACGAATTTTTGAACGGCGGGTCGGCATACCGCGAGATGACGTTTGCGGAGTGAGTGTCATTGCCCGGACGGTTTTTACTGGCCGGACGCGGGCACGGGTCGTCGGGGACGCCGACCCCTACGGGTGACCCGCAAGGTGGATGTCTGCCTGGCGGCGGGGTGAGGGCACCCCGCCCTACAGGGAACGGCATGGTAACCGTAGGGGCCGACGCCCGCACCGTTCCCGCCGCAAAGCGCACAGGCTGTAGGGCGGCATGCCCCCATGCCGCCGGGCATCTTTCCGCCGCCGCAATGCTCCCGGGTTGCCGGGAGCGCCGACCCCTGCAACAACCCGTAAAACATAAAAACAAAATATTTTATCAAATCTTCTTCCCGTGTAACAACTCGGACACAACCGGGGTGTAAGCTGGTCACAAATGAAAAGTTGAAAGGAGCCTGTGTTATGAAACGACTAGCCTTTGTCCTTGCTGCCGCGCTGTTCGCCCTGACCGCCTGCACCTCGGCGGCGGAAACTGCAACTGCCGCAGAACCCGCCACCACACCCGAAACCACCACCGAACCGACAAGCAAGCCCGCTGCGGCTGAGACCGGCCCACTCTATACTTACAGCCACCGCTATGCGCAGGATGTTGTCTATGATGTCATGCCTGCCTTTAATGACCAGTTGGACCACATCGGAACGAACGTTTACAAAAACGACCTGAACGCCGGGCAGGTTTCGCTGTTTTACAGTTGCGACGACTGCTGCATCGCCGACCCCTATGTGACGAGCGACGCGGTATACCTGCTCACCTACAACAGAGACCGCGACAACAAAATCATTGCCCTGTCGCCGGATGGTACCAAAACTCACGAGATTCCCTTTGACCCATACGCCTCGACCGTTGTCTTATACAGCGACCGTTATTTTTATTGCATGGATGGTCATGCCCCCTATGATACCGCAAGCGGGTTCCGCCTTGACTTGCAGACCGGCGAGACAGCGCCCTGGGACTTGCCCGTCGAGACAACTGGCGCACCGGATGCCGCCGGTAATTTTGCCGTGACTGCGCGTCTCATTTCGGACCAGCCTGTTCCATTCACGAGTGACCCGGAAATTTCCGACGCCCTTTTGCAGAACTCTATGCTTGAGTACGACCTGACGGATGCCACAACCGGAAAGCCCACCACGAAAATTGCAGAGTTTCCGTATAAAGGTGCAGACGATGGCAGCGGCTATGTCTATTATACCTACCTTGGGAAATCCGGAGACGATTTCTACTTCACCGGCGAACACTCCCGGTCGTCTGAGGAGGGCATTAAAATGTCTGTGCTCCGTGTGGGCAGCGACGGCACGCAGGAAGATTTAGGGCTTATGATCCATGTGTCGCTTCGCGAATTGCGCCAAAACGGAGAGATCCAGTGGCTTTTCGCAATGAGCAGCAACCCGGGCACCCTCACAGTATACGACCTGCAAGGCACGCAGATTGCGCAGGTGGACCCGCCCGCCGGGGTGGAGTCCTACTATCCGATTTCCATGCTGGACGATGGACGGATTTTGTTGAACATTGGCTATGATCTCGACCACGACTACATGACCCGGTACGCCACCATCGATGCCGACGCGTTTTTGAGCGGCAGTACCGAGTATACCGAGATGGAATTTGTCGGATAAAGGGTTGCCCCCTGCGGCGGGGTGAGGGCACCCCGCCCTACAAGTCACGATACGGTAGGCCGTAGGGCGGCATGCCCCCATGCCGCCGGGGACATTCCCGCCGCCGCAAGGTTCCCGGGTCGTCGTGGACGCCGACCCCTACGGGCTGGCCGTGGGGCTGGCGGCTGCCTGTCGGCGGCCAGAGGACTGCCCGCCGTGGCCGTTTCCGTTAGCATAAACAAAACCCAGCCCCCGTAATGTTTTCCACATTGCGGGGGCTGGGCTGTTTAAAACTTTAAGACATGAACCGTTCCTTCAGGTTCTTGAAGAAGCTCTTGCGCTTCTCGTAGTTCTCGTCCTTCAGGCTGTCCTCAAAGGCCTTCAGGGCTTCGCGCTGGGTGCGGTTCAGCTTCTTGGGGATCTCCACGTCCACAATGACGTACTGGTCACCGCGTCCGCGTCCGTTCAGGTACTGGATGCCCTGGCCGCGCAGGCGGAACTTCGTGCCGCTCTGGGTGCCCTCGGGAATCTTCTGGGCGACCTTGCCGTCCACGGTGGGGACCTCAATTTCAGCGCCCAGCACAGCCTGGGAGTAGGTAATGGGCACGCGGACGTACACATCGTAGCCGTCGCGCTCAAACACGGCGTCGGGCTTGACCGTCACATGGACGATCACGTCGCCCGCGGGGCCGCCGTTCGTACCGGCGTCGCCCTGGCCGCGCAGTGCAATGTTCTGGTCGTCGTCGATACCCGCGGGGATCTTGACCTCCAGCGTCTTGCGGGCACTGGTCTTGCCGGTGCCGCGGCAGGTCTTGCAGGGGTTCTTGATGATGGTACCGCGTCCGCCGCAGTGCGGGCAGGGCTGCTGGCTCTGCATCACACCAAACGGCGTGCGCTGCTGGGTCACGACATAGCCGCGGCCACCGCACTCGGTACAGGTCTCAGGGCTGGAGCCGGGCGCACAGCCGTTGCCGCCGCAGTCCGGGCAGGTCTGCTGACGGTTCAGCGTGACCTTTTTGGCGCAGCCGTGGGCGGCCTCCTCAAAGGTCAGGATCACATTGGCCTGAATGTCATGGCCCTTGCGCGGCGCGTTGGGGTTGGAGCGGGTCGAGCCGCCGAAGCCGCCAAAGCCGCCGCCGAAAATATCGCCGAAGATGTCGCCCAGATCGACGCCGCCTGTGCCGCCGAAGCCGCCAAAGCCGCCACCGTAGCCGCCGCCGGGCTGGCCGGCCCCATAGTTGGGATCGACCCCAGCGAATCCGAACTGGTCATAGCGCTTGCGCTTGTTCGGGTCGGAAAGAACATCGTTGGCCTCATTGACCTCCTTGAACTTTTCCTCGGCGTCCTTGTCGCCGGGGTTCAGGTCGGGGTGGTACTTTTTGGCCAGCTTGCGGTAGGCGCTTTTGATCTCGGCATCGGTGGCGTTTTTGCCGATCCCCAGCACCTCGTAGTAATCACGTTTTTCTGCCATAGAATCTATCCCCTCTATTTGGGTTGAAAATTATGTTGCACATTCTTGCCTCCCTCGGCGAGGGAGGTGCCCGCAGGGCGGAGGGAGCGAGCCTTGCCTTGACCCGAAATATTTCGGGCTGCGTGAAGCTCTCTCCCCCACCGGCCTGCGGGCCGGAGCCCCCTCGCAGAGGGGGCCAAGAGAGACTTTCTCTATAACCCCCAAGGGCCGCCGCCGGGTTTGCCCAGCGGCGGCCTTATTATGGGTTTGTTACAGCTTAGACCTCGTGGAAGTCGGCGTCAACGGCGCCGTCGTCCTTCGGCTGCGCACCGGCATCGGGGCCGGGCTGTGCACCGGGCTGCTGGCCCTGTGCCTGGGCGGCCTGCTGGTAGACCTTCTCGCTGATGGCGTAGAAGGCCTTCTGCAGGTCATCCTGCTTTGCCTTGATGTCATCAACGCTGCCGGACTTCAGGGCTTCCTTCAGGGCAGACAGCTTGGTCTCGACCTCGCTCTTTTCCTCGGCGGAAACCTTGTCGCCGAACTCGCCCAGTGCCTTCTCGGTCTGGAACACCATCTGGTCGGCGTTGTTGCGCACATCGACTTCCTCGCGGCGCTTCTTATCCTCGGCGGCATACTGCTCGGCGTCCTTGACAGCCTTGTCGATGTCGTCCTTGCTCATGTTGGTGGAAGCAGTGATCGTGATGCTCTGCTCCTTGCCGGTGCCCAGGTCCTTCGCGCTGACGTGAACGATACCGTTGGCATCAATATCGAAGGTGACCTCGATCTGCGGCACGCCGCGGGGAGCCGGAGCGATGCCGTCCAGATGGAAGGTTCCCAGGCTCTTGTTGTCGCGGGCAAACTCACGCTCGCCCTGCAGGACGTTGACCTCAACGCTGGGCTGGTTATCAGCCGCAGTGGAGAAGATCTGGCTCTTCTTGGTGGGGATGGTGGTGTTGCGGTCAATGATCTTGGTGCAGACGCCGCCCAGAGTCTCAATGCCCAGGCTCAGCGGGGTAACGTCGAGCAGCAGCAGACCCTTGACATCGCCCTGCAGAACGCCGCCCTGGATGGCAGCGCCGACAGCAACGCACTCATCGGGGTTGATGCCCTTGAACGGCTCGCAGCCCAGTTCCTTCTTGACAGCGTCGTAAACGGCAGGGATACGGGTGGAGCCGCCGACCATCAGGACCTTGGCCAGGTCGGAAGCCTTCAGGCCGGCATCGGCCAGAGCCTTGCGGACGGGGGTCATGGTGCGCTCGACCAGATCAGCGGTCAGCTCATTGAACTTAGCGCGGGTCAGCGTCATGTCCAGATGCTTGGGGCCGTTGGCGTCCGCGGTGATGAAGGGCAGGTTGATGTTGGTCGTGGTCGCGCTGGACAGCTCGATCTTGGCCTTCTCGGCAGCCTCCTTCAGGCGCTGGGCAGCCATCTTGTCCTTGCGCAGGTCGATGTTGTTCTCGCGCTGGAAGTCCTCGGCCATCCAGTCGATGATGCGCTGGTCGAAGTCATCGCCGCCCAGGTGGGTATCACCGTTGGTAGCCAGAACTTCGGTAACGCCGTCGCCCATCTCGATGATGGAGACATCGAACGTACCGCCGCCGAGGTCGTAGACCATGATCTTCTGGTCGGCTTCCTTATCGATGCCGTAAGCCAGAGAAGCAGCCGTAGGCTCGTTGATGATACGCTTGACGTTCAGACCGGCGATGGTACCGGCGTTCTTGGTGGCCTGACGCTGGCTGTCGTTGAAGTAGGCGGGGACGGTGATGACGGCCTCGGTGACAGGCTCGCCCAGATAAGCCTCGGCGTCAGCCTTCAGCTTGGAGAGGATCATAGCGCTGATCTCCTCGGGGGTGTAGTCCTTGCCGCCGGCATGGACCTTTTCAGCCGTGCCCATCTTACGCTTGATGGAAGAAATCGTGTTCTCGGGGTTGGTGATGGCCTGACGCTTTGCGACCTGGCCGACCAGACGCTCGCCGGTCTTGGTGAAGCCGACGACAGACGGGGTGGTGCGGGCGCCTTCGGCGTTCGCGATGACGACGGGCTCGCCGCCTTCCATAACGGCGACGCAGCTGTTGGTAGTACCTAAGTCAATACCGATGATCTTGCTCATAAATAAAACTCCCTTCAAATTTGCTTTGAATGCAGTGAATGTCAATTTATATGGAAACGAATCGTTTGATTCGGTTCGACGTGTTTTCTTGGCTCCCTCGGCGAGGGAGCTGTCGCCGCAGCGACTGAGGGAGCGAACCTTCCGGAAGGCTCTACCCCTCCGCCCTGCGGGCACCTCCCCTGCAAGGGGAGGCAAGTAAGCGGTGCGTTATTCTGCGACGACGACCATCGCGTGGCGGATGATCTTGTCACCGATCTTGTAGCCCTTCTGGAAAACCTGCACGACGCTGCCGCTCTCCTGCCCTTCGGCGGCGGGGACCTGCTGGACGGCGTTCATGAAGTTGGGGTCAAACGGCTGATTCAACGCCTCGATCTCGGTGATGTGCAGCGTTTCCAGAGCCTTGGCGGCCTTGTCCAGCGTCATCGTGACGCCCTTCTTGTAGTTCTCGTCCGCGCAGGCGGCGTTGGCGGCCATGTCCAGCGTGTCCAGGATGCCCAGGATCTGGGTCACGGCGTGGGACACACCGTCGTTGAACTTCTGGTCAGCCTCGCGCTGGGAGCGCTTGCGGTAGTTGTCATACTCGGCAGCGGTGCGGAGCAGCTGGTTCTTGAGGTCGGCGTTTTTCTTTTCCTCCGCCTCCAGCTTGGCCTGCAGGGCCGCGGTCTCGTGGTGGTGATGCTTGCAGTCGTGCTTGCCCTCGTTCTTTTCCTCGGTCTGGGGGGCCTCTTTTTCAGGGGCCTCCTGTGCGGGGGTCTCGGGCTTTTCAGCAGCCGCTTCCGTCTCCGGGGCGGTCTGTTTCTTTTCTTCTTGGCTCATTGCGGGTCTCTCCTTCTTCGTTTATTGGCCCTGCCCGGCCATGCTCTGCCCCATTCTGGCGGCAAAGTAGTCCAGAATCGGCAGCAGCCGCTCGTACTCCATGCGGGTGGAGCCGATCAGTGCGACGGAGCCTGTCAGCCCGCCGCCGGCTAAGTACCGCTTGCTGACGATGCAGGCACCCGGCATCGCAGGGTCAAGGTCGCAGCCCAGCGTTGCGGTGATCTTGTTGCCTTCGGGGCGGATGAGCTCCGTCGCGGCCTCATTGTCGGAGAAGATCTCCAACAGCGTGCCGAGGTTCTGGCGGACGTCCGCCATCTTTGCCAGATACTGCGCGCCCTCCAAGCAGGCCTGCGGGCCGGTGGTGACGAGCGCCTGTGCCGCCATGATGACGGGGGCCAGCCGCTGCCCTGCGGCCAGCACCATGCTGGCCATGAGCATCGGGCTTAAATCCTGCGGGGCGACGAAAGTCAGCCCGCGGTTGAGCAGCTGTGCCAAGTTGGCGGCATCGTCCCGGGTCAGACCGGTGTCAACGCGGGCCACGCGGGTCCGCACGCCGCCTGCGCTGGTCACAGCCAGCACTGCGGCGCTGTAGCGGCCCACCTGCACGACCTCAAAATGGGCAATGCAGAGATCCGGCGCCTGCGGTGTGGTAGCGGCAGCCGCGCAGCCTGTCATATCGGCCAGGCAGCGGGTCGCGGCGGGCACGAGCTTTTCCGGCTCGGCATCCATGGCGGCGAACAAATCGTCAATGCGGCGGCGGTCCTTCTCCGGCAGGGTGCCGGACTTTGGCGCGTCGATCAGATGATCGAGGTAGTAGCGGTAGCCCTGGGCGCTGGGCACGCGGCCCGCGCTGGTGTGGGGCTGTTCCAGCAGACCCAGCTTGGTCAGGGCAGCCATCTCATTGCGCAGCGTCGCGCTGGACAGTGCCATGTCAAAGTAGTTTGCCAAAAGACCCGAGCCGACAGGCTCACCGTCGTTGGCATACAGGGCAACAATAGCTTCCAGTATACGCTGCTTGCGCGCATCCATGGCCATGCTGCTCATCTCCTTTGGTTTGCTTTTGTTGGTTTGTTTAGCACTCTTTATCTCCGAGTGCTAAGTTTATTATATCCCCGTTTTGCAAACTGTCAAGGGTTTTTCCGAATTTTTTGTAAGTTTAACAGTTTCGTCACAATCGGATTGGGCAGTTTCCCTATTATTATATATGTAGGGGCCGGGCATGCCCGGCCCGCAAAGCCTCCCTTGTCAAAGGGAGGTGCCGAGCACCAGCGAGGCGGAGGGATTCCGACGGGCCTTTCCTTTATTGCCCTGCTAAGGCAACGTCGCGGGGACGCATCGCTTCGCTTGCCCCCGCAGGGGACTCCTTCCGTCCGCCTACGGCGTCCACCTCCCCCGCTGCGGCGGTGGAGGCTTTTCCCATCACTCCTCCATCCACCGCGCCAGAAACTCTGCGGCGGTGGCGGCGGCGCGGACGGTCTCGGCGTTGGGCGCGGCCTCGCGCAGGGTGCCGTGCAGCAGCACGCCGCCTTCGATGTCACCGTGTACCAGGATCGGCGCAGCGCACAGCAGGTACCGACTGCCCAGCGGCTCCCGCTCCGCGGCGGACGCCGGGGCCGTGTAGAGCTTGCGCCGGGACAGCAGCGGCTCGATCTCGGGCGGGAGCGGTGCGCCGAGCAGCTCGCCCTTGCCCGCTCCGGCGGCGGCGACGATATGCTCCCGGTCACAGACGGCCACGGCGCAGCGCAGCCGCCGGGCCAGCACGTCCGCATAGACGGCGGCAGGCTCGCCGAGCTCGGCCAGCGGCGAATACTTTTTAAATATGACCTCGCCGTTGCCGTCCGTGTAAATTTCGAGTGAATCGCCGGTGCGGATGCGCTGCGTTTTCCGAATCTCCTTCGGGATGACCACCCGGCCCAATTCGTCGATACGGCGCACGATTCCGGTTTCTCTCATACAAAATCCCCCCTGGTTTTTTCTGGTAGTATCTGCGGGGATGCCTATAAATATGTAAGGAGTTTGGTTATGGAGCTATTGCAGACAACGCTTTGCTATCTCGAAAAGGACGGTGCGTACCTGATGCTGCACCGCGTCAAAAAGAAAAACGACGTCAACCACGACAAGTGGGTCGGCGTCGGCGGCAAGTTTGAACCGGGCGAGGACGCGCTGGCCTGCGCCCTGCGCGAGGTGCGCGAGGAGACCGGCCTGACGATGCACGCGCCGATCTACCGCGGCATCGTGGATTTTTTCTGTGACCCCTGGCCCGCCGAGCGGATGCACCTGTACACCTGCACGGATTTTTCCGGCGTGATGACCGACTGCGACGAGGGGTGCTTAGAGTGGGTGGACAAGGCCGCCGTGCAGGATCTTCCGATCTGGCAGGGGGACAAGATATTTTTCAAGCTGCTGGCGGAGGACGCACCGTTTTTCCATTTAGAGCTGACCTATGACGGGGATGTGCTGGTAAAGGCGGTGCTGGATGGGGTAAGTTTGGCGCTGTGATAAACGGGCAGCGGCGGCATGAGGGCATGCCGCCCTACAGGCAGATGGTATACCTGCTACTATGGCAAACGGCCCCGCGGGTCGTCGGGGACGCCGACCCCTACAACTCCCGGTAGGGGCCGGGCATGCCCGGCCCGCAGCTTCGCGGGAGCAACCCGTTCACGGGCAATCACACCACCCCCCGGGCCGGGCATACCCGACCCCTACCGTGCGGCAAAAAAAGAGCGTGTGCTTTTCTATGCACACGCTCTTTTCTTATGTCTCAGTACGTCGTGATCGTCGTCCCAACGAAATAATGCGTCAGAATATCCTGATAGCCCCAGCCGTTGCGGGCGTAGCCGATGGCACCCCACTGGCTCATGCCGCAGCCGTGGCCGTAGCCGTAGACATCAAAGATAAAGCAGTCCAGATCGGCGTTGTAGCTGACCGTGAAGCACTGGCTGCGCAGGCTGCGCCCGTCAACGCTCTGGCGGGCCAGCAGATTCTCGCGGAACCAGCGCCCGCTGACGGTGCCGACGCCCGCGTCCGGGCCGACCTGGATCTTAGCGACCCAGCCGTACTGGTTGGCGGACTGGATCGTGAACCAGCTGTTGGGGTCCACGCCGGACAGGTCAATGTCCATCACATCGCGGATGCGGTCCTGCAGCGTCTGGCGGGAGAAGCGGGCCGTGCCGCTGGAATTGCCGTTCGTGTTCCAGTGGCTGGACACGCTCTGGTCATACGGGCTGTCCACGGCCTGCAGCCAGGCGCGGTCATTGCCCCAGACCTCGGCAGCGGAGGCCGTGCCGGTGCTGGCCGACGCAAAGTACGGCGTGAAGCAGACCTGCCCGTTGTAGGTAACCAGCACATGGGCGACCTCCTGCGCGGCGGCCAGCGCGGCAGCGCCCGGCTCGGCACCCAGCACCGACGGGTAGCCCGACTGGCTGATGATCCAGCAGTGGGTCGCCACGCACTGAGCCTTGTAGGCTTCGGCGGGTGCGTTGGGGCCCAGCTCGTTCTGGGCCACCATGGCCAGGCACTGCACCAGATCCATCGTCTGGGCCGTGCCGTTCATCGTCACGTTGATGGTCTCCCCTGTGCCGCTGTTGTCGGGCTGAGGAGCCTCGGTGGGGGCGGCTGTCGGATTGGGCGTCGTCTCACCGGCGGCGGAATCCGCCGGGGGCTCGGTGGGCGCAGGTGTGGCGCTGGTCTTGATCTGATCCACCGTCACGGTCTGCTCGGGCAGACTGCCCTCGGCGCCCTTGTTCAGGTCGGCCTCCGCGGCGGAGGTCGAGCCGGCCACGTCGGTCAGGCCCGCCAGCAGCTTGTCGGTGCTGGCCAGCAGGCTGTCCGTGATGGCCTGCAGGTCGTCCGCGCGCTGTGCCAGGTCCGCCGTGTCCGCGGCGGTGTCGCTGCCCGTGCCGCCGTTCTTGCGGGCGGCCTGGGCGGCGGTGCTCTGCTGGGCGTAGCGGTCCACACTGGCCTGCACCAGCGTGCTGACCGTCGGCATCGGCTGGCCCTTGCGCTCATACTGGGCCGCCGTCAGCAGCGGCTCCTCCGCTGCCGCGATGGCCGAGGTGTTTAAAAGCTCTGCCTCTCCCTCGCGGATCAGCCGCCCCGTGATGCAGAGCAGCACGCCGCTCTCGTCACTGTGGGTCGTCACGGTCAGGAAGCGGGAGTCGTCACCCACGTCAACGCCGGTGTCAAACAGGCTGCGGGCCTGAATGCCCGCGACGAAGGTCAGGTAGTCGTAATAGCTCGACAGGTCGGTGCTGCCGTACAGGTCAAATGCGCCCGCGCCCTGCTCGGACGGGTCAAAATAGTAGACCGCGATGGCCTTGAAGCGGTAGACACCGCCCGCCGTGTACAGCGTGAAGCCGCTGTTCTGCTTGAGCGTATCCTCGTCAGCCAGCGCCTTGTAGTCGCTGCCCGTGCATTCCACCACGGTGTTGCCGGGGGTGGCGGCGTCCAGTGCGCTGGGCGTGGCAAAGCGGACAATGGACGGGGCCTCGCCGCTCTCGGGCGTTTCCGGGTCGGGCGTGTCGGCGGCGTAAACCAGTGCGCCGTTCAGCCCGGGCCAGCCCAGATAGCCGACGACGCCGGGGCGGCGCTCCAGCGCCTTGCCCAGGTAGCTCTCGGCGGTCGTATCGTAGAGCGCCGTGCCGTAGCTTTTTGCCGCGGGGCGTGCGCCCAGATCACAGCGCAGGAACAGCCACAGCGCCCCGCCGCCCAGCACAAGCACCAGCGCCAGCACGACAAGCCCCAGAATAACGGTGCGTCTGCGGCGGCGCTCGCTCTTTTCAATGATCTCAAGGCTGCGGTTCTTGATGCTGGGCTGCACCGGCCCGCTCTCAGGCTTTTCGGCCTTGCGGCGGCGCTTTTTGTCGGTTTTCTGCGCGGCCTTTTCTGCGGCGGCCTCCTCAACGGCGCTGGCGTCAAACAGCTGGGTCGCAGCGCGGGTAAAGTCCTCAACGCTGGCGCTCTTGCCCGCGGCCTCGGCGGCGTCATCGGCAGCCTGCGCGGCGGCGATGGCGGCGGGGTCAAGATCCGCGGAGAAGTCGGGGATGTCATCGTCCAGCACCGACGGTGCGGGGGCGCGGCCCTGCGGGACGTCGGGCAGAGGTGCTTCGTCCGCCGGGGCAGACGGCTCCACGGGCCGGGCACGGCGGATGCGGGCGTGCCGC
>ERZ1032290.34-NODE-34-length-54331-cov-20.938536_pt1 | contig 54331 bp, 38 predicted proteins | sample MGYA00518163_ERZ1032290 | MGnify/ENA primary metagenome ERZ1032290 (study PRJEB33719, sample SAMN04261355) | wastewater metagenome | biome: periurban shantytown; feature: human; material: feces | host: Homo sapiens | place: Peru: Lima | collected 2012-01-15 ... | reverse complement strand
AACACGGTGTCGCCCTTCTTGCCCTTGATGACAACGGGAACGATCTCGTCCTTGAAAGCGCCGTCGGCAATAGCCTTGGCGGCCTTCTCCTGAGAATGGAAGGCAAACTCGTCCAGCTGCTCACGGCTGATGGGGTTGTAGCCGTACTTCTTCTGGTAGGTCTCGTTGGTGCAGACATTCTCGGCGGTCATGCCCATGTGCATGTTGAAGCCGGTGGCATCCCACAGAGCGTCGTTGACCATCGTGTCGACCAGCTCGCTCTTGCCCATGGGGGAGCCCATGCGGTAGCCGTAGCGGCCCTTCATCATGGCAAACGGAGCCATGTCCATGTTCTCCATGCCGCCTGCAACGACGATGTCGGCATCGCCGGCTTCGATCATCTGGGCAGCCATGTTGACGCAGTTCAGACCGGAGCCGCAGACGACGTTGACGGTGACGGCGGGGGTCTCGATGGGCAGGCCGGCCTTCAGGGAAGCCTGACGAGCGACGTTCTGGCCCAGACCGGCCTGAATGACGCAGCCCATGTAGACATGGTCGACCTGCTCCGGCTTGACGTTGGCGCGGTTCAGAGCCTCCTTGATGACGATGGAGCCCAGCTCAGCGGCGGGGACATTGGCGAGGGTGCCGCCGAACTTGCCAATGGCAGTACGGCAGGCGCTGGCGATGACGATCTTTTTCATAAGTAGCCTCCTAAAAATTCTCTCTTTGGATGGACTATTGAGTAACAATTTATTTTCAGGCCGACGGAAAACGCGGCTTGAATGCGGTTTTACAGCTCCCCTGCCTCGCGCTTGGCAATGAGCGCACGCTCAACGTTGCGGGGCACAAAGCGGGAAACATCCTGCCCGTAGTGGGCGGCCTCCCGCACGATGGTGGAGGAAAGATAACTCCACTTGATGGCCGTGGCCAGGAACACCGTCTCGATCTCGGGCATCATGGCGAAGTTCGTGTGGGCCAGCTGAATTTCATTTTCAAAATCCGTGACCGCACGCAGACCGCGCACCATGACGGTAGCGCCCTTCTGCTTGGCGAAGGTGACCGTCAGCCCGTTGAAGGAGTCGATCTCGACATTCGGGATGTTCTTGCAGGACTCCCGCAGCATGGCAACGCGCTCCTCTACCGTAAAAAGCGGGGTCTTGGCGCTGTTGACCAGCACCGCGACGATCACCTTGTCAAACATACGGCTGGAGCGCTTGATAATATCGAGATGCCCGTTCGTGACGGGGTCGAAGCTGCCGGGATACATGGCGATGGTGGGCATGGGTGGTGAACCTTTCCGGTTGGATTTGCGCCTTACTTGTTAAAAAATAAACAACATAAGGGGTAAAGCAAGGCACCGACGCCGACGCTGGCTCTTTGGGGCTTCTCCATTGGGTCAGAAATACGGCGGCAAGGTGCCGCTGCGGGCCGGTGTTTCCCGAACCGCTACTATAGTTTTACCATCTTGTTAAGGTTTTGTCAATGACGAATTTGTTAAAATTCGGTCAGGATTTCGCAAACAGAAGGATTTCCTACCTATTTAAATATAGGCAGACACAGAAAAGGCGAAAAATATTTTTTGATGCCTCGCTCCCCTTCCCCCTCTTGACCCACGGCGCATAACGTGTTATTATTTTAACATACGGGGCTTTTTTGAGAGCGGCCCCGCCTTTGGAAAGAAGCAAAACGAGGTGCTGTAAAATGAATTTTGAGGACCTGATCGCGAAAGTAAAGACCTGCGGCAAGCAGAAGCTGGCCGTGGCCGCCGCCGAGGATGACGCTGTTCTGGAGGCTGTCGACGCCGCCCACAAGCAGGGCATTGCCGACGCCATTCTGGTCGGCGATGAGGCTGCCATCCGCAAGATCGCAGCCGAGCTGAACATCGACCTCTCCGACTATGAGATCATCAATGAGCCTGACAAGGTGCAGGCATCCCTCAAGGCCGTCAAGCTGGCCCACGACGGTGTGGCCAACATGTACATGAAGGGCCTGCTGGACACCAAGACCTTCCTCAAGAGCGTGCTGGACAAGGAAGTCGGTCTGCGCACCGGCAACACGCTGTCTCATGTGGCTGTGTTTGAGGTCAAGGGCATTGAGCAGCTGCTGTTCCTGACCGACGTCGCCTTCATGACCTACCCGACGCTGGAGGATAAGGTACATATCATCGAGAACACCGTCGCCGTTGCCCATGCCTGCGGCGTCGAGTGCCCCAAGGTCGCGCCGCTGGCCGCCGTTGAGGTCGTCAACCCGAAGATGCCCTGCACCGTCGATGCCGACGAGCTGCGCAAGATGAATGCCGAGGGCAAGATCACCGGCTGTGTCGTTGACGGTCCCCTTTCGATGGACATTGCCATTGATCCCGAGGCTGCCCACCACAAGGGTGCCCAGGACCGCCCGGCTGCAGGCCATGCGGACATCCTGCTGTTCCCCGACATTCAGGCCGGCAACCTCGTCTACAAGACGCTGGTCCACACTGCCGACTGCAAGAACGGCTGCATCCTGACCGGTACCAAGGTCCCCGCTATCCTGACGAGCCGCTCCGATTCCTTCCAGACGAAGGTCAACTCCATCGCACTGGCTGCTGTGGTCGCAGCGGGGCTGGATCAGTAATTGTAAAAAGCCTTCCCCATCGGGGGAAGGTGGCCGAGCTTAGCGAGGCCGGATGAGGGCTGTACCTGCTGTGGCTGCCCGTTTGCGGGCAATCATGGAGAGGCCGCCCCTCATCAGCTTCCCCCAAGGGGGAAGCCAAAGAATTTTAAAAGGAGACGTTACCAATGTCCATCAAAACCCTGGTCATCAACCCCGGCTCCACCTCCACCAAGGTCGGCGTGTTCGAGGACGAGACCCTGCTGTTTGAAGAAACGCTGCGCCACCCCACCGAGGAGATCGCCAAGTACGCCAGCGTCATCGACCAGAAGGACTTCCGCAAGGAGATCATTCTGGACTTCCTGAAGGAGAAAAACTGCGACCCCAAGACCCTGAACGTCATCGTGGGCCGCGGCGGCCTGCTCAAGCCCATCCCCGGCGGCACCTACGCCGTCAGCGATGCCCTGCTGGCTGACCTGAAGGCCGGTGTGCAGGGCCAGCATGCCTCCAACCTGGGCGGTATTCTGGCCCGTGAGATCGGCGATTCCCTGGGCGTGCCCAGCTACATCGTTGACCCCGTCGTCGTTGACGAGCTGACCGATAAGGCCCGCATTTCCGGTATGCCGGAGCTGCCGCGCCGCTCCATCTTCCACGCGCTGAACCAGAAGGCCGTCGCCCGCCGCTTTGCCAAGGAGAACGGCAAGCGCTACGAGGATCTGAACCTCATCGTCATCCACATGGGCGGCGGTGTCTCCGTCGGTGCGCATGACCACGGCAAGGTCGTGGATGTCAACAACATCCTCGACGGCGAGGGCTGCTTCAGCCCCGAGCGCAGCGGCACCGTGCCCGTCGGCGACCTCGTCAAGATGTGCTTCAGCGGTAAGTACACCCAGAAGGAAGTTTATAAGAAGATCTGCGGCAACGGCGGCTTTAACGGCTATCTGCACACGAATGATGCCCGTGAGGTCGGCAAGATGGCCGAGTCTGGCAACGCGCTGGCAAAGCAGGTCTGGGAAGCATTCTTCTACCAGATTGCCAAGGACGCCGGCGCTATGGCCGCTGTCCTGCACGGCAAGGTCGACCAGATCATCCTGACCGGCGGCATTGCCTACAACCCCTTCACCGCCAAGACCCTGACCGAGTACCTCGGCTGGATCGCCCCTGTCACCACCTACCCCGGCGAGGACGAACTGCTCGCCCTCTGCCAGGGCGCTCTCCGCGTCATGACCGGCGAGGAAGAGGCTAAGAATTACTGATTCCAACATAAAATAAACTGCACCGCCGCTGACGAGCCAAATCGTCAACGGCGGTGTTTTTGTATGCTATAGTGCTGCGGTAGGGGCCGGGCATGCCCGGCCCGGTGGTGTCCCGTCGGCGGGCGTTTATGTGAATGCAGCGGGCCGCACATGTGCGGCCCCTACCGCGCGGCAAACCGGAAGTGGTCGGCGTCCTCGACGCCCCGCGGAGGGGGCAAGACCCCTCCCTACGGAGAACCCGAGAACGGCAGGCTGTAGGGAGCGGTCTTGACCGCTCCGGGCAGTCTTGCGCCTGCCGCAGCGTTCCCGGGAGGGGGGTGAATCCCTCCCCTGCGGCTAAAACAAACGTACCAGCAATTTTTTGACAGCGGGTATCCTGCCTACCCACCAAAATACAACGGCCCCGGCTACGCGCAAAATAATCGCGTCTACGTCAAACCGGAACGGCGCGGAATCCGTGCGCACGAACAGCTGTGTAACTTCTATCACACAACCGCCCACTACAGCAAGCCAGACGGCGGCACCCGCCCCACGCCAGAGGGGTGAGATGCGCGGCAGCAGAAGAACTGGCAAGGAAAACACAAAAAAGTTCATCCAAAAGACAAAATGCCCGCGAAACGCATATCCGGAGCCGTTAAGATACCCTTGACCTGGAACGAGACAGAGTAGATATTGTGCGATTTGCCGAAATGGTACGAGATTTAAATTTTCCTGCCACGATGAGGCTTGCCAGAAATCCAACACAGGGAACGCAACACACCCGGCAAACGCTCCAGCAAAGTACAAATCGAGCAGCCACAGCCCAGCCACGGCCATAGCTGATGCACGACGGAAGGCTCGCACCTCGGTCAGGGCATCGGTGCAAAGCAGTCGCAGCAGCCAAAAGGCGGATGTTGTAAAAACAAACGGAAGAGCAACGAGTAATAGCAGAGATTCTATGCTAAAGCCATGGATGCCCGCCCCACCTGTCAGAACCAGCCGCAAAAATTGCAGCGTCAAGAACGCCGCAGCAAACAGCAGAAATCCGGCCAATACGGTGTAGGAACGGCGGCGGCGCAATTGGGGGCCAAGTTCCCGCGTGTAGTCTACCAGCTGACGCGTAGTGCGGGCCTCAGCTTCAGCCGTCTGCATGGCAGGCGGCTGTAGGCGGCGTTCGCCAGCCAGCAGCTCACCTACGGTTATATCCAGCACGTTAGCCAACGGCAAAAGCAGAGAAACATCCGGCAACCCCTTACCTGTCTCCCAACGGCTGATGGCCTTGTCGGTCAGCTGGAGTTTATCTGCCAGTTGGCGCTGCGTCCAGCCCTTAGCACGGCGCTCCGCTCCAATGAATCTACCGATTTTTGTGGCATCCATGTCTAAAACCTCCTTTTTGTTCTGTGCCCATTATAAAGAAAACGCGCTCATTTTGGCAACCTATGCTCCATAGAGTTGCTAAAACAAACGCGTTTTCGCTGAAATTTATTCGTTCCGGTTCTCGCTCTTCCCCAACTCCAGCTGCCGGAAGCCCTCGCCGTGGACCTCGTTGGATTGCAGCATGATGATGAAGCAGCCGGGGTCGATGGCCTGCACGGCGTGCTCGATCTCGTAGAGCTGCTTGTTGGAGCAGGCGCAGAGCACGACGTCCTTCGGCTGGCCGCCGTAGCCCCCGTGACCCTGCAAAATCGTCGAGCCGCGGTCCGCCACGCGGTCAATTTCCGCGCAGGCGGCCTTGCCGTCATCGGTCACGATCATGGCCAGCATCGAGGACGAGAAGCCGAACATCATCTTGTTGATGACAGCAGACACGATAAAATTAAACATGATACCGTAAATAATGGAATCAACATCCTGGAACACCGCACCGTTGAGCAGGATGACCGCCAGCGCCGCCGCAAACGTGATGTTGCCGAACGGCAGGTGCGGATGCCGTGCCTTGATGCCCATGGTGATGAAGTCAAGGCCGCCGGTGCTCGAGTTGTTCATGTAGATCAGCGCGTCGCCGATACCGCCGACCACGCCGCCGCAAATCGTCGCCAACAGGCGGTCCCCCTGGTAGACCGGCATCAGCGGCAGCAGATAGTCCGTAAAGATTGCAAAGAGCACCATGCAGTAGACACTGCGAATAAAGAACGATCTGCCGAGTAATTTGTAAGTGCAGAGGATGATGGGGATGTTGATGAGCACATTGCTCAGGCCCATGGGGATGCCGAACAGGCGGTATAAGATGGCGCAGATGCCCGCAATGCCGGTGACCGGGACCTCGGCGGCCACGGCAAAGCTGTAGATACCGGCAGCGGAGATGAAGCAGCCCAGGGTCTGCAAAAGCAGGTTTGTGTATTTGTTTTTCGTCATGGGGGACCCTCCTCAACAAAAAAGCCGGGAGCAAACAATGCTGCCCCCGGCTGAATTTTCAGGTTCAGACGTTCTTTTTGATCTTGGATGCGCTGTAGGTGTTCATGGCGGCGCTGTTCAGGTTGTGGTCCAGCGCGGCACCGGCGGCGTAGAGCTCATCCTGGATGGCGTCAGATTTCATGCTGGTCAGCAGGTCGTACATGCTGTCCAGATCCTCGACGGTGTAGGTCTTGAACGGGTCGATCTTGCGGGCGACGAGAACCGTCGTGCCCAGGTCGATGGTCGTCCAGTGGTTCATACCGGCGGCATCCAGCGGGTCGGTCAGGTTGTTGTACTCGGCGCTGCCGTAGCTGCTCAGATCGCTGGGCGTGTACAGCTGGGATGCGGCGTAGTAGACGGCCTGGCTGGCGTCCATCGTGCTGCCCATGGCGGCCATTGCCTCGGGCACGTAGGTCATGGCGGCGGTGTACAGGGCGCTGCTGGACGCAGTCTCGGCAGTGGCAGTCTCGTTCAGCTCGGCCATGCAGCTCTCTGCCGTGGCCATGATGGCGGCCTTCTGGTCGTCATCTGCCATCGAGTAGGTGGAGTAGTTGACCAGAGGGAACTGGACGGCCTCGATGTAGTAGCAGTCGTTGTTGACGTAGTCGGTGTACTCGGCGTCCGTCACGGGGCTTGTGCCGTCGGGACCGTAAGTCATCTTCAGCAGGACTTTGGCCTTCTGGGCGTTGAGCAGGTAGGCCTCCACGCTGGACTTGCTGATACCGTTGGCGGTGTACAGATCACCGTTGGAGCTCCACAGGCTGTCCGCAGTCTTGGCGGCCTCGGCGGTGGCAGTGTCGTCCAGCACGCCGTTCTGCTCGGCAAACTGCTTTTCCACGGCAGCATAGTACTCAATGGCGCGGGTCGTCAGCTGGGCAACGTAGTCACTGCCGACGGCGGTGACATCCTCACCGTTGATCGTGCCGGTGCAGGTGGCCTTCAGCACGGCTTTGACGTCGGACGCGGTCTCGCCGGTTGCCAGCTCCGCAACACCGGAGGCGGTGTTGTAGGAGTTGTACTGGGCCAGCAGATAGATGCCTGCCGGGATCTCGACCCCGCCGATGGAGCCGACGGTGGACGGCGCGGACATGGCACAGCCAGCCAGCGCCAACACCATGGAAACAGCCATAGCAAGGCTGAACAGTTTGGTTTTAATGGAACGCATGAATTGGTTCTCCCCTTTATGATTGGCTTTGCGGCACAACGCCGCAGTATAAATGCTATTATACCGCATTTTTGCCGCTATTGCAAGCCCCGCGGGGGTGTGATATACTTGTGAAAAATGTGTGGGGCACCTATGCGGGGGCCGCCTATATGCGGCCCGCGGTTTTCCCGTGAAAGGCCGACTGTTTTACACGAGCGGGCCCTACAAAACTACCGAGGAGATCCACTATGCTTTTGACCACTGAACTCGACAAATTATCCGGCACCGACTGGCAGCTGTTTTTTGCGCAGGAGCGCGCAAAGCCGTACTTTGCGGAGCTGGACGCCTTTGTGACGGCGGCTGCGGCGGAAAAAACCGTCTACCCCGCGGCGGAGAACATCTTCGCCGCGTTCCGCGCCTGCCCGGTGTCGGCGGTGCGGGTCGTCATTCTGGGGCAGGATCCCTACCATGAGCCGGGTCAGGCCATGGGGCTGTCCTTCTCGGTGCCGGACGGCTGCAAGGCTCCGCCGAGTCTGCGCAACATTTTTAAGGAGCTGGAGGCCGAGCTTGGCCCCGGCTGTGCCGCACATACCGACCTGACGCTGTGGGCGCGACAGGGTGTGCTGCTGCTGAACACGGTGCTGACCGTGGAGCAGGGCGCGGCCAACGCCCATGCGGGCCGCGGGTGGGAGACGTTTACCCGTGCCGCGCTGGAATACGCCGCCGCCCACGGCACCGCCCCGCTGGCCGCCGTGCTGTGGGGCAAGCCCGCGCAGAAGTACGCGCCGATTTTCAACAGGGCTGCCGCCCATCGCCCGGTGCTGGTGCTGGAATCCGCCCACCCCAGCCCGCTGTCGGCCTACCGCGGGTTCTTCGGCTCGGCGCCGTTCGGCAAGGTGAATGCGTTTTTAAAAAACAACGGTGCAGCGGAAATCGACTGGCGTCTGCCCGCAAACGCAACCCACGGTTGACAGATTGACGGGGTAACTGTATGGTGCGCAACCGGGGAATTTGATAAGATAAGGTCAGAAAATTTCCGAAAACCCGTAGGGGCGGATTCCATATCCGCCCGCAAGGCCGGCAGCCGTTGACGGGCGCATATAGAATGCGCCCCTACGATTGCCATAAGGCTGCCAAGGAGGAGGCACACCATGACATTTTCCGATAAGCTCATTGCTTTGCGCAAAAAGGCGGGCTGGTCGCAGGAGGAGCTGGCCGAGCGGCTGAATGTCAGCCGCCAGTCGGTCTCCAAGTGGGAGAGCGCACAGTCGATGCCCGACATTGACAAAATTTTACAGTTGAGCAGTTTGTTCAGTGTGACGACGGACTGCCTTTTAAAAGACACGCAGGACGACACGCAGCCTGCCGCCGCGGCACAGACGCCCTCTCCCCTGCCCCGGGTGACGCTGGCACAGGCGGAGGATTACCTGACCAAGGCACAGGTCAACGCGCCGCAGATGGCGCTGGCGACGGCGCTCTGCATCGTCAGTCCCATTCCGCTGCTGGCGCTGGGTACGGTGAGGGAGCTCGGGCTGCTTGGTTTGGACGACAATCTGGCGGGCGGCTTGGGGATGATCGCGCTGCTGGTGCTGGTGGCTGTGGCCGTTGTGCTGTTTATGCAGTGCGGCGCGGCGGTGCGGGAATATGAGTTTCTGGAAAAGGAGCCCATCGAGACCGAGCACGGCGTGACAACGCTGGTGCGGGAGCGCCGCGCCGTCTTTGCGCCGGAGTATGACCGGGCCAACCGCATTGGTGCGGCGCTCTGCATCCTGGCGGCGGTGCCCCTGTTTGCGGCTGTGATGGTCGGTGTGTCGTTTTTGATGTCGATGTCCATCTGTCTGCTGTTGGTGCTGGTCGCCTGCGGTGTGTACGCCTTTGTGCGGGTGGGCACGGTGCAGGACGCCATGGATCGGCTGCTGGAGGACGGGGACTTTACCCGTGGGCACAAGGCCGTGAAAGGGCGGCTGACCGCGCTGACCGCGGCCTACTGGTTGGTGGTGGTTGCCATCTTCCTGTGGTACACCTTCGGCCCCAACGGCAACGGCCAGCCGCAGTACAGCTGGTTCATCTGGGCTATTGCGGGCGTGGTCTACGCCGCGTGTGTGGTTGCGGCAAAGGCGTTTGTGCGGAAAAAAGTGTAAAGGAAACAGCCCCTGACCGAGTGATGGTCAGGGGCTTGCTTTATAGATAGCGGTAGGGGCCGGGCATGCCCGGCCCACGGCTTTCCCGCAAGAGGTCATCTGCCGTACAGCTGCGGGCCGCATATATGCGGCCCCTGCGGGGCGTCTCCCTCTGGGGGGGGAGACAATTTATTCAAATCAGCCCAAAATGCGCCAGTGCCTTTGCAAGGCCGTCTGCGGTAATGTCGTCGGTGACATAATCCGCGGCGGCCTTGGCGGCATCGCAGGCGTTGCCCATGGCGACGCCGATCCCGGCATATTCCAGCATCGTTACGTCGTTGCCGCCGTCGCCAAAGGCGATGGATTGCTCCCGCGTCAGGCCCAGATGGGCCAGCGTGTGGGCTAGGCCGTTGGGCTTGCCGCCGCCCGCGGGCAGGATATCGCAAAAATCATCCTCCCAGCGCACAGCCAGGCAGCCGGGGCAGCGGCGCAGGAACTCGGCCTCCTTCTCCGGCGGCAGGAACGCGCTAAGCTGGTAAATATCCTCGTGCTGGATCAGCGCGGCAACATCCCCGGCCCCCAGCTCCAGCTTTTTGGCAAAGTCGCGGCTCAAATCGTTGATAAGGTTGAACCGGCAGAAGTCCTTTCCTACAAAACCGACGGACAACTGTTCTTTTTCAATGTACGGCAGCAGCGTTTGCAGCGATGCCGCCGGGATGTACTTGGTGTACAGCAGCTCGCCGTCGGCCAGATAGCAGTATTGGCCGTTCATCGTCACATAGCCGTCAAACGGGATGCCGTCCAGCGCGTGCAGGTACGGCAGGTGCACCGGCGGGCGGCCTGTGGCAATAAACGTTTTGACGCCGTTTTCTCGCAGTGCGGCCAGCGCCTGCACGGTGGATTCCGGCAGGGCCTTGGCGCGGAACGGAAGCAGCGTGCCGTCAATATCAAAAAATGCGGCCTTGATTTGTGCCATGGCGGTGCTCCTTATTCGCGCTTGAGGCTGCGGCCCATCAGCGCCATCAGCGCGCTGCGGGCCTCGAGCTTGCCGTCCAGAATGGCCTCCACGGCCTGGACGATGGGCATTTCGACCTTATACTGCTTGGCCAGGCGGCAGGCGGCGGGCAGTGCGTTGATGCCCTCAACGACCTGGCCGACCTCGGTCTTGGCCTCCTCCACCGACTTGCCGCGGCCAATCAGCATACCGGCGTGCAGGTTGCGGCTGTGCATACTCGTGCAGGTGACGATCAGGTCGCCCATACCGGACAGGCCCGCAAAGGTCTCGGCCTTGCAGCCCATGGCGATGCCCAGTCGGGACAGCTCGGCGTTGCCGCGGGTGATGAGCGCGGCCTTGGCGTTGTCACCGTAGCCCAGGCCCAGCGCAATGCCGACAGCCAGCGCAATGACGTTCTTGACCGCACCGCCCAGCTCGGTGCCGCGGCGGTCATCGTTGGTGTAGACGCGGAAGGTCGGTGTGGTAAAGACCTTCTGCACGGTTTTGGCAGCGTCCTCGTCGGCACTGGCGGCCACGATGGCGGTGGGCATGTCGCGGGCGACCTCCTCGGCGTGGGTCGGGCCGGACAGTGCCACAACGCGCGCCTTGCGCCCGGCCTTGGCAAGCTCATCCTCGATGATCTCGCTCATCGTCATCAGGGTCTTGTCCTCGACGCCCTTGGCGACGTCAACGATCAGCTGACCCTCCGGGATGTGCGGCGCGGCCTTCTTTGCGGTGGCACGCACAAACGGGGACGGCACGGCAAAGAGCAGGATGTCGCGGCCCGTGCAGGCCTCGGCAATGTCGGCGGTGTAGTGCATTGCGGCGGGCAGCTCCATACCGGGCAGGTTGGGGTGGCGGTGCGTGGTGCTTAAAGACTTCAGCTCGGCGGGGATGGCGCTCCATACGGTGACGTCGCGCCCGTTGGCGGCCAGCAGCCGCGCCAGCGCAATGCCCCAGGTGCCTGCACCGAATACTGCGATTTTTGTCATGGGAATAGTTCTCCTTGTTTGATGAAGTTAGCCGTGCCGCTTGGTAGGGGCCGGACGTGTCCGGCCCTCAGCGTGAAAGGCGGAAGAATGCCCACGGGAAGGCCGAGGGCGAGGCATGCCTCGCCCCTACAGGGCATTCCGTCCCAGCAGCGAAGCAAACAGCCGCGGGCGGGGCTTGACGGCGGGCGGTTCGGCATCAAGATAGACGCGCTCATAGCAATTGACGATGCGGGTCGCGCCGTACTGTTGCTCCCGCGGGATGGAGCAGCCGTAGTTCAGATGGATGTGCCCGTGCAGCATCAGCTGCGGATGGTAGCGGTCCAGCAGGACCGAAAACGCTGTGAAGCCGCGGTGCGGCAGGTCGGTCATATCGCCGTAGCCGTGCAGCGGCGCGTGGGTGACCAGTATGTCAATGCCGCCATGGCGGTCGATCTTGCCGCGCAGATGGTTGATGCGCTTTTTCATCTCGGCCTCGGTAAACTGCCAGGCGCCGGTGCGGTAGCGGCAGCTGCCGCCCAGCCCGGCGATGCGCAGGCCGTTGTGTACGTACACGTCGTCATCCAGGCAGATGACGCCCTGCGGCGGGCGGGTGTCGTAGCTCTCGTCATGGTTGCCGTGTACGTACAAAAGCGGCACGGGCGCCATGGTGGCAAGGTATTCCAGATAATGGCGGCTCAAATCGCCGCAGGCAATGATGAGTTCGACGCCCTCGAGCTTGTCGGGGGTGAAGTAGTCCCAGAGGGCCTTGCACTCCTCGTCCGCAACGGCCAGGATCTTCATAGCTCGGCCTCCTTCTCGACAGGAAGAAGATCGCGGTGGATGCCCTGCATCCGGTACATCGGCTTCGAGACCTCGGCCAGCTCGTCATATTCGGGGATGTGGCCGTCAACGGCGTCACACAGCCAGTCCATGTGGGCGATCTGCTCTAGGTCCAGCCCGTGGCGTCCGCTGTTCTTGACGCTGCCGTCCTGCCCGGTGATCCGGCAGTGGAACGGGTCGATCATGCCGGAGGTGACGCCGGTGCGCAGAATCTGCGCCAGATGGGTCACATCGGGCGGCAGCTCGCGGCTGAGCAGCACGTCCATGACGCCGCTGTTCATGCCCCACCAGTAGTTGACGGCGCGGCCATCGGTGCCGGACTTGTCCCGCACCCAGCCGCCGTTCAAAACGGTGCGGATGACGTTCTCATAGAACTGGCCCCAGTGCCAGAACGGCGTGGCCAGGTCCTGCAGCACGCCGCCCGGGCGCACCAGAAACGTGCCGAACTCCCGCTGCGGGCGGTTCGGCATCGGTGCGTCGCGGCCCGAGATGACCGTGATGCCCTTCTGGGTAAAGACGTGCAGCGGGTCAATCTGGTCGGGCAGACAGGTCCATTGCAGGTCGATGCGGACGTTGGGGTTCGCCATCCGCGCGCCGAGCGCGAATGCGTTGATGTTGGCAGGCACGCCGAAGCTGGGGTAGTCGGCCACATAGCCGATGCGGTCCCCGCCCGCCATGGCACCGGCAATCGCGCCGGTGATGAACTTGGCCTCATACACGCGGGTGTAGTAGGTGCGGATGCTGGCGTAGGGCATCTCCATCGAGCAGTTCAGGATGTGTACCTGCGGGTGCCGGACGGCGGCGCGCAGGGACGCGCCTACCAGCTTGGGGCTGGTCGTAAAGACGACATCCGCACCGTCGGTGATGGCCTGCTCGACAAGGGCATCGGCGTTCTTGCCCGGGACGGCGTTGAAGTAGGCTGCCGTCTCGACCTTGCCCTCAAACACAGTGTCCAGCTGGGTGCGGCCAAACTCATGCTGGCTTGTCCAGGAGCTGGTGCCGGGGGTGCGCTCATGCACAAAGGCAACCTTCAAATGGCTGGGCGCGGTGTGCTTGCCGGGCAGGATAAAATCCAGCAGGCCGGTCTGCTTCGGGGCGGCGGGCTTGTCGCTGACCTGCACGGGGTCCGATTTCTGCAGGGCCAGCACATCGTCCCACAGGGCGTCGAGCTTTTCGCTCAACTCGCTGGGGCTTAAATTGGCCAGCTCCTCCTTGGTGTAGACGCGCAGCAGAAGCAGCAGCACGTCGCCGACGGTACACTGCAGCCGTGCGCCGCCGTGGGCCAGAAACGCCTTCTTGACCCAGTTGTACAGCGATAAGACCTCGGTTCGATCCTCGCCAGTCCACTTTTCGTCCGGCGCCTTGCCCAAAATCTTTTGCAGGCGGGCATAGCTGCCGGGCTTGGTGAAGGTCAGCAGATAGTTCTGCATGACCGGGTAAAAGTGCATGAACTCGTAGTACATCTGCACAGCGGGGTCGTCGCTGTACTGCGGCACGACGCGGGTGACATTGCCGGTGATGCTGCTGGCGTCAAAATACTTCAGCACGCTGACGCGCTTATTGCCCTCCTGCACGTAGAAGCGGCCCATATACTCATAGCAGGTGATGGGGTCACGGATGCCCTCATCCAGATGGGACACGCACAGGTTGATCCACTTGGTGGCAAACTCGGTCTTGAGACCGAGCAGCGGCATAAAGTTGGACGCAAACGCCGCTGTGCGGCCCGAGGTCTTGGTACCAACGAGCAGCTCCAGCGGGATCTCTACCTGGCCGAGCGGGATCTGGTTCTCCACAGGGACGTTTTGCAGAATATCGTCCAATACGGGCAAAAACGGCGACTGCCCGGCGTTCATCTTCTCGCGGTAATCGCGCTGGCCTTGTCGAAGGGCTTTCTGGTAGCAATCGATTCCATCTGCACGGTTCACGACCCATCGCCTCCTCAAAACTTATACATTAACTACAAAATTATTATAGCACATCTGTGCGGAATATACAAAGAATTTTAAAAGGCTTCCCCATCGGGGGAAGCTGTCACCGAAGGTGACTGATGAGGGCTGTACCTGCCGATATTGCCCATGAACAGGTTATGATGGCACACTCGCCCCTCATCCGGCCCTGCGGGGCCACCTTCAGTCTACGCGCTAAGAGCCGCCTCCGGCGGTTGCGCTCCGACACGCGCCTGCGGGCGCAGCCCCCCAGGGGAAAGGCTTTAGGACGTATGCACGGCCTTGGGGTAGACCTGATACATCCGGTCATTGCCGTAGTGCTCGTCGAGATAGACCTCGACGCTGTTGGACGCAGGTACGCCGTTCAGGCGGTCATTGTACCGCACAAGCGCGGCGGAGCTGACGGCAATGTCCGCCGCCATAAAGATGCACAGTGCCCAGGTCAGCACTCTGCCGCCGCGGGGCGGCAGCTTCTCGATACAGGCGGAGATCGGCGGGAACAGCACCTTGAACCAGGCAATCGCCGCAAAGCCCCAGAAGAAGCAGTACAGCAGGTTGATGCGCCCGCCCAGGTTGAACGGGATCGCGCTGTAGTCCCAGAACACCGCACCGAAAACGACCTCGGTGAAAACGCTGCACAGGTACTCATACGCACCGCCCAGCAGCGTGCCCATGACGAACAGCCAGCTGGCGGGCTTGTCCTTGTAGCGATAGAGCAGCTGGGTGACCATGGCGATGGCCAGGCCCCACACGATGGAGAACGGCCCCCACACGACGCTGGAACGGCTCATCCACTCGCCGCCGGTGACGCGGCAGAAGATCGTCTCGGTGATGTCGCCGAGGAACGCGCCGATGAAGAACAGTAAAATAATTTTATACGGGCTGCACCCGGCGGCAAACGTGTCGGTCTGCTGCCGTTTGGGGCGGACAAAGGTCAGTGCGGGATGGGCCTTCGCCATACGGCGCTCGACGTGGTCAAGGATCCACATGCCGCCGCGGACGGTCAGGTTTGCCAGACGGTTTTCTACAGCCTCGGCGGCGGGCCAGCGGTAGCGCAGACCGGCCATGGCCAGCAGCGTGCCGACCAGATCGACGCAGAACACGACGAGCGCGGCCAGCAGCACAACAACCCAGATGCCGTGCGGCACAAGGCTGTACAGCGCCAGCAGCAGCGGGTTGCCCCATTTGAGCACGACAACGCCGAGCGCACCCCAGGTCAGCGACGCGCCGAGGCAGACATAGCCGTCCAAATTGAACGGCATGGCGCTGTAATCCCACCATCGGGTATGGGTCGTGTATTCCAGAATGTGCCCGCCGATCCACTCGATGACCGTGGCATAGACGGCGCTGAATACAAGCAGGAAGAACCAGCCCTCACGGATGTCGCCGAGGGCAAAGGTGATGACCAGCCCGCCGACGCCGTACAGAAGGCAGAGCGGACCGCTCAGCACGCCGCGGTCCTGATATTTGCGGTGCACGACGGCGGTAAAGAGGACCTCCCCCACCCAGCCGAGGAACGAGTAGGCGAAGAAGAGAAAAACAATTTGATAGAAGGTCATAGGGGGCTCCTTTCATAACACGGTAGGGGCCGGACATGTCCGGCCCGCAGCATAAAATTTACAGCACAACAGTGGGAGGTGCAGGGCCGGGCATGCCCGGCCCCTACTTTGCAGTGGCTTCCCTCTCCCGCTTGCTGAACACGCACCCGCAGTAATCCTGCCGGTACAGGCCGTACTCGGCGCTCAACTGTAAGCTGCGCTTGTAGCCGTCCTTTTTGCGGAACTCACTGGGCAGGAACGGCACGCCGTACTGCCTGCCCAGCTCATTGCCAAGCTCGTTCAGCCGCACGGGGTCCTTCATCGGGGAGATCGAGAGCGTTGTGCAGTACCAGTCAAAGCCGTGGTCGGCGGCATAGCGGGCGGCCTGCTCCAGCCGCAGCCGATAGCAGACCGTGCAGCGCGCGCCCTTCTCCGGCTCGTTTTCCAACCCCTTCACGGCAGTATAGAACTCCTGCGGGTCGTAGGGCAGCTCCACCACGGGGTAGTGATACCCGGCCTGCTCGACAAAGCGTTCCAGCTCGGCCTCGCGGCGGTGGTATTCCTCCGGCGGGTAGATGTTGGGATTGTAGTAAAGAATGGTCAGGTCAAAGTGCGCGGACAGGCGCTCCAGTGTTGCGCTCGAGCACGGCGCACAGCAGGCGTGCAGCAGCAGCTTCGGGCGGGTGCCGCCCAGCGTGCGCAGGACCTTTTCCATTTCAAGCTGATAGTTGATGCGATTGGGCATGGGTAGTGACCTCGTTTACACAGTGGCAGGGGTGCGGCGCTTGCGGCGGGCAAAAGCGCCGCAGCCGATGACCCCCAGCAGGCTGACGGCGGAGAGCACCTCAAACGCGCGCCAATACCCCGGGGCGTGGTACCGGACATGGATCGTGCCGGTGTAGCCCGCGGGGATCGTCAGTACGATGCGCATATTCTCGCCGCTGGTGATGGCAAACGGTGCGCCGCTCTCGTCGGCGGCATAATAATTGCCGTAGTTGTAGATGGGCAGCGAGATGGCCGCCTCGCCGCCGTCGTTCTCGACGCTGACATAGGCGACGCCCTCACGCTTTTCATAGCTGATAAGGTGCAGGTCGCCGCTGGCGGGCTTGGGCTGTGCCCAGATGGCCTCATAGGAGCTGGCGCCGTCGATGAGGTATTCCGCCGTGCCGACGGAGTTGATGGTGGCGTTCTGGTTGTAGGTCGCGTAGGAGCTTTCGCCTTGGGCGCTCATGATGTTCGTCTCGGTGATGCTGGCGGTCAGCAGCGCGGCGCAGACAAGCCCCGCGGCGGCCAGCGCGGCGCGGCGTTCCGGCAGCAGCTGCAGCGCAAACAGCGCAGCGGCGCAGAGCAGCAGTGTGCCCAGCGAGAGAAAGCGGAACGGGAACTGGAACATTCCCACGACCTTGCCGACGGCGGGGCCGAACCAGCCCTCGACAAAATCCCACGGGAAGGCGTGGAGCGAGAGCACGAGCGTCAGCACGGCAAAGCCGGTGGCAGTGTACAGGTGCTTTGCGGCGGTGTGTGTGTCCCCGCGGGCCTGGGCGCGCCACAGGCAGTAAAACGCCAGTGCAAGCGCCAGCAGCAGCGGCAGACCGGGGGTCAGCGCCATGTCGTGGGTCGTGCCCTCGGCGGAGGAGCCGCCCGCCGTGCCGAAGAAGCTGAACAGCTGCACGGCGTACAGGCCGTGCTTTTGCAGCTTACCGACCAGATCACTGCGGTTGACAAGGAACGGGATGGAGCGGGTGGAAATAAAAAACGGGAAAAGATACCACGCGCTCAGCCCCACGGCCAACAGCGCGGCCTTGACCCAGGCCAGCAGCCGCGCGGGGCGGAGAGTCTCCCGCAGGCGCAAAAGGCAAAACAAAATCAGCAGCAGCGCCGTCAGCTCACAGGAGAGCAGATGGCTCTGCACCATGGCCGCCATGCCCAGCGCCATCGGCAGCCAGTCCCCAAAGCGGGGCCTGTCGCTGGTGTAGATGCCGTACAGACCCAGCAGCACGAGCGGGAAAAACGCCATGGCCGTGAACTCGCCCACGGCGGCGCGGGTGTAGACGCAGGTCAGCCGGTAGGCGGACAGCGTGTAGAGCAGTGCCCCCAGCAGGCCCAGCCGGCGGCTGGCCGTGATTTTGGCAAAGCTGTAGTACGCAATCAGGCAGGTCGCCAGCGTGACCGCAAAGAGGTAGACCTGGTAGCAGGTGCGCAGCGGCAGCCACAGGTTGTAGAGCAGCGCGGGCAGCAGCAAAAACAGCTCACAGTAGCAAAGCGGGCTGGCGTAGCCATAGCCGTTCAGCGTGGTCGTGGTCAGCCGCACCGGGAACTGCCCGTAGGACAGCTCCGCAGCCATGGCGGCGATGCGCTGCATGTGAAATTCCAGATCATGGCCGAAGTACAGATAGTTGCTGAACAGCGGCAGACAGGCCAGCAGCGTGATGCCCGCCAGCGCCAGCGGCAGACGCAGCGCACGGCGGCGGGCAGCGCCCCGCTCCCCCACATGGGCAAACAGGAGCAGCAGTGCGGCGTCCGCAGCGGCAAACAGCACAAGGAAGCAGAGCAGCCGCGCCGCGCGGTAGATGGGCTGCTCGGTCAGGGTGATGCTGTAAATGTACAGCTGGCCCTGGTCGTAGGTAACGGTGGCGGTCAGGTCCTGCATCCGCGCACCGAAGCCGACCCAAAGCCGGGTCGTCAGGCTGCGGTGGCAGTCGTCCAGCCGCAGCGCGTCAAAGGTCACGGCGGCAGGGCTGCGTTCACTGGCAAAGGTCAGCGACCCGGCAGCGTTGAGCATATTAAAGGTGGGCGCGTCGGGCGTCTGGCAGGAAAAATAACGGACTGTGACCTCATACGCACCGGAAGGCAAAGCAATATTGTCTGCCGAGAAGGTCATCGGGTCGTCGCTGTGATAGCCGATCTGGTTCCAGATTTTTAAGCCGTCGTCGTCCGCGGCGGCAATGTCGGGCAGGGTGTTCGTAAAGTCGCCGGGCGTCAGCGCCAGCTTATACGGCGCGCCGAACAGCCCGGCTGCCAGCGCGCAGACAACGGCCAGCTCGGCGGCCAGCAGCGCCGCAAACAGCCGGTTGCGGCGGCAAAAGGCAAAAAAGTGTTTCATCCGGGGCTCCCTCACAGTTTATCAGCCGTCCCAGATCATGAGCTTGGCGTTCACGATGGACGTGTCCTCAACAGTGGCCAGATAGTCGCCGTTCCGGTCCCGCGGGGTCTGGGTGCAGTCCAGCAGGCAGATGGCGCGGGCCTCCTCGGTGCCGTCGGCCAGACGGACCTTGTACTTGATGACAGCGTTGTCGGGGACATAGGCGCTCTGCACGTAGACCTGTACCCCGTCCATCAGGTCACTGTCGGCGCTTTGCAGCCTGCCGCACCACGCCAGATCGTAGCCGCCGTAATTGCGGTAGGTCTGGTAGGCGTAGGCGTCGCCGTCGGTGGCGGGGTTCTCGGTCCAAAGGACCTGTGCGTGCAGGGCGCGCCCGGTGAACCGGCTGAAGAAGGCGGACTCGGCCTCCGCGTTGCTGTCCCAGACGTTCTCGTTGCAGAGAATCAGGTCGTCGGAGTGCACGGCGTCGGCAAGACCGGCCTCAATCGTGCGGACAAAGAACTGATAGGCAGCGAGGTTCTCGGCATGGTGGGTGCGCACGACACCGCGCAGGTAGCCGCCGTTCAGGCAGAGACCCACCGCCAGCGCCGCCGTCAGGGCCAGTCGCGATACCACGGAGAGAACCTTCGGCAGCTTACAGCACAGCCCCGCCAGCAGCGCCAGCAGCGCTGCGACGAGCAGCGTAAAGCCGATGGAGCTGGCCGCCGCGGGAATGTAGCCCCACTGCCAGGTAATGGCCTCGGGCTGCTGATAGCGGGCGGACAAAGCCAGCAGCAGCGCGGGCAGTGCCCAGACGGCCAGGCCGAACCCGGCCAGTGCGCCCAGCGTTCTGCTGCGCAGCTTTTTAAACGGTACGCCGAAGAAGATCAACAGTCCTGCCAGCACACCCAGCGCCAGCGGCCACAGCCGATCCCCGTTCGTGATGACCCCGGCGTCCTCCTGCAAAAGGCGGGAGTTCAGCCCAGGGAGCGACGCGGCCATCTGCTGCACGGTGACGCGCAGCACGGCGGGAATATCCAGAGAAAGCTCGTTGCCGGTGCCGCCGTTGCGCCCGCACAGAACGTGGAACACAAGCGCCGCGCCCATGCCGCCCAGCGCGGGAGCCGTGTCCAGCAGGGCGCTTTTGACGCTGCGTCGGCGCAGCAGCCAGACGACGAGCGCCAGCAGCGCAAAGACATAGCCGATCTCATAGGTGCCGCAGGCGATAAAGGACAGCACCGCGCCCAGCACAGCCCAGCGGCGGTGCCGTGTCCCCTGCCACGCAAACAGGCAGAGCCAGGCCGTCATAGCCCAGAACAGTGCCCGCTGCGGTACGGCGTAGTAGCTGTACATGCCCTCGTTCCAGATGGGGGCCGCGGCCAGCGCCAGCGCAAAGCCGCCCAGCGCCAGCGCATCCCCGCTGCCCAGTCTGGCCGCCACGCGGCTGACAGCGAAGGCCGCCGCGCCGGTCCAGGCAATGATGTAGAGCCGGTAGTGCGTCAGGCTGGTGTAAAACAGCAGGTCGACGGCGTTCGGGTAATGGAACGGGAAAAAACGGACCTCCTGCAGCGTAAAGTACCGCAGCCGCCCCTGCAGGTCCTGCAGAGCATACTGCCAGAACGGCATCCGCTGGAAGTCATACAGCCAGAGGTTCAGCGTCAGCTTATCGTCGCCCTCCGGCGGGATGTTGACCGTGACGCGCAGATACAGCACGCCCACGGCAAAAATAGCCAGATAGGCCGCAGCCAGCAGCAGCCGACGGTACCGCCGACAAAATGATTTGACCTGTTCCATAGGGACGGGGCCCTCCTCCACAAAAATCACATATATACTAAATTATAGCATAAAGCCCCGCTGTGCGCAACGCACAGCAGGGCTTTATGCAAATACAATTTGTATAAGATTGTTGAAAAATACGAAAAGTAAAGCGAAAATCAATGCTTCAGCGGCTTTTTCAGCATGCCCAGCAGCAGGGCCGTGGTCAGGGTGCCGACAGCCAGCGCAATCAGAAAGCCCGGCGGATTTTCCATGACCGGCAGCAAAAACAACCCGCCGTGCGGCGCGGGACACCCGCAGCCCAGCAAAATCGTTATGAACCCGGCCAGTGCACTGCCTGCGATGCAGGCGAGGCTGACCCGCAGCGGATCGCGCAGTGCAAACGGCAGCGCACCCTCGGTCACGAAGGTCGCGCCCATCAGCAGGGTCTGCGGCGCAGAGCAGCGCTCGGTGCTGGTGAACCGCGTCGGGAACAGCAGGCAGGCCAGCGCAATGCCCAGCGGCGGAATCATGCCGCCCGCCATGACAGCGGCCATCAGGTCATACTGCTGGTCTACCAGTGCCAGCGTGCCGCTGACGTAGGCGGCCTTGTTGATCGGCCCGCCGTAGTCGGTGGCCATCATGCCGCCCAGCAGCGTGCCCAGCACCAGACGGCTGCCGCCCTGCATCCCATCCAGCTGGATGGAAAGCCAGGCATTGAAACGCCCGAGCGGCGGATTGATGGCCATGACCATCAGGGCACCGACAAACAGCAGACTCAACAGCGGGACCAGCAGCCCGGTTTTGATGTGATCCAGCTCCTGCGGAATGCGGCGGAACAGGTAATTCAGAAGCCGCACAGCCAGACCGGCAGCAAAGCCCGCGATAATGGCCCCCCAGAACCCGCTGGAGATCCAGCCCAACCGGGGGGCGGTGGTTGTGCCGAGCTGTGCCAGGTAGCCGCCCATCAGGCCGGGCATAAAGCCGGGGCGGTCCGCAATGCTGTAAGCGATGAACGCAGCCAGCACGGGGTACATCATCCTGAACGCAGCGTTGCCGACGTTCGTCATCATGGTGGTGATGCCGCTGCGGCCAAAAAGGTGCTGCAGCAGCAGGGAAAGCGCCAGCATCACGCCGCCCGCCACAACAAACGGCAGCATGTGGGAGATGCCGCTCATCAGGTGGCCGTAGTATTCGCGGCCCAGTTCCTTCCAGTCGCTGGTGCGGAAGGCGTGCCCGCCGCGGTAGACGGGAGCCTTGCCGGAAACGGCCTTTTCCAGCAGTCTGTCCGCGTCGCGCACGGCATCCCCCGCCGAGGCATAGACCAGCCGCTTGCCAACGAACCGCGCCAGCGGGATCGAGCGATCCACCGCCACGATCACGCACTCTGCGGCCTGGATCTCATCATCGGTCAGTTCGTCGTTGACACCGGCAGCGCCGTTCGTTTCGACCTTGAGCGTCAGGCCGCGGGCCTGCGCGGCCTGCTGGAGCGCCTCCGCCGCCAGATAGGTGTGCGCGATGCCGGTGGGGCAGGCCGTCACGGCCAGCAGCTGATAGCCGGGCTTGGCGGCACCCGGCGCTGCGTCAGACGGGGCAGACGGCGGCTCCTGCGCGTCCTGCTCCTCCCGCGCGGAGATGGCGCGGCAGAATGCCTCGGGGGTCTCACTCTCCCGCAGGCGGGCGCAGAAATCGGTGTCCAGAAAGAGCGTCGCCAGCTCGGCCAGCACCTGTACGTGCAGGTCGTTGGCTTCGGCGGGGGCGGCGATCATCACCAGCAGGTCCAGCGGCTTGCCGTCCGGTGTGTCGCAGGGCAGCGGCGGGTCCAGCGTCAGCGCAGCCAGCTGCAGCTGCCTGACGGCGGTGCTTTTGGCGTGCGGGATGGCCAGGCCGTTGCCCACACAGACGCCGCCCAGCGCCAGCCGGGCGCGGACGTCCGCCGCGAACACAGCGGTGTCAGTCAGATTGTCAGTCCCGTCCAGCAGTGTAACCATCTGCTGCACTGCACCGGTGAGCGAGTCTGCCCGTTGGCGCAGTGCGACGCAGTCAGGCCGCAGGTAGTTGGCGATGCGCATGGTTTGAGCCTCCGTTTGGTGCCGCTGTGCTCCGGCAGCTGTCGATGCAGCGCGGCTTTTGCGGCGCAGTATTAGTAAAAAAGCGGTTCCGCCGCAACGGAACCGCTATGAATGCTGTAAAAATTAGTTGAGCAGGGTCTTCTCGGTCTCGGGATCGAACAGGTGGATCTTGTGGGTATCCATAGCGACAGTGATCTTGTCGCCGCGGCGAGACTTGGAGGTGGGAGCAACGCGAGCCATCAGGTTCTGGCCCTGGTAGGTCAGGTACAGATAGATCTCAGCGCCCATCAGCTCGGAAACCTCAACCTCAGCGCTCAGGTGGCTGTTGGGATGCTTTTCCAGGAACTCCTCGTCGTCCTTGATGTCCTCGGGACGGATGCCGACCTTCAGGGTCTTGCCGACGTAAGCGTCCAGCTTGCCGTCAGCGGTCTTCTCCTTGGGCAGCGGAACCTCGGTGCCGGCCAGATCAACGATGAACTGATCGCCGGCCTTCTTCAGGGTGCCGTCCAGGAAGTTCATCTGCGGGCTGCCGATAAAGCCGGCAACGAAGATGTTGCAGGGATAATCGTACAGGTTCTGCGGGGTATCGACCTGCTGGATCATGCCGTCCTTCATAACGACGATACGATCGCCCATGGTCATAGCCTCGGTCTGGTCGTGGGTAACGTAGATGAAGGTGGTAGCCAGCTTCTTGTGCAGCTTGATGATCTCGGTACGCATGCTGGTACGCAGCTTGGCATCCAGGTTGGACAGAGGCTCGTCGAGCAGGAAGACCGCCGGGTTACGGACCATTGCACGGCCCAGGGCAACACGCTGACGCTGACCACCGGACAGAGCCTTCGGCTTACGGTCAAGCAGGTGCTCGATCTCCAGGATCTTGGCAGCCTCACGGACGCGCTTGTCGATCTCGTCCTTGGGCATCTTGCGCAGCTCCAGACCGAAGGCCATGTTCTTGTAAACGGTCATGTGCGGGTACAGAGCGTAGTTCTGGAAGACCATCGCGATGTCGCGGTCCTTCGGGGGAACGTCGTTGATCAGACGGTCACCGATGTACATCTCGCCGCCGGAGATCTCCTCCAGACCGGCGATCATACGCAGGGTGGTGGACTTACCGCAGCCGGAAGGACCGACGAAAACGATAAATTCCTTATCCGCGATTTCCAGGTTGAAATCGGGAACGGCAGTAACATTGCCGGGGTAAACTTTCTTAACGTGACGGCAGCTAATGGAAGCCATAATGCTCATCCTCCAAATGTATTCAGTGGTTTCAGCCCGTGTAGAGGGGGCTGTTTCTGTTGACATGATTATAATAACAGGTTATAATCTATTTGAAAATAGCATTTTATTGATATAGAGGTGTCGAAATTGATATTTGACCCTGAAATTTACTGCACCGCTGCCGAAACGGCGGAATTGGACGGCACAGCGCCGCTGGCTCTGGCCGGAGACGGCCTGTGGGTGGGGGTGCTTTCCCGCGGGGCGTGCCTGCTGGACGGCTTTGACCGCCCGGGCCAAAGCGGCGATATTCTGCTGGGCCCTGCCCCCCTGGTGCTGACGCCGCAGAGCGACTGCCACCTGCTGGCCGTGCGGCTGACCGGCCACTGCACGGACGCCTACCTGTTGCAACTGGGGGCGGCGCGCTGGGCGGACGGCGCTGCCTGCCCCGGCGCGGCGGAGCTGATCGCACAGCTGTGCGGTGCGCAGACGGCCCCCATGGCCTACGCGCTGCTCTGCGCCGCAGCCAAGGCCGACGAGACCGCCCGTCCCCTGCCGCCGCTTGTGGCCGAGGCCGTGGCGGCCATCCGCCAGAATTATATGGCGCTCTACGGCGTCGAGGAGCTGAGCGAGCAGCTCGGCGTGACAAAAAGCCATCTGGTGCGCGTCTTTAAGCAGGAAATGGGGGTGCCGCCGGGCAAGTACATGACGAATGTGCGCATCGAGGCAGTCAAGACGCTGCTGCTGACCGATGAGTACAATCTGGACATGATCGCGGGCCTGACGGGGTTTTCCGGGGCCAATTATCTGTGCCGCGTCTTTAAGCGGGAGGTGGGTCTCTCCCCCGCGGCCTGGCGCACCGCCGCCGCACCCCTGCCCGCCGTACCCAAGCTCCCGCCGAGAAGTCAGGAGATGTATGTGTAAAAAAGAAAGGCTTCCCCCGAGGGGGAAGCTGTCAGCGGCTCCGCCCGCTGACTGATGAGGGACAACCTTGCCATTGCAACCCGTTTACGGGCAGCTGTGGCAGACCCGTCCCTCATCCGGCCTCGGTCGGGGCCTCGGCCACCTTCCCCCGAGGGGGAAGGCATACAAAACAAATGCCCGATACGGCTCATCACCGCATCGGGCATTCTTAACTTTATGCAATTTTATTCCGCAGTCTTATACCCGTCCGGGTTGTGGCTCTGCCAGTTCCAGCTGTGGGCGCACATTTCCTCAATGCCGTACTGGGCCTCCCAGCCAAGCTCACGCTTGGCCTTGGAGGGATCGCACCAGCACTCGGCAATGTCGCCGGGGCGGCGCGGGTCGATGACATAAGGGATCTCCTTGCCGCAGGCCTTGCTGAAGGCGTTGATGACGTCCAGCACGCTGTAGCCGTGGCCGGTGCCCAGATTGCAGATGAACAGGCCGGGCTTCTGCTCCAGCTTTTTGATGGCAGCAACATGGCCGCGGGCCAGGTCGACAACATGAATGTAGTCGCGCACGCCGGTGCCGTCGGGGGTCGGGTAGTCATTGCCAAAGACGTGGACCTTCTCCAGCTTGCCGACAGCGACCTTGGCGATGTAGGGTACGAGGTTGTTGGGGATGCCGTTGGGGTCCTCGCCGATCAGTCCGGACGGATGCGCACCGATGGGGTTGAAGTAACGCAGCAGCGCAACGTTCAGCTCGGGGTCGGCGTGGCAGCAGTCGGTCAGGATGCGCTCGGTGAACACCTTCGTGGTGCCGTAGGGGTTCGTGGTGCCGCCGACGGGGAAATCCTCGCGGATGGGCACGCTGGCGGGGTCGCCGTAGACCGTGGCGGAGGAGGAGAAGATGATGTTGTGGCAGTTATGGCGGCGCATGACATCCAGAATGTTCAGCGTGCAGGCCAGATTGTTGGAGTAGTACTCGATGGGCTTGGAAACGCTCTCGCCGACGGCCTTGTAGGCGGCGAACTGGATGACACAGTCAATGTCCTCGTTCTCGGCAAAGATCTTCTCCACGGCGTCCTTGTCGGTCATGTCGGCCTCGACAAAACGGAAGTCCTTGCCGGCGATCTTCTTGACGCGGGCCAGGGCCTCGGGGCAGGAGTTGTAGTAGTTATCGGCTACAACGATGTCGTACCCTGCGGCCAGAAGTTCCACACAGGTGTGGCTGCCGATGTAGCCGGCGCCACCGCTAACCAGAATTGCCATAACAGTCGTCTCCTTATGTTATATGATATTGTTGCGTGCGAACCGGGCGGCTCGCCTCTCTTTGCTTGTATTCTACTCTTTCTGCGGAGTTTCTGCAATAGGAGTTTTTGATTCTGATTTGCCTTTTTGTTGCCTGTTTTGCCGCCGTGCGGGCAGCCCCTGCTGAATGCGGCGGTAGGCGGACGGCGTGTGCCCCGTGGCAGCGCGGAATTTCTGGCTGAAATACGCGCCGGAGCAGTAGCCCATCTGCGCGGCGACCTCGCCGGGGGATGCCCCGCGGGCCAGCAGCTGGGCCGCGTACTCGATGCGCATGGCGGAGAATTCCTCCATGGCCGTGCGGTGGAGCCGCGCGCGGAACGCCTGCTGCAGCTGGGGCCGCGTGCAGCCCAGCGCCGTGCAGATGTCGTCGATCTTCAGTTCATGCGCAAGATTTTCGGCAAAATAGGCGCGGGCGTCCTCGACCAGCGCGTTCTGGCGGCGCTCCCGCCGGACGCGGGCCACGGGGCGCTTGGTACGGCGGCAGCGGCGGGCCAGCAAAATCAGCAGATTTTCCAGATGGATGATGAACTGCTGCATCGCGCCGAAGGGCAGCTCCTCCTTTAAGACAGGCCGTCCGCCCGGTACGGGGGCGGCGTCGAACAGCTCGTTGGCGGCATTTGCCAGCCAGTTCAGGTCATGCTGCTCGGCAGGCTCCGTGTGCAGCATCGCGCCGCGGAAACGGTCCATGGCCGCGCCGGTGCAGTAAAAGTCGATGCGCAGCGTCTCGGGCGGGACCTCGCCGACGGTGGTCATAGCAAAGACCTCCCCCGGCTGGTGGAACAGCAGTCCGCCTGCCCGCAGCAGCACGTGGCGGGCATCGCAGCGTTCCTCAATGGTGCCGCTGCGCACAAAGATCAGCTGCCAGGCCTGCGTCTCGCTGGGCGGGAATGAGTCGTCCGCGCGCCACTCCGACGTATGTGCCGCCGGGATCGCTTCGACCCGCAGCGGAAAGGTATCGTTCAGCATGGGTGTGACCTCCCTTCCCCGGCTTGACACCGCTGTAGGGGCCGGGCATGCCCGGCCCTCATGTGTATGGCGACCAGCTGCCTGCGGGAAGGCTCTCTCCCTCCGGCCCTGCGGGCCACCTCCCTCTGCGAGGGGGCTGGCGCAGCAGCGCCTGGGGGAGAGAAGCTTCCGGGCGGTGCTTACTTTCCTTACACCGCTACCGCGCCCGGCCAGCTCTCGCCGGCCTCCGCGCTCCCCGCTTCCCCGTCGGCTCCGTAAGAGAAAACGCCGGGGGTCATGTCGGTCAGCAGGGGGAACTGCGCAAGCTCGGGGCAGGTGTCGGCCAGCCCCAGACAGTAGGCCGTCAGCGGACTGATCTCCTTTGTGATGGCGTCAAACCGGCTTGAGCCGTCGTCCTCGTAGGTGCTCAGCATAATATCCCCGGGGTAGGTGTCGGCCACATAGCTGACAAGTGCCTCGTCGACGTAGGGGTCGCTGCTGCCCTCATACAGGTCGGGCGCGCCGAACAGATGCAGGATCTCGTGGGCGTAGGTCGCTGGGGATTCCGCCTCGCCGTCGGTGTAGGCGTCGGTTTTGTACAGGCAGCTGTATTCATAATAAAAGCTGTCGCCGTCGTCGGCGTAGTGAGCCATCGTGAAGGATGTCCCGCTGATGGGCAGGAAGAACAAAAACGCGATGTGCCGGGCCCCGTAGGCAGCCAGACGGCTGTCGGCGGCCAGCGACGCGCACAGCGTATCCATCTCGTCGAGAAAAGTGGAGCTTTCCTCGGAATTTTCGCCGCCCTGCATGGCGGACTGCACAAGATAACTGCGTGTTAGTGTTGAATCGCTGCCGTCCGCGCTGCGATCACAGATCAGATTCACCGCGGCCTCGTAGCCCGCGGCCTGCTCGGTGATCCAGTCCACAGCCAGCTGGGTGCGCTGCACGGCGGCAGCGCGGCTCTCGGCATCCCAGGTCTGCCCGTGGGCGGCGTCGTTCAAAAACACGTTGACGAGCACGGTGGCATCGGTCAGCAGTGCGGCGCTGCCGTAGGACTTCTGCTCCTCGGTAAAGGTGGGCACCGGCTCCGGCGTCGGGGTGGCGGCGGGGCTTTCGGCCCGGGGCAGCTCTGCGGGATAACGCTGCACCGTGACGCGGGCCGAGCAGCTGCACAGCAGCGCCGCGGCCAGCACCAGGGCAGCCAGTTTTCTGTACATGGTGCGCCCCTTAAATTTCCAGCACGGCACGGCCGTCGTGGTCGGCCAGCTCCAGCGTGACCTCGCGGCCATCCAGGCGGCCATCGACGAGCGCATCGGAGACGGGATCCTCAATGGTCTTGCGGATCGTGCGGCGCAGCTCACGCGCACCGTATTTGGTGGAGCTTTCGGCTACGATGTCCGCCAGCGCGGGCTGCGTGTAGTGCAGCGTGATGCCGTGCGCGGCCAGGCCGGGCTTGTACTCGTCGAGCATGAGCGCGGCGATCTTCTCAAGGTCTTCCTCGCTCAGCGGCTTGAACGTAATGATCTCGTCTACACGGCCGATGAACTCGGGGCGCAGGAACTCCTGCAGCGCCTTCATGCTGCGGTCCGCGCTGGCGACCTCGGCCTTTTTGCCGAAGCCCGTCGCGCCGCTCTGGTCGGTGGAGCCCGCGTTGGAGGTCATGCAGATGACCGTGTTCGAGAAGTCCACCGTGCGGCCCTGCGCATCGTTGATCTTACCCTCGTCCAGAATCTGCAGCAGGATATTCATAACGTCAGGATGTGCTTTTTCGATCTCGTCAAACAGCACGACGCTGTAGGGATGGCGGCGGACCTTCTCGGTCAGCTGCCCGGCCTCGTCGTAGCCGACATAGCCCGGGGGCGAGCCGATGAGGCGGGACACTGCGTACTTTTCCATGTACTCGCTCATGTCGATGGAGATGAGCGGGTCAACGGTGTCGAACAGCTGGCTGGCCAGCTGCTTGACCAGCTCGGTCTTGCCGACGCCGGTGGGGCCGACGAAGATAAAGCTGGCCGGGCGGTGACGGCCAGACAGGTCGGCGCGGGCGCGCTTGATGGCCCCGGCCACGGCGTGGACAGCCTCGTCCTGGCCGATGATGTGCGCCTTGAGGGCATCCTCCAGCCCCTGCAGGCGGCCATACTCGGTCTCTTTGATCTTCACAGCAGGCACACCGGTCCAAAGCTCAATGACCTGTGCGACGTCGTCCATGGTCACTTCAATTTCCGCGACCTTCAGCTGCAGGGCGGGCAGCTTTTCGCGCTGCTTCGCCAGATCGGTCTTGACCGCGGCCAGTGCCTCGTAGTCGATGGCAGCGTCCTGGCCGTTCTGCGGCTCGGGGTTCTCCAGTTCGTGCTCGCGGGTCTCCAAATCGGCCACGGTGCGCTGGGTCTCCATGAGCTCTGTAATTTCAGGATGGCGCAGGTTGCAGCAGGCGCAGGATTCATCCAGCAGGTCAATGGCCTTGTCCGGCAGGAAACGATCCGTGATGTAGCGTTCCGACAGCTTGACGATGCTCGTCACGATGGGGTCGGACACACGGACGCAGTGGTGCTTTTCATAGTAGACGCGGATGCCCTTGATGACCTCGATGGTGTCCAGCAGCGACGGTTCCTCGACCTTGACGGGCTGGAAACGGCGCTCCAACGCGGAATCCTTCTCGATATACTTGCGATACTCGGCAAACGTCGTTGCGCCGATGACCTGCATCTGCCCGCGGGACAGCGCGGGCTTCATGATGTTGGCGGCGTTCATAGAGCCGTCGGAGTCGCCCGCGCCGACGATGGAGTGGATCTCATCAATAAACAGGATGATGTTGCCCGCAGCCTTGACCTCGCTGATGAGGCCCTTGACACGCTGCTCAAACTGGCCGCGGAACTGGGTGCCTGCGACGAGGGACGTCATGTCGAGCAGGTAAATTTCCTTGTCCTGCAGACGCGCGGGGACCTTGCCCTCGGCAATGCGCTGGGCGATGCCCTCGGCAATCGCAGTCTTGCCGACACCGGCTTCGCCGATCAGGCAGGGGTTGTTCTTCTGGCGGCGGCACAAAATCTGGATCGTGCGGTAAATTTCGCGGTCACGGCCAATGATGCGGTCCGTCTTGCCGTCGCGGGCCTTCTGGGTCAGGTTCTCGCAGTAGGTCTCAAGGAACTTGCGGCGGGGAGCCTTTTCCTTCTTGCCGTTTTTGGGCTTGGCATCGTCCTTATTCTGGCGCGCACCAAAACCAAACGGGAACACGGGGCTGCCGCCCGGGACAAAATCGTCCTGCGGGGCGGGCTCGTCACCGGCGTCGGTGTCGTCGCCGTTCATCATGGGGGCCAGCATGCCGGAGTCGGAGGCCTCCTGCAAAAAGCTGGACATCCGCTCCTCCATGTTTTCCAGATCCTGGTCGGACATGCCGAACTGTTTCATCAGATCCTCCACAGGCTGGATGTGCATGGCACGGGCGCAGGTCAGGCAGTAGCCCTCCTGCACGGTCTTGCCGTTTTCAAGCCGCTGCACAAACACGACAGCGGGGCGTTTTTGGCATTTAACACAAAGCATTTACTTCACCTCTATGAAAAGTGCCCGATAAGAGGCACGTGGGATTACGATAAATTGTTGTAGGGGGCGGCGTTCTCGACGCCCGGCGGGCGGATAGGAAATCCGCCCTACGTAGGGCGGGCAGTCCCCTGCCCGCCGCACCGCAGCTACACTACTATTATTAAACAAACCCTGCCAAATTGCAAGTTTTGGCGGGGCTTGTTCAGAATTTGTTTAATAATGGAGCAAAAACGGGTTGAACGCACCAAAAAGGCTGTACCCGACGCTGCGCTGCAAAACGCCGGTGGTCAGCCAGTCGATCTGGCCGGTGGTGATGCTGGCGGCGAACCAGAGCAGCAGCGCCAGCAGCCAGCAGTCGAACGCGCCGGTCACAAGGCCCAGCACCAGACCCAGCAGCTGGTTGGCGCCGCCCACCAGCGGGATAAGATTGACGCCGCGCAGCAGCCGCACCAGCAGGGCGAACACCCAGCGCACGATCATGCAGAGCAGCACAAACAGCACTGCCTGCACCAGCGGCAGGAAAAGCGGCTCCAGCAGGGCGTTGATCTTTTCGGGCAGCTGGTCCCCGGCAGTCTGCAGACCCGCGGCCAGCGCGGCACGGATGGATTCCGGCAGAAAGTCCAGCCCCTGCACCGCAGCGGCAATATCGCCGCCCGACTGTGCGACGGCCTGCTCGACCCGGGTGGAGACGGAGTCGCTGAAAAAGCTAAGGTAGACTTCCGGGGCCAGCGTGCGGCTGCCCCAGGAGGCAATGCCGACGCCCAGCACCGCGCCGATCAGCTCGGTCAGCCCGGCGAGAAAGCCCTTCTGCCAGCTTTTGACAGCAGCAAAGGAAAATACGGCCAGAAAAATAAAATCATAGACAAGTGCGGGAGAAAAAGACATAGATGGGTACTTCTTTCTGTTGGATTACTTGCGGGTCGAAAGGCTTCCCCCGAGGGGGAAGCTCAGCGTGTCGAAGCACCTCCCTCTGCGAGGGAGGTGCCCCGTAGGGGCGGAGGGAGAGAACCTTGCCATAGCCCGAAATATTTCGGATTGCCGTACAATTCTCTCCCCCACCGCCTGCGGGCGGAGCCCCCTCGCAGAGGGGGCCAAGGGAGGGACGCACCTTTTTCAGCAGTCTGGGCTTCCCCCTCGGGGGAAGGCTTCGGAACTACTCGGTTGGCTTCGCCAAAACGTCCGCCTGACTGCCGGTAAAGACCAGCGTCTGCTTGCCGTGCAGGACCGCCAGCGGGCGGGACGGCAGGCCGGTCTGCACCCAGTTCTGCACGCCGTCGTAGCCGTAGCACTCGACGGCATCGGGGCAGAGCAGATAAATGTCGGTGTCGGTGGCCGAGACCGCAAACGCCTGCCGTGCGGGAATCTCGGACATAACGGTGAGGCTTTCGGACAGGGTGACCAGGCTGTTGCCGCCGTGTACGTTCAGAAGCAGCGCGGTCTGGCGGCGTCCGGGCGCAACGCTTTGCAGCGCGGCCCCGCCGTAGTCGTAGCGTGCGACCTCGGCGGCGGTGCGGGGGTCGATGACCGCAATGTAGGTGTCAAACACGGCCATGACGCGGTTCTCGCTCTGCCAGTCCAGCCGCAGCAGCATGCTGCCCGCGTCGGCGGTGTAGAGCAGGCCCTCGGTGTCGGAGTCGAGGCTCATAAAGTAGACCGAGCAGTTCAGCTGCCCGTCCCGCGCGGCAATCATGCCCGAGGCAAACCTGCGGTTGTCGGGGGCAAAGTCCAGCGCGATCGGTGTGCCCATCGACTGGGGCATCCGCCAGCTGTACAGCTCCCGCATCGAAGGGTCATAGATGTGTACCCAGCCGGCAAAACGGTCCGCGTCGGTCACGACGGCCAGCGAGTTGTTGTTTGACATGGCGCAGAGCAGAATGTCCTCGTCAAAGCGCTGTGTGTAGAGCGTGCGGGTGCGGCTGCATACGGTCAGCTCACTGCCCGCGCGGTTATAGACCACAAAGTGGGTGCCGCCCACAGCTAGCACGGGCCGCGCGTAGGACGGCTGCAGGCTCAGAATTTTGGAGCCGTAGGCCGAGTAGACGAGCACATCCTCATTGCCCAGCTCGACGAAGCCGTCCGCCAGCGGTTCGATTTGCAGCGGCTCGGTGATGCCGGTGGTGGTCGGCCAGCCGCCGTCGGCGCGGTTCAGGTAGAGCGACGCGCTGTCCACGGCATCACCCAGCAGCGCCAGAGAGGCCGACAGTGTGCCGGTCATAACGGTGAGCGCCAGCGCCAGCACAATGATAATGACGATCAGGACGGTGAGCCGCCGCTGCTGGCGCTGCTTGTAGAGCGGCGTCAGGGATTTGAGCCGCGCGGCGCTCTGCGCGGACGGCTGCTCGGACGCCCGGGACGGCGGGCTGTCATCGCGCCGCGGTGTGGGAGCGGTGCGCGGCGTGCGGGCGCGGTCTGCGTCGCGGGCGGCGGCGTTCAGGGCCCGCCTCTGCTCACGCGCCAGCCGCTGCAGCAATGCCTGCCGATCTCTGTCCGCCTTACTCATAGGTGGGCCCCCTCCTTTCCGGAAAAAATTTGTGCGTATGGGTTGGTTTGTAGGGAGGCGTCTTGACGCCTCCGGGCCGTTAGCGGCGGTGGTCAGGCTCCGCGGAGGGGTCAAGACCCCTCCCTACGGTACGCAATTAAACGTCATCCAACCCGGGATAGTCTACTTTCTCCAAAAACAGCCCCTTTGCGGGCAGCGTCGGCCCGGCCCGGCGTCGGTCCCCGCTTTCCAGCAGGGCGGGGATGCTCTCCGGCGTCCGCTTGCCAAGACCCGCGTCCACGAGCGTGCCCGCCAGAATGCGCACCATATTATAGAGGTAACCGTCGGCGGTCACGGAAATTGTAAACAAATCGCCATTCTGTACAACAGTACAATCCGTAATCGTCCGCACGGTATCCCCGTGGGCGGCGGCGCTGGACCCGGACGCGCAGAGGGCGGAAAAATCGTGCGTGCCTATGAACTGCGCCGCAGCGGCCTGCATGGCGGCCAGATTGAGCGCGGCCCCTACCCTGTGGCAGGTGTCGTAGGTGAACGGATCATCCACACGCGTGTTCAAAATGTAGTAGCGGTAGGTCTTGGCGTGGGCGGCGTAACGCGCGTGGAAGCCGTCCGGCACGGACCGGATGTCCACTGCGCGGATGTCCGGCGGCAGGTGGGCGTTGAGCGCGGGCACGATTTTTTGCATCGGCACTTTGCCAGTATAGCAGAAGCTGAGCGCGAAACGTCGCGCATGGACGCCGGCATCGGTGCGGGAGCAGCCCTTGACGTCGGGGCGGCAGCCGAACACCGCCTGCATCGCGTTCTGCAAAACCGCGCAGACCGTGGGCGCATTTGGCTGGACCTGGAACCCGGCATAGCGGGTGCCCTTGTAGGAAATCCAAAGTAAATAATTCATGTCAGAACCAGGTAGGGGCCGGGCATGCCCGGCCCGGTTGTGTAAGGCAAGCAGATGCTTGCGGGAAGGCTGCGGGCCGGGCATGCCCGGCCCCTACAGGGCGGCTGATTCTTACGCCAGCCCCGGCACAAAGAATCGTGTGCAGGCAATGGCCACCAGCGCCACGGCAATGACCGCTAGGCATTTGAAGTCCTCGCCGGTGAATTTCAGCTGCTTGAGCCGGGTGCGGCCCTCACCGCCGTGATAGCAGCGGCATTCCATCGCCATGGCCAGCTCGTCGGCGCGGCGGAACGCCGAGATGAACAGCGGAATCAGGATCGGCACAAGCGCCTTGATGCGCTGGGTAAATGTGCCGCTGTCCAGCATCGCGCCGCGGGCCTTCTGGGCGTTCATGATCTTTTCCGTCTCCTCGATCAGGGTCGGGATGAACCGCAGCGCAATCGTCATCATCATGGCCAGCTCATGCACGGGAAAGTGCAGCTTCGCCAGCGGGCGCAGCAGGCTCTCGATGGCGTCGGTCAGCACGATGGGACTGGTCGTGTAGGTCAGCAGGCTCGTGCCTGCAATCAGTGCGCAGACGCGCACCGCCAGCAGGATGGCATATTTGACACCTTCGACGTAAATGTTCAAAACCCAGAAGTGTACAAGCGGCTCCCCCTGCCCCGTGACGAAGAAAAGGTTCAGCACCGCCGTAAAAATCACGATGGGCACGATGGGCTTTAGGCTTTTCAAAATCATCTTGCCGGGAATCTGTGCTACCTTGTACAGCGCGGCCAGCAGCAGGATGGACAGTGCCAGCCCCAGCGGGTTCGGGGCCACAAACAGCACGACGATATAGGCAATCGTCGCGACCAGCTTGAGCCGCGGGTCGCAGCGGTGCAGGATGGAATGCCCGGGAAAATGCTGACCTATCGTAATATCTTTAAGCATTTGCCCCACCTCCCTGTTTGGCGGCCAGCGCCTTTTGAATCGTTTTGACCGCATAGGGGATCGTGTAGACGTCCGCGGGGATGTCCAGCCCCATCTGGCGCAGCTTTAAAAAGATCTGCGTGACCTGCGGCACCGAAAGCCCTAGCTCCAGCAGCTCCTGCGCGCGGGCAAAGACGTTTTCCACCGTGTCATACATGGCAATTTTAGCGCGGTGCATGACCAGCACGCGGTTGGCGTACTTGGCAATATCCTCCATCGAGTGGCTGACCAGCAGCACCGTGATGCCGGTTTTCTCATGGTAGTCCCTGATCTGGCTCAGGATCGTGTCGCGGCCTTCGGGGTCCAGACCGGCAGCGGGCTCGTCCAGCACCAGCACGCGGGGGTGCATGGCCATGACGCCCGCAATCGCAACGCGGCGCTTCTGCCCGCCCGAAAGCTCAAACGGGCTTTTTTCCAACAGCTCATCGGACAGGCCGACGAACGCGGCGGCCTCCCTGACGCGGCGCTGGACCTCGGCCTCGTCCAGGCCCATGTTGCGCGGGCCGTAGGCAATGTCGCGGGCGCAGGTCTCCTCAAACAGCTGGTACTCGGGGTACTGCATGACAAGGCCGACGAGAAAGCGGAAGCTGCGCAGGTCTGCGCCCTGCTCCCACAGGTCCCTGCCGTCCACAAGGACGCGGCCCGACGTCGGGCGGTTCAGGCCGTTGAAATGGCTGATAAGCGTGGATTTTCCGCTGCCCGTCGAGCCGATGATACCGACAAAGTCGCCCTCCTCGACGGTGAAGGACACGTCATCCAGCGCCTTCGTTGCGTCGGGCATACCCTGGTTATAGATGTAGCTCAGGTTTTCAACACGAATGATTTCGGACATAGTTGTTCCTTTCCCGCCGGATACAGCCCGGTTGCGGTGCCGTTCCGGCATACGTGGGAGTTTTTCGTCAGAGTAGCTTACCCCTTGGGGAAAGCTGTCGGCGGCTCTGCCCACCGACTGATGAGGGGCGGCTTCGCGGCGATTTCCCATAAACGGGATACCTCGGCAAGCTCGCCCCTCATCCGGCCTCGGGCGGGGCCTCGGCCACCTTCCCCCTTGGGGGAAGGCTTCCTTTATTTCAGCAGCTTGTATAATTCCTCCGCGCAGGCGTCGGGGGTAATGACATTTTCCGGCATCGGAATCCCGACCTTGACCAGCTCATCGCGCAGCTCGGCGGCCTGCGGGACATCGAGGTGATACCCGTGCAGCCGCTCGGTCTGGCTGAACACCTGCTCGGGCGTGCCCTCCATGACGATGCGGCCCCGGCTCATGACCAGCACGCGGTCTGCCTGGGCGGCCTCCTCCATGTAGTGGGTGATGGACACGATCGTGATGCCCGCCGCCCGCAGCTGGCGGATGGTTTTCATGACCTGCGCGCGGCCATGGGGGTCCAGCATGGCGGTGGACTCGTCCATAACAAGGCAGTCGGGCCGCATGGCGATAACGCCCGCAATCGCGACGCGCTGCTTCTGGCCGCCGGACAGCTTGTACGGCGCAGCCTCGCGCTTTTCATAGATGCCCGCCAGCTTCATGGCCTCGTCGATGCGGGTGCGGATCTCCTCGGGCGGCACGCCGAGGTTCTCCGGCGCAAAGGCCACGTCCTCCTCGACGATGGTCGCCACGATCTGGTTGTCGGGGTTCTGGAACACCATGCCGACCTTCTGGCGCACATCGTAGAGATGGTCCTCGTTGCGGGTGTCCATGCCCTCGACCAGCACGGTACCGGCCTCGGGCAGCAGAATGGCGTTGAAGTGCTTCGCCAGCGTGGACTTGCCGCAGCCGTTCGCGCCCAGCACGGCGACGAACTCGCCGCGGCGGATGTCCAAGCTCACGCCGTCCACAGCGTACTTGGGCTGCTCGGGGTCGTAGCGGAAGCGGACGTCCTGTACTTTGATCATCGGTTCCTGATTCGGCATGGCTTATTTCTCCCAGATGGCCGTTGCGCCGCAGGGCACCACGCCGCCCGTGGCGGAGACCGGCAGACCGATCTCGTCGCAATGGGTGTGGCCGCCCTTGACGGGGCAAAGCGTCGTTTTGACGATGTATTCCATGACCGCGGGGCTAAGACCCTCGGTGTAGGAGTTGATGGCGAAGAACAGCGGGTCGTCGCTCAGCACCTGCTCAGTCAGCGTGATGAGGTCGTAGACGTTGTCCTCGAGCTTCCAGATCTCGCCGCCCGGGCCGCGGCCATAGCTCGGCGGGTCCATGATGACAGCGTCATAGCGGCTGCCGCGGCGGATCTCACGCTGCACAAACTTGGCGCAGTCGTCCACGATCCAGCGGCAGGGGCGGTCTGCCAGCTCGCTGGCGGCAGCGTTCTCCCGCGCCCAGGCGACCATGCCCTTGCTGGCGTCCACATGGGTGACGGACGCGCCCGCGGCCAGGCATGCCAGCGTTGCGCCGCCCGTGTAGCCGAACAGGTTCAGCACGCGGATGGGACGGCCAGCCTGCCGTATCTTTTCCTGGTACCATGCCCAGTTCACGGCCTGCTCCGGGAAAACGCCGGTGTGCTTGAAGCCCGTGGGGCTGACGATCAGCGTCAAATCGTTCCAGTGGATCTGCCATTTCTGCGGCAGCTTTTTGTGGTAATTCCACTGCCCGCCGCCCTTGGCAGAGCGGTAATAGACAGCGTCGGCCTTGGCCCACAGCGGGCTGGTCTCGTCGTTTTTCCAGATGACCTGCGGGTCGGGACGGATCAGCAGGGTCTGGCCCCAGCGCTCCAACCGGTTGTGGTTGGTAGCGTCCAGCAGCTCATAATCCCGCCAGGAATCAGCAGGGCGCATAGGTGATTCTCCTTTGTTATATGTGTTGGTTCGATGAATTTTGTGGTTAAGGCCAAGCGGCAGAGCCCCTCAGGCCTCGTAAACTCGGCCAGTCCTTCGGACCCGGGCCCCTCTGTCGCTCCGCGACATCTCCCCACACTGTGGGGAGTACCCCACTTCGTGGGGCGCCTTTCTCGCGGGCAGTGCCCGGAAGGGCTCTACCCGTTCGTTTATAGCTCGCACGTTTCCTTATTTAAAACATACTCGTCTGGCCGGAATCCTCGTCGTCAAAGCGCTTCGGCACGGCCATGTGCAGGTGCTCATAGGCCAGGCGGGTCACGCAGCGGCCACGGGGCGTGCGGGTCAGCATGCCCATCTGCATCAGGTACGGCTCGCAGATGTCCTCCAGGGTGACGCTCTCCTCGCCCAGGGCTGCGGCCAGCGTTTCCAGACCGACGGGGCCGCCGCCGTACATCTCAATGATGGCGCGCAGGACACTGCGGTCCAGCTCGTCCAGACCCAGCTCGTCAATGTCCATCCACTTGCGGGCGGCGATGGCGGTCTCCTCGTCAATCGTGCCGTCGCCCTGTACGGTGGCAAAGTCGCGCACGCGCTTGAGCATACGGTTGGCGATACGCGGCGTGCCGCGGGCACAGCGGGCCAGCTCCAGCGCGCCCTCCTCGGTGATGGGCACGCCCAGAATGCCCGCGCTGCGCAGGATGATGCGGCTCAGCTCCCGGGGGCTGTAGGGCTCTAATTTGAGCAGGATGCCGAAGCGGTCACGCAGCGGCCCGGTCAGCTGGCCCGCGCGTGTCGTGGCGCCCACCAGCGTGAACCGCGGCAGATTGATGCGGATGCTCTGGGCACTCGGCCCCTTGCCGATCATGATGTCCAGCGCGAAATCCTCGAGAGCCGGGTACAGGACTTCTTCGACCTGACGCGACAGGCGGTGGATCTCGTCGATAAAAAGAATGTCGCCCTCCTGCAAGTTCGTCAGCAGGGCGGCCAGGTCGCCGGGCTTCTCGATGGCGGGACCGGACGTGATGCGAATTTGTACGCCCATCTCCTGCGCCACGATGCCGGCCAGCGTGGTTTTGCCCAGGCCCGGCGGGCCGTAGAGCAAGATGTGGTCCATCGGTTCGCCGCGCTGCTGCGCCGCTCGCAGATAGACCTTTAAGTTGCCCTTGGCCTTCTCCTGACCGACGTAATCGTCCAGGGTTTTCGGGCGCAGGCTGACTTCCTCCGTGTCGGCGGGGGTCATATCGGGGCTGACGAGACGGCTGGGATCCACGGTGTATTCCTGGTTCAATTCGGCACTCCCCTTCTGTTACACGCGCGACAGACTGCGCAGCGCGATGGTGATGATCTCCTGCACGGAGAGGGTCTCGTCGACGCGGGCCACGGCGGCGGCAGCGTCCGACGGCGCATAGCCCAGGCTGACGAGCGCGGCGACGGCCTGCGCGGGCGCAGAGCTGGGGGCCGGGGCGGCAACATTGCCGGAGAAGCCCGTGCCCGCGGCCAGCCCCTTGCCGACCTTGTCCTTCAATTCCAGCGTGATGCGCTGGGCCAGCTTCGGCCCGACGCCCGCGGCCTTGGTGAACGCTTTGTGGTCGCCGCTGGACGCGGCCAGCGCGATTTTTTCCGGCGTCATGATGGATAGGATGGACAGCGCGGCCTTGGGGCCGACGCCGGTGACGCCGGTCAGCATCTTAAAGCAGTCGCGCTGCTCCTCGGCAGCAAAGCCGTAGAGCGAGACGTCGTTCTCGGTGACGTTCATAATCGTATAAACGGTCCCCTCCTGCCCAGCGGGGGGCAGGGCCTCGCCGGTGGTGGCGGGGATCTGGACAAAATAGCCGACACCGCCGCAGCTGATGACGACGGAATCCAGCGTTTTCTTGATGATTTTTCCGGTAAGGCAGTAGATCATGGTGTATCCTTCTTTTGTATGGTGGAAAGCCTTCCCCCTTGGGGGGTGCCCGAGGGCGGATGAGGGGCAGCTTGTCGGGTACCGCACGCAAATGGGTGATTGCGGAAACCTCATCCCTCATTCGGCCCTGCGGGGCCACCTTCCCCCACTTGGGGGAAGGCAAGGGATTATCTCACCGGTGTCCCCATCAACCGGCTGCGGCTGCAATGGCAGTGGGCAATCGCCATGCCGAGGGCGTCGGCGGTATCGTCGGGCTTGGGGACGGACTCGAGGTGCAGCATTATGCGGGTCATCTCCTGAATCTGCTTCTTCACGGCCTTGCCGTAGCCGGTGATGGCCTGCTTGACCTGCATGGGTGTGTATTCGTAGATCGGCACGCCGCACTGCGCCGCGGCCAGCAGAATGACGCCGCGGGCCTCGGCCACGCCGATGACGGTGGTCTGGTTGTGCTGGTAGTACAGCTTTTCGATGGAGAGGGCCTCGGGCTGGTAGCGCTTGCAGATGTCGAATACGCTCTCATAAATTTCAACGAGGCGCTGTTCAAAGGGCGTGTCCTTCTCGGTGATGACCGCCCCGTAGCCGATGGGTGCAAAGCGGTTGCTGATGTACTCCACAACGCCCCAGCCCACAATGGCATACCCCGGGTCGATGCCCAAAACGCGCATAGTCCTATACCTCCCCACTTTAACCGATATAGTATACCATAAAATTGCAGTTACGTCCATAGGTTGTAAATAAAAAAGCCTCCCTTTCGTGTGAAAGAGAGACTTTTGGGAACGAGCGGCTTCCCCCGAGGGGGAAGGCTATGATAGATCAGTACCCAATCTGCCGTTTTGCCGCCTTTAGCGCCTTGCGGCGGACAGCGCCAGGGACAAAATCAGTGCAGAAAGCTTTTTCATGTGGAAATTCCCTCTCTATGTTCAAATAAAACTACCGCGCTGGGAAAGCTGCGCGGCAGTTATTATATATGGGTACCGGGAAAAATGCAAGTGCCGGGGCGAAATGACGGCTGTACGTGTATCACTGTGCGTAGGGCGGGGTGCCCTCACCCCGCCGCAGGCTTCCGCAATAGACCGTAAGCGGAGTGGCAGCAACGGCGGCATGAGGGCATGCCGCCCTACGGGGCTGCCCGTGAAAGGCCTGCAATGGCAGGCTTGCCCCTCATCCGGCCCTGCGGGGCCACCTTCCCCCAAAGGGGGAAGGCTTTAGGCTCTTACCCCTCCAGCTGCTCCTTATGATATTGCAGCGTGTACAGCTGGTAATATCTGCCGTGCTTCGCCAGAAGCTCCTGATGGTTCCCCTGCTCGAGGATCTTGCCGTGGGACAGCACAATAATGTTGTCCGCGTGCTGGATGGTGGACAGCCGGTGCGCGACGATCAGCATCGTGCCGACGGACCGCATCTTTTCCAGCGAATCCTGAATCAAAAGCTCGGTCTCGGTGTCAATATTCGCCGTGGCTTCGTCCAGAATCATGACGCTTGGCTTGTGGATGATCGTCCGCGCAAAGCTCAACAGCTGGCGCTGCCCGGCGGAGAAGTTGTTCCCGCGCTCGCGGACCTCCTCGTCCAGACCGTGGTCCAGCTTGTCAATGAACTTGTCGGCGTTGACATAGCGGCAGACCTGTAGGATTTCCTCGTCGGAGATGCCCTCCTCCCGCAGGATGATGTTGCTGCGGATCGTGCCCGAGAAAAGGAACACGTCCTGCAGCATCTGCCCGAAGTGACGTCGCAGCGACGAAATTTTGATTTTGCGGATGTCGATGCCGTCAATCAGGATCTCGCCCTTCTGGAACTCGTAGTTGCGGCAGATCAGCGAGAGAATCGTGCTCTTGCCTGAGCCTGTCGAGCCGACAAACGCCACGGTCTGGTGCGGGTCAATGTGGAAGGACACGCCCTGCAGCACCCACTCGCCCGGAAGATAGCTGAACCAGACGTCGCGGAACTCGATTTCGCCCTTTACCTCGTCCAACTCGATGGCGTCGGGGGCGTCCACCATTTTGGGCGCAATGTCCATGATGGAGAACACCTTCTCCGACGAGGCCAGCGCCGACTGCAGCCAATTGAACTGCTCGGCCAGATTCTGGATGGGCGTGAAGAATTTGGAAATGTACATGTAGAACGTGACGATGGTGCCGCCCGTGATGGTCTGGCCCAGAAACGTCACGCCGTTCAGATGCCCCATGCCGCCGAGATAAAAAAGACACAGGATCGAGCAGATATACAGCATGTAGACCAGAGGACGAAACACGCCGAACACAAAGATTTGCTCCCGGTTCGCGCGGGCGAGGCGCTGGCTTTTCTCGCGGAACTCCGCCATCTTCTCGTCCTCGCGGCCAAAGATCTGCGTGACCTTGATGCCGGACAGATTCTCCGACAGGTAGGTGTTGATGTCGGTGGTCGCGTCCTTGACCTTGCGGTAGGCCCGGCGGGAGAACTTGCGGAAGATGACCGTAAAAATCACGATGAACGGTACAAAGCAGAGAACCATCAGCGTCAGCTCATAGTTGAGCGCCAGCATGGCGACCAGGATGCCGAGGATGACAAAGATGTTCTTAGTCAGCGTGACCAGCAGGTTCGTGAACATCATCGAGATAGCGTTCGTATCGTTCGTCACGCGGGTGACGAGCTTGCCGACGGGAATCTCGTTCAGCTGCTCGTGGGACAGCGACTCAATGTGGGTGAATAGGTCCTCGCGCAGGTCGGAGATGATGCGCTGGCCGACGCGCTGCAGAATGACGGCCTGGAAGTAGGTGCTGGCCATCGAGAAAACGAGCACGCCCGCATAGACGGCGACGCCCGCGAACAGCCGCGGCAGCTCGAACTCGCCTGAGACCAGCTCCTCCAGTGCGCCGACGATCAGCGGCGAGATGATGTCATAGGCAATGGAGAACAGCATTAAAAACAGCACAACGACGAATTTCGCCCAGTACGGCTTGGCGTACCCGGCCAGACGGCGCAGAATCTCGCCGTCGTTCATCGTGCGCTCAAAGCCCATCGTCTCCTTTTTGTCCTTGACGAGGGCGCAGGCCAGCACCAGCAGCGCCGTGACGACACCGATGACTGCGCCTACCAGCAACAGCGGATTTACGTTAACCATGGCTGCCGCCTCCTTCCTCGTCCTCGAGCTTCTGTAGATCTACCATGCGGCGGTATTCGGCGCAGCTGCGATACAATTCATCGTGCGGGCCGACGGCCTCTACCCTGCCGTCCTCGATAAAGACGATCTTGTCCAGCTGCTCCACCGTCGAAATGCGGTGGGCGATCAGCAGCGTCGTCTTGCCCGCGCGGCTGGTCTTGAGGTTGTCGAGGATGATTTTCTCGGTGCGGGTATCGACAGCCGAGACAGAGTCGTCCAGAATCAGGATCGGTGCGTTTTTCAGCAGGGCACGCGCAATCGAGATGCGCTGCTTCTGTCCGCCGGAGACGGTCACGCCGCGCTCACCGAGTACGGTCTCGTAGCCGTCCTTGAAGTCCACGATGTTGTCCCGCACATCGGCCAGCGCGGCGGCGCGGTCAATGTCGGCCTGGCTGGCGTCGTCCACGCCGAAGCCGATGTTGTGGGCAATCGTGTCCGAGAACAGGAAGTTGTCCTGCGGCACGTAGGCGCAGGCGTCGCGCACCGAATGGATGGACACGGCGTTCACGTCCTGCCCGTCCACAAACAGCGTGCCGTCGGGCACATTGTAGGTGCGCAGCAAAAGGTCCACCAGCGCGGTCTTGCCCGCGCCGGTCTTGCCGACGATGCCGACGCTCTCGCCGGGCTTGATGGTGAACGATACGTCCTTCAGCACGTCGTACTCGCCGTCTGGGTAGCGGAACGTCAGATGGCGGAACTCAATGCCGCCGTGCGGATTGCGCAGGTCGGCGACGCCGTCACGGTCCGCCACGTCGATGGGCGCATCCAGAAGCTCGGTAATGCGGTTCAGCGATGCCTTGCCGCGGGAGGTCTTTTCGATCAGCATCGAGATGGCCATGATGGGCCAGACGATGGCCTCAAAGTAGCCGATGTACTCCACAAGCTGACCTGCGTTGAACTGCCCGCGCCAGACGAGCCAGCCGCCGTAGCCCAAAATCACGCAGATGACCGACTCGACGAACAGTGTGACCAGCACCTCAAGCAGTGTTGCAATCTTGGTGTAGGCGACGTTGACCTCCTCGTTCTCCTTGTTGAGCCGACGGAAGGCAATCAGCTCCTTGAGCTCCTTCACAAACGCCTTGATGACTGCAATGCCGGAAAAGTTTTCCTGCGCAAAGTCGGACAGGTCGGAGAACGCCTGCTGGCGCTCCTCCCACCGTCTGGTCATGACTTGGCTCATGACGGTGCCGAGTACGAACATGACCGCCGCCGGGATCAGCGCCAGAAGTGTTAATTTACAGTCCATCCGCCACATCTTGACCAGCGCCATAATGCCCAGCACGGCGGCGTCAAAGAACATCAAAATGCCGTCGCCGAAGCACTCCTGAATGGTGTCGAGGTCGTTGGTGTAGAGGCTCATCAGGTTGCCGACCTTGTTGACCTGATAGTACTGCTGGGACAGGCGGCGGCTGTGGTCAAACATCCGCTCCCGCAAATCGGCGGCCACGTTGACCGCTGACCCGAAGAAACAGACACGCCACAGGAACCGCCCGATGACCATGAGCACGACGATCCAGATCATTGGCAGGCAGATGTGTTGAAACAGCACCTCCCTGGTAAAGGGCAGCGTCTGGCCGTCCACGACCACCTGCCCCAGATTTACGCCGTTGATGACCAGCCGGTACAGCTCCGGGATGAGCAGCTGAATGTAGTCCACCGTCAGCAGCGACAGAATGCCCAGCAGCAGCACCGGCGCGTGCTTGAGATAGTATCGGTTGATCGCTTTGCCGAAAATCACGGCGATCCTCCCTCCTTTTCCTATTTCTGCTTTGAACAAAGTACGACAAAATGCCGTAAAATATAAGTATATCGTACCAGCGCAGGTTCGTCAATGGGGACACAAAAAGTGCATTGTAGGGGCGGGGGCGCAGCACGCCCGGCCCTGCGGCAGTCGTTCAGCTCCCGGGTCGATGACGAGCATCGACCCCTACATGCAGAAGCGGATGCTTGCATCCGCGGAAACAAAAGAAAAGCCCCTTGCCGAACGTATCGGCAAGGGGCTTTCTCTGGTGCGCGGTACAGGACTCGAACCTGTGACCTCCTGCACGTCAAGCAGATGCTCTACCAGCTGAGCTAACCGCGCATATACGTCGCTGCGTTTCAGCGACGTATGTTATTATAGCATACTGCTTTGCGGAATGCAAGCCCTTTTTGCAAAAAAATCAGTCCAGAATCCGCCCGTCGGTGGAGATCGTTACGACCTGCCACGGAATGAACTTGCCGGACGCCTGCAAGGCGCGCTTGGCGGCATTTTCCAGCCCGCCGCAGCAGGGCACCTCCATGCGCACAACGGTGACCTCTTGAATGTCGTTGCTGCGGATGATGGCGGTCAGCTTCTCACTGTAATCGACGTCGTCCAGCTTGGGGCAGCCCACCAGCGTGATGTGCCCGCGGATGAACCGCTCGTGGAACGCGGCGTAGGCGTAGGCTGTGCAGTCGGCAGCAATCAGAAGCCGCGCACCGTCAAAGTAGGGTGCGTTCACAGGCACCAGCTTGATCTGCACGGGCCACTGGCGCAGCTGGCTGGGGGCCGTCGTCGGGGCGCTCTCCCCTGCCTCGACGGGGTGCAGGGCTTTGGCCATGCTGCCCGGGCAGACGTGCATCGCCTTGGGCGCACTGCCGGGGCAGCCGGGCGTGTGGGCGGCCTTGTGCTGCCTGGCGGCCTGCACGGCGGCCTCGTTGTAGGGCGCGGCCTCGCGCTGCTCAAACGTAATGGCCCCCGTGGGGCAGTGCGGCAGGCAGTCGCCCATGCCGTCGCAGTAGTCGTCGCGCATGAGCGTGGCCTTGCCGCCGATCATGGCGATCGCGCCCTCGTGGCAGGCGGCGGCGCAGGCCCCGCAGCCGTTGCATTTCTCCTGGTCGATGTGAATGATTTGTCGTTTCATGGTCAGCCTCCTTGACTTTGTGCTGTCATTTTACTACAATGGCAGCAAGAGTTCTGTTGTAGCAACAACATGTGAGGTGCATAATTATGGAATTGCCGGATGTACCACTGTTCCGCGGCCTGACCGCCGACGAGGCCGAGGCAGCCGTAACCGCGCTGCGGATGCGCCGCAGGGCATTTGCCAAGGGGGAGATCCTGCTGGAGGCCGGGCAGAGAGCCCCGGCGCTGGGCGTGGTGCTGGCCGGGCGGGTGCACATGGAGCACCTGGACGTCTGGGGCAGCAAGACGCTGCTGGGCCAGGCCGGGCCGGGTGACCTGTTTGCCGAGACCTACGCCTGTCTGCCGGACGAGCCGCTGCGGGTCAGCGTTGTGGCCGCAGAAAACGGCGAGGCACTGTTTTTGGAGACCGGGCAGCTTTTGCAGTGCGGCTGCGAGCCATGGCGCTGGAAGCTGACGCAAAATCTTTTGCGCATTGCAGCGCGTAAAAATCTGGGGCTGGCGCAGCGCAGCCTGTACACTGCCCCCAAGACGATCCGCGGGCGGATCACAGCGTACTTTTCGGTGCTGGCGCGGCAAAACGGCAGCCTGCGGTTTACGCTCCCCTTTGACCGCCAGCAGCTGGCCGACCACCTTGGTGTGGACCGCAGCGCCTTGAGCAATGCGCTGAGCCAGATGCAGAAGGAAGGACTGCTGGTGATCGATAAGCGGGAGGTAGAGCTGAAACAGGTGGAGGAGATGTGAGGGAAGCTCAAACTGTCGAAAAAGTGCATTGTAGGGGCGAGCATTGCTCGCCCGTGCCTGTTTGCCTTGGAAGAAACTTTCCCGGAAAATGCGTTGCTGCGGTAAGTTGGCGGGCGACCAATGGTCGCCCCTACACACGCAATAAGATAAGAATGCAATTTTTTGACACGCAGGGCTTCCCCAAAGGGGAAGGCTTGAAGCCTGTATAAAAAGGCCGCTGACAATTATGCCAGCGGCCTTTTTTGTAAATTTATCGTACCACCGTCTCCACCTGCGGTGCGCCGCCTGCCAGCTGTTCCGCGGTGACAGGCTGTACCTCGCCGGGCTGGTCCAGCTTCTCGCGAGCTACGGCCAGCATCAGTTTGATGCGGTTTTCCTGGTTGACGCGGGTCGCGCTGGGGTCGTAGTCCACGGGGGTGATGTTCGCGTCCGGGTGCAGGGCACGGATCTTATTGATCATGCCCTTGCCCACAATGTGGTTCGGCAGACAGCCGAACGGCTGGGCGCAGACAATGTTGCCGTAGCCGCCCTCGACCAGCTCGATCATCTCGGCGGTCAGCAGCCAGCCCTCGCCCATCTTGGCACCCAGAGAGATGATACCCTCGGGCTTTTTCATCAGCTCGCGGAACGAGCCGGGCGCGTAGAAGCCGTACTTGCGCATGGCGTCATAGCTGGCGCAGCCGATGCCGTCCAACCAGCTCAAGAACGCGTCCGCGCCGCCCGCCACCAGCTTGTTGCCGCCGTACAGGTCGATGTCCAGCTTGTAGTTGGCCACGCAGTACTCCACAAAGCCCATCAGGCCGGGCAGGTTGACCTCGCAGTCCTGACTTTCCAGAAATTTTTCCAGATCATTGTTGCCCAGCGGCGAGTATTTGACATAAATCTCGCCGACGACGCCGACCTTGACCTTCGGCACGCGGGTGATGGGAATGGTCGCGTAGTCCGCGGCAATGTCGTAGAACCGGCGCTTCATGTCATGGGCGGAGTAGTTCTTGTCGTCGCGGATCCAGCCCTGTATCGCAGAGATCCACTTCTCGGTCATGGCGTCGGCGTCGCCCCTGTGGTTCTCGTAGGCGTGGGTCTGGCTGCGCAGGGCGACCAGCATATCGCCGTAAAAGATCGACGCAATGACCTTGCGCAGCAGCGGCACGGTCAGCGGCAGACCGCTGCCCTTTTCCAGACCGGAGAAGTTCAGCGATGCTACGGGAATATTGCCGTAACCCGCCTTGACGAGCGCCTTGCGCAGCAGCTTGATGTAGTTGGACGCACGGCAGCCGCCGCCGGTCTGGGTGATGAGCAGCGCGGTGTGGTCCAAATCGTATTTGCCGCTGTTCAGCGCGTCGAGAAACTGCCCGATGACGAGCAGCGCCGGGTAGCAGGTGTCGTTGTGGACGTATTTCAGGCCCAGCTGCGCGACCTCGCTGCCGCAGTTGCCGAGCACCTCGGTCTGGTAGCCCTCGCTGGCCAGTGCCGCCTGCATGAGCCGAAACTGAGTCACGGCCATGTTCGGAATGAGAATTTTATGGGTCTTTACCATGTCCTTGGTAAAGTTGGGGGTCATGTATTCCATGGGTTGCCTCTTACTTATGGTCTTCTTTCCGTTCTTCCAGTGCTGCAAACAAACTGCGCAGTCTTATGTTCACCGCGCCCAGATTTGTGATCTCGTCGATCTTCAGCTGGGTGTACAGCTTGCTGCCCGCCTGCAGGATCTCGCGGGTCTCGTCGGTGGTGACGGCGTCCAGGCCGCAGCCGAAGGAGACGAGCTGCACAAGGTCCATGTCGGGGTTCTCGGTGCAGTATTTCGCGGCGGCGTACAGGCGGCTGTGGTAGGTCCACTGGTTCAGGACAGAGGTCTGGAACTTCTGCTCGTGCCAGCTGACGGAGTCCTCGCTGATGACGGCAGCGCCCTGCCGGATGATGAGCTGGTCAATACCGTGGTTGACCTCAGGGTCAACGTGGTAGGGGCGGCCCGCCAGCACAATGATGCGGCGGCCTTCCCTGCGGGCCTGCGCAATGATCTCGGTGCCCTTGTCGCGCAGCTGCTGCATGTGGCGGGCGTACTCGTCGTAGGCCGCATCAATGGCTTCGTGCACGGCCTTCCGGTCCAGCCCCGGGAAATAATGGTCCAGCGTCTGCTGGAATTTCTTGTAGAAATCCTTGCGGCGCTCGAGGTTGAAGTAATCGTAGATGAACTTCGTCGCCTTCAGCTCGGGGCAGTTGCCCTCGAGCACCTCGGGATAGTAGGCCACGACGGGGCAGTTATAATGATTGTCGCCCAGGTGCTCGTCCAAGTTGTAGCTCATGCAGGGGTAGAAGATCGCGTCCACGCCCTGCTCACACAGCCAGTGAATGTGGCCGTGGCTCAGCTTGGCCGGGAAGCAGGCCGTGTCGCTGGGGATCGTCGCCTGACCGCTCTGGTACAGCTTGCGGTTGGAGAAGGGGCTGACGACGACCTCAAAGCCGAGGCGGCTGAACAGCGTGTGCCAGAACGGCAAAAGCTCGTACATATTCAGGCAGAGCGGGATGCCGATCTTGCCGCGGCTGTTCGCGGGGGCTGCTGCCTTGCGATAGCCGTCCAGCAGCTTGAGCTTGTAGGCGTAGAGGTCCAGGTCCTCGTTGTTGGCCTTGCCGGTCACGGGCTTGTCGCACCGGTTGCCGGAGATAAAGCGCTTGCCATCGGCAAAAACGTTGACGGTCAGCTGGCAGTGGTTGCCGCACCCCTGACACTGCACGGTGTTGACCTTCTGGCTGAAATGCTCCAACTCCAGCTGGGTCAGCACGGTGCTGCGGGCGTGCGCGCCTGCCTTGGCCTTGCCGTACAGAGCCGCGCCGAAAGCGCCCATCAGGCCCGCAATGTCGGGACGGATGACGTTGACGCCCATCTCCTTCTCAAAGGCGCGGAGCACAGCCTCATTGTAGAAGGTGCCGCCCTGTACCACGATGTTGCGGCCCAGCTCCTCGGGGCTGGACGCGCGGATGACCTTGTACAGCGCGTTCTTGACGATGGAGATGGACAGACCGGCGCTGATATTTTCAATCGAGGCACCGTCCTTCTGCGCCTGCTTGACAGACGAGTTCATGAACACGGTGCAGCGGCTGCCAAGGTCAACGGGCTTGTCGGCAAACAGGCCCAGTGCGGCAAACTCCTTGACGTCGTAGCCCAGCGCCTGGGCGAACGTCTGCAAAAAGCTGCCGCAGCCGGAGGAGCAGGCTTCGTTCAGGAAGATGTTGCTGATCGCACCGTCCTCAATTTTGAAGCACTTCATGTCCTGACCGCCGATGTCGATGATGAAATCCACGTCGGGCAAAAAGTGCTTGGCGGCGGTAAAGTGCGCCACAGTCTCGACAAGACCGCGGTCACAGTGGAACGCATTTTTGACGAGCTCCTCGCCGTAGCCGGTGGTGGTCACGCTGGCGATCTGCAGGCCCGGGTGATCCCTGTAGAGACCGAGCAGCGTATCCCTGACGAGCGGGATCGGGTTGCCGAGGTTCGGACGGTAGCGCTCGAACAGAATGTTCGCGTCGTTGTCGATGACGACGAGCTTGATGGTGGTGGAGCCGGAGTCGATGCCGATATGTACCGGCCCGCAGTCTGCGCCAAAGGGCAGGCAGGGCACGGTGGCCTTTAAGTGGCGGGCGTGGAAGTCCTCGTACTCCTGTTTGTTTGCGAACAGCGGCGGCAGGCTGACGTAGGTCGCTGTGGCGCTGTAGTCGTCGAGACGCTTGGCAACCTCGCGCAGGTCGGATTCCTCGTCGGCATAGAACGCCGCGCCCATTGCAACGAAGAGCAGGCTGTTCTCCGGCAGGGTGCCGGTGACACCCAGAGTCTTGTCAAAGCTCCGGCGCAGCGTCTCGGAGAAGGTCAGCGGGCCGCCGAGATACAGGATATTGCCCTTGATGGGGCGGCCCTGTGCCAGACCTGCAATGGTCTGGTTGACAACGGCCTGATAGATCGACGCCGCGATGTCGCCAGCCTGTGCGCCCTGGTTGATGAGGGGCTGGATGTCGCTTTTGGCAAAAACGCCGCAGCGGCTGGCGATGGTGTAGGTGCGGGTCGCGGCCTGCGCGGCCTTGTCCATCTCGTCGGCGCCCATCTTCAGCAGGGTCGCCATCTGGTCAATGAACGCGCCCGTGCCGCCGGCGCAGCTGCCGTTCATGCGGACCTCGGTGCCGTTTGTCAGGAAAAGGATTTTGGCGTCCTCGCCGCCCAGCTCGATGATGCAGTCGGTGCCGGGGGCCAGCCGGTTGGCGGCCACACGGGTGGCAAAGACCTCCTGCACGAAGGGGACCTTGCAGCTGTCAGCCAGGCCCATACCGGCGGAGCCGGAGATGGCTAAGTAGGCGCGGCCATCGGGCAGATATTCAGCGGCAACCTTCTCAAGCAGCGCCCTGCCCTTCTCTAAAATATGGCTGAAATGGCGCTCGTAGGTCGAATAGACGATCTGCCCGGCGTCGTTCAGCACAACACATTTAATGGTGGTGGAACCAATGTCCAGACCAACTCTCATAGGATTTTGCCTCCTGCGGATGGAGTGAAATTGCGGGATATGTGCGCCGGGTCTGCCCCGCGGCGATACAATATCAGATTATATTATACAGGGTTCTGCACGATTCGGCAAGAGTACGGTGCAGGAAAACACGTTGTCAAATGCAGAAATCTGTCCTAAAAAAAACACCGAAGCGGTGCAGGAAAGTCCTGCACCGCTTCGGCATCAAAAGAAAAGAGGAGTATGGATGAAAAACTTGGGGTTCTGTTCTCAGGCCGGGTCCCTGCTCCCTTCCTGAGAACACTTATAGTATACCCGCCATTTGTGTTAAAGTCGTGAAGGAAAATTCAACAAATTAAGAAGGGTTTGTGAACAAAAGAAAGAGCATCCCTTGTCAAATGGAGGTGTAGCGTGTAGAAAAAGTCTGTTTCCGGGATGTTTGTAGGGATGGGTCTTGACCCATCCGAACATCTGGCCGCGCGCAGCGCATAAAATCGCGCCGAATGGCGCGCGGTTTTCCCGTCGCGTCGTGCTTTTGGCAAGGCAGCACGGAACGGTCAAGACCGTTCCCTACAAACCAACCGATAGGTTGTAAATACCACATAAAGCCAAAGAAGGTCTTTCGACAGTCTGAGCCTCCCTTTGACAAGGGAGGCTTTGCGGCAGCCAACAAAAAGCCCCGTCTGGTTATTCACCAAACGGGGCTATGTACAAACTTATTGCTCCTCCTGGCCCAATTTGTCGATCTGATCCTGCAAAAGCTGGGAGATCGGGCGGCGGGTGTTGCGCAGACGGTGGACCGGGGCGGCAGGGGCCGTGTGGTGCACGGGCTGTGCTTTGGCCTTGACGCGCAGACGCTCGGCGGGCTTTTCGGGAGACGGGGCGGCAGGCTTGGCGGCGGCAGCGGGGCGCGGCGGCACCGGTGCGGGAATATCCGTTTCCGGTGTACCCTGCGCAAAGCTGCGCATATCGGTGCCCAGATCCTTCAGCTCGGCCTCGGTCTGGTCAAGTGCCTGATAGATGGCCTGCGTCAGGCCGTCTAAATCCAGCGTGGCGGCGCTCAGGCGCTCGTCCACGCGGGCCAGACGCTCCCGCACCAACATGACGCCCGACGCAATGCTGCGGGCATTCTCCGCCATGCGGTTCTTCTGGGTCTCGGCCTGCTGCTTGAGCTCCCGCTCTGCGCTCTCGGCGTACAGGCGGGCATCGGCCAGGATCTTGCCGGCCTCGAGCTTGGCCTCCCGCACCAAATCGGATGTGGGGGCAGCCGGGGCGGCGGCAGTGTTCAGTGCACGCGCGGCGGTCAGCTGCTTTTGAAGCTCGTCCACCTGCTGCTGCAGATCGTGGCATTTCAGCTGCCAGATGTTGGCGTTTTTCTGGGATTCCCGCTGGGTGGACTGGAAGGAGGCCGTCTTTTTCTTGATGGTCTCCAGCTGCTCGTCCGCCTCGCGGCGCTTGGCCTCGGCCGTGTCTGCACGCTGGGTCGCGGCAGCCAGCTCGGCCTTCAGGGCCTCCATGCGGCTGTCGGCGGTGCCCCGCTCGCTGCGCAGCTCGTCCAGCTTGGACTGCAGCTGCTGCAGCTGGCGGTTGTACTCCAGCTCGTGCTGCTGGGCCTCGTTGGCCAGTGCGTTCATGTAAGCCAGCACGTCATTTTTATCAAAGCCGAACAAGCTGGAACGAAAACCCTGTTCCTGAATGTTCATCGGTTCAGACGGCATGGCTTTTTACATCCTCTCGCAAAAAAATCATTAAGAACGCTTGTTCAGGATGCTGAGCAGGTCGTCAAAGTAATCGCCGTCATCCTCTTCCTCGGCAGGGGCTGCGGGCTGTGCGGCCACAGGCGTGTCCATGCCGGTGCTGAAGGACTGGGTGAAGATCGGGTTGGGCATGACGGGGTTGACCTGCGGCTGGACAGGCTGCACGGGCTGGACCGGAGCAGCGGCAGGCTGTGCGGCGGGCTGGGTAGCGGCCTGTGCGGCACGCTTGGCGTCAACATGGGCCTGAATGGGCTCGTCGACCTCGGGCGTGCTCTCGAAGCCTGTGGCAACGACGGTAATGCTCATCTCGTCGCTCAGGCGCTCGTCGAACGCAGTACCCCAGATGATGTTGGCATCGGGATGCGCGCTCTGGGTGATCATGCTGGCAGCGGTCTCGACATCCTCCAGGCCGATGTCGGGGCTGGAGGTGATGTTGATGATGACGCCGCGTGCACCGGCAATGCTGGTCTCCAGCAGCGGGCTGGAGATGGCAGCCTTGGCGGCGTTCTCGGCCTTGCCGGCGCCCTTGGCAACGCCGACGCCCATGTGGGCAAAGCCGGCGTCCTTCATGATGGAGCGGACGTCCGCGAAGTCCAGGTTGATGAAGGCAGGAATGTTGATCAGGCTGGAGATGCTCTCAACGCCCTGGCGCAGCACGTTGTCAGCGGCCTCGAAGGCGTTCATCAGGGTGATCTTCTCCTGGCTGATGAGCTTCAGGCGCTCGTTGGGAATGACGATCAGGGAGTCGACGTGCATCATCAGGGAAGCGATACCCTGCTCGGCCTGCGCCATCTTGCGCTTGCCCTCAAAGGCGAAGGGCTTCGTGACGATGCCGACGGTCAGGATACCCAGGTCATGGGCCGTCTCGGCCACGACAGGGGCAGCGCCCGTGCCGGTGCCGCCGCCCATGCCGGCGGTGATAAAGACCATCTGCGCACCCTTCAGCGCGTTGGTGATCTCGTCCTTGCTCTCCTCGGCGGCGCGCTGGCCAATCTCCGGGTCAGCACCGGCACCGCGGCCCTTGGTCAGCTTGGCACCAAGCTGGACCTTCTGGGTGGCCTTGGAGTTGAGCAGAGCCTGCTGGTCGGTGTTCATCGCGACGAACTCGACCCCGGACAGACCGGACTCCACCATGCGGTTGACGGCGTTGCCGCCGCCGCCACCTACGCCGATAACCTTGATATTGGTTACATTTTGCATTTCTTCGTCGAGAACGAATGCCATGAGTGTATCCCCCTAAAAGTGATGTTGTGAAACCGGATTCCTGGGGTGCACCCACGCATGGGCACACTAATCCGTGATTTTTTACATATAACTGTTTATAAGAATAGCAAATTTTCCGCGCAATTTCAATACCTTAGCGAGAAATTCATAAAAAAATACGGCCTGCCCTGCCCTTTTGGACAACGCAGGCCGCGATAGAGACTGTATTTTTAGTGCAAAGCTACATACTTTGTGTAAGAATGTGAAAAAATTGAGAAGCGGAGCTGCTGTAATCGGCCATGTGCCGGGCGGCCTCCCCGTAGGGGCCGGGCATGCCCGGCCCGGTGGTGTAACGTGAGCGGCAGTCTGCGGAAGGTCTCAGGAGATCTCCGCCCCCAGCCCCCGCAGCGCTCCGGGCAGGTCCTCATACCCGCGGGGGATGTGTCCGGGGTCGCGCAGGCGGGTCTCACCGTCCGCGGCCAGTGCCGCCGCCAGAAGCGCCGCTCCGC
>ERZ1032290.16-NODE-16-length-67227-cov-77.955130_pt1 | contig 67227 bp, 57 predicted proteins | sample MGYA00518163_ERZ1032290 | MGnify/ENA primary metagenome ERZ1032290 (study PRJEB33719, sample SAMN04261355) | wastewater metagenome | biome: periurban shantytown; feature: human; material: feces | host: Homo sapiens | place: Peru: Lima | collected 2012-01-15 ... | reverse complement strand
CAGGGTGTCGTTCGTGCGTCCGATGGCGTCCATCCAGTCGATCCATTTCTCAATGGATTCTTTCCAATCCTCCCGTGGCTCGACGTGTTCGCAGCTCTTCCTGTTGTCGTTCCAATACCTCATGGGGCTCCTTAAGCGCATAGAAAAGGGAAGTGACTTCTTCATCACTTCCCAAGGAATACTATTGCGCGTTTCTGGCCGATGCTCTTCGGAAAACCAGCTGCAAGGCGAACATGCGCGATGACACGCCGATTTGAAGGAACAGCAAGGCTGGTGTATTGTCTACTCCTGTTGCAAAAAGCCCTACGGCTGCGAGCCAGAACCGTATATCGGACGGTCACTGGTTCAAGCCCAGTCGCAGGAGCGCGTTTTTAGGTTTTTCCTGATTTTCGTCGGGGAGAAGCTTAGAACAGGAGAATATTCCTGCGTAGCTCAGTTGGCAGAGCATCCGACTGTTAATCGGACGGTCACTGGTTCAAGCCCAGTCGCAGGAGCCACATGAAAGCCCTTGATTTCCAAGGGCTTTTTGTTACTCTAACGAATCAAGCACGTCGTCGATCAGCGTGCGCTCGTGCGGTCCATCGGTCTTGAGCCGAGGAAAGCGCCGCAACGCGTTGGCGGGACTTGCCCCGGCCGCGCGCGCCACATTCGATTTCGACTCGCCGTGCGCCAAAGCCGTTTCCGCAAGACGGTCCACCAGCGAGTCCGACACCTTGCGGATCTGCTCGGCAACCCACAACTGCGCCAGTTCGGGGGAGAGCGCGTAATCGTCCTGCAATTCGCTTGACGCTTCCTGCACGGCCGCCCACAGCACCATAAAAGACTTCTGATAGTAGGTGATCCGATCGTAATCGGACTCGCTTTCCAGTTGCTGCAACGCTTTGCGCTGTGACGTGTTATCGCTCATACGTTCCATCGTATGCCGAGACACGCCCGGAGCCTGTGGATAACTCATCCTCCGACCACAGGGCCGTTTCAGCTGGACAAGCACAACTTCACACTGTCATGCTGGCGATTTACCACAGCACAACGCAACGGCGCAAACACAGCAACGTGAAGGAGCCATCATGGACGAACGTGAATATCGCAGGCGAATCCGACGGAACAGAATCGCACAGGAGGAAAAGAAGCGCATCCGCCAGCAGTTGCGCCAAACCATGGTCGTATGCGCTCTGGCATGTGTCATGCTGCTCGTGTGCTGCCTATGGTCGGCCGAACCGACGTATGCGAAAACGAATGCGGCGACCGCGTCCGGTTCCTGCGCCGTCCTGATGCGATGGCCGCTGAACGGCGCGCAGGTGGTCGGCAAGTACGATGCGCCGAAACAACAGTGGCTTCCAGGCCATCGGGGTGTCGACCTGCTTGCGGACCCTCAGGAAGCCATCGTCGCGCCCGCGGACGGCGTGATCGCCTTCAGCGGCAACGTGGGAGGCAAAGCCGTGGTCACCATCCGGCATGGAGGCGACCTTTCCGGCCTGACCTCGACGTTCGAACCCGCCATTGCGGAACGCGATGTCGGCGCACATGTTGCGCAAGGGGAGCGTTTCGCGCGTGTGGAGGGCGAATCCGACCATTGCGACGAGCGGTGCCTGCATTGGGGGATAAAATCGGAAGGACGGCAATACACCAATCCGGAAAGCAAAACCCGTACGGTGAGAATCGGATTGAAAGGCCTGTGAAACAGGGGTCGACAGAACCATTGATTTTGTCCATACGTCGTGGCCTCGTCGAAAAAGTGAAGCTCTCAGGCTATGATGCTACATGTACGACGATTACGCAGGGGAGAAATGCCATGTACAAGGAATACACGCGGCCTTTGGAACAGCAGATCGACACAGATAAGAACATTTTCTCGGTGCTTGATGAACGAGCGAACCGCACTCCGAACGATTCATTGGTCGAATACAAGAACGAGCATGGCGAGTGGTCGTCGTTCAGCGCCACCGAATTCCGTGCCAAGGTCATCGCCATCGCCAAAGGCCTGATCGCCCAAGGCATCATGCCCGGCGAATCGGTGTCCATCATCTCTCACACCTGCTGGCAGTGGACTGCGCTCGACGTGGCCATCATGTCGATCGGAGCGCTCACCGTTCCCGTATACGAGACGAATTCTCCCGCGCAGGTCAAAATGATCTTCAACGACGCCAACGTCAAAATGGCGTTCGCAGAAGATGACGCGCAACGCGACAAGATCGAATCCATCAGAAACGAATGCTCCAATCTTGGCGACGTCTACGTCATCGGACTTGGCGCGATCGACACGATGATCGAATACGGACATGCCGTGTCCGACGCCGAATTCCAAGAGCGCGAACATGCGGTCAAAGGATCGGATCTCGCCACCATCGTGTACACCTCCGGCTCCACAGGCACGCCAAAAGGCATTGAGCTCACCCATTCCAATTTCGTGTTCATCACCTATTCGGGCATTAGCTCCATGCCCGATATCGCGATGAAGCCGAACCGTCGTCTGCTGCTGTTCCTTCCACTGGCGCACGTGTTCGCACGCTACATGCAGTTCTTCTGCTTCGCAGGTAACGTCTCGCTCGGCCTATCCAGCAACTTGAAGACGATCCTGGCTGATTTCAAAGCGTTCAAGCCGACGTTCATCCTTGCCGTGCCGCGTATCTTCGAAAAGATATACAATGCGGCGTCGCAAAAGGCCGGAGCCGGCCTCAAAGGACGTATTTTCGCAGGTGCCACGCAGACGGCGCGCGACTGGTCGTACGCACAGCAGTCAGGCGAAGGCATTCCGGTTGTCTTGAATCTCAAGCATGCGCTGTACAACAAGCTGGTGTACTCCTCGATCATGGACGTGTTCGGCGGCCATGTGGAATACGCGGTTTCCGGAGGCGCTCCGCTTGATTCATCCATCGCGCATTTTTTCAATGGCGTCGGACTGCCGCTGCTGGAAGGCTACGGCATGACCGAAACCTGCGCTCCGTCAAGCGTCAATCCGACCTCCGGATACAAGATTGGCACCATCGGACTGCCTCTGCAGGGCGTGGCCATGGGTGTCGACGAGGAAGGTGAACTGTGCATCAAGAGCCCGGCCGTATGCGCCGGCTACCACAACAATCCCGACGTCACCAGGCAGCAGATTGTCGACGGCTGGCTGCATACCGGTGATCTTGGTTCCATCGACGACGAAGGCTTCGTCTCCATCGTCGGACGTAAGAAGGACCTCATCATCACCGCCGGCGGCAAGAACGTCTCTCCATGCGAAATGGAAGCGTCGATCATGACGTCGCCCGTGGTGAGTCAATGCGTGATGATCGGCGACCGCAAGCCGTTCATAGCGGCCATCATTGCGTTGGATCTTGGCGAAACGAACGCATGGCTTGCATCGAAAGGCGCGGAATGCGCGGCATCCCTCGAGGAGGCCTCCCGCAATCCGATCGTGCGCGCCGAAGTGGAACGTGCCGTCAACAAAGCCAACGAGCTCGCATCCCGTGCCGAATCGATCCGTAAGTTCGAAATCGTGCCGGACGAGTTCACCGAAGAAAACGGCTTGGTCACGCCGAGCATGAAGGCACGCCGTCAGGCGGTGGTTGATCACTACCGCATGCTGATCGACACCGTCATCTACGTTCCGAAGAAGTAGAATGCGATGATCGGCGGTAGGAATGTGCCGGCCGCAACATAAAAAGCTGGCTTCCGTCGCGGCGGTTCGACGGAAGCCAGCTTTTTCCATCTCTTGTCGGATTTCCTATGTCTGATAATCCGGATTACCTTGTTGCCGGTCTACAAGCCTGCTTCGGCGAGCGAGATATATCCCGGTTCGATCAGCGTTTTCTTCAGATTGCTGGCGCTGACCGCAAGCGCCTCTTCCTGAATGGTCGGCACTTTCATGTCTTCCATGGCGACGGATGAGATGAACGTCAGCTTCGCAAGTTTGCCCGACGTGTTGAGCTGCACGCAGGTCTGTGCGATGTCGGATGCTAAGGTCTTGCGATTTTCCAAAGCGGTCATCCACTGTTTGCCGTTCACGATATTCGGTATGGAGCTGACGTAGGCGCCGTAACCGGTGATGATCGGCCATTGCGAGTTCTGCTCGTCAAGGGAATCGCTGGTATCCTCCGTATCGGAATCGCCGTCATCGGATTCAGGCGCCTGCGCAGGATCGGGAACGGACTGTTTTTTCAGGTCTTTCTTGCCGGTGATATTGTCTACGATGCCGGAAATGGTGATGGATGGGTTGATGTCGGCCGCCGAACCGGTATATCCAAGATCGTTGAGCTCTTCGGAAGCATAGCCGGCCACATAATCATTGCAGGAGATGATGCCGTCGATGCGGGTATGGCGCGATGTGTCCTTATCCATGCCGAGACGTCCGGCGAGCGTGGATTTGACCCGCTCACTTTTCGCCGCGTCGAACGCCACGGACACCCAATCGGATTCCGTGCTCGACGAGGTCAGCGTGCCGGATGGGGAAACGGCCTTCCCATCTTTGAAATACGGTCCAAGCACTGACCAAATGCCTTTGAACACGCCTTGCGCGAAAGTCGCGTCCGCTGTGCTGCCGCTTTCATTGGCGGCATCGTAGGGGAGTAGCACTTCGATATGCTTCGGATTGTCGGAGCTGGTTTTGTCGAGCTCGAGCTTGCTGACCAGCTGTTTGGCTTGAAGCTGGCCGATCTGCTCGGCCGTGGTCATCGGCACGTACACATCCGGAGTGAAACCCTGCAGCGTGTTCGACACTAACACGACTTTCATGCCCTCGTTTTGAGCGAGCTGCAATGCGGAAACCAAACGTTCCGCGGATTGGGCGTAGTCTTGGGCGTCTTCGTCGGAGGAGCTCCCATTCCATGTGATGGCGTGCGACACATAGTCTCCATATTGGCGGTCGGATTCGGTGGTGTCGGCCACCGGCGCCACTACCAGAGTGGTTTTGTCGGAGGAATCCGCATCGTCGCTGGTGCTGTTGACGTGATTCACCACGTAATCCTGCACGCTTTGGCTTTGCTTGTCGAGACTTGGCGCCGCTTTGACGGTGATGTTGGCGCCTTTGACATCATTGTCTTTCAATGATGAAACGATTTCCGGCACCAGCTTCTCCCATTTGCTCAGAGGCGTCTGCTGGGAGATGGTGATGCCGTCCGAAGGGGTGAAGATCACCACGTTGCCGGCATCGGTGGCAGTGGCGGTGCTGGGGGAGTCCGTTTCATGCGATTGCGTTTCATTGGCGGATGAGCAGGCGCCCATGGTCATGATGAGCGAGGTCGATGCCAACAGTGCGAACAGACGTTTCGTCACGGTCGTGCGGTGCAGTGTCATGCCGTTTCCTTCATGAAAATCGAATGATGATTCCTATGCTGAGCTCCGATTGTAATATCCGGACGTCAAAAAGGGCTGGATATGCGTGTGAACCATACACATCCAGCCCTTTTGAGCCTGCTGCTGGCCGTTCAGCCAAAGGTTATTCGGCTAGGTCATTCGGCCAGAGCCTTGGCGAGATTCTCGTCCAAAGCGTTCATGAAGCCTTCGGTGTCAAGCCAGACCTGATCCGGACCAACGAGCATGGCGAGATCCTTGGTCATCTGACCGCCTTCAACGGTAGACACGATGACCTTCTCCAAAGTTTCGGCGAAATACTTGACTTCCGGAGTGTTATCCAAGTCGGCGCGGTGCTTGAGACCGCCGGTCCAAGCGAAAATCGATGCGATCGGATTGGTGGAGGTCTTCTCTCCCTTCTGCCAGCGGCGGTAGTGGCGGGTCACAGTGCCGTGTGCGGCCTCGGCCTCGACGGTCTGGCCGTCAGGGGTCATGAGCACGGAGGTCATGAGGCCGAGAGAGCCGAAGCCTTGCGCCACGGAATCGGACTGCACGTCGCCATCATAGTTCTTGCAGGCCCAAATGTAGCCGCCATGCCACTTGAGGGAGCTGGCCACCATGTCGTCGATCAGACGATGCTCATAAGTCAGGCCCGCTGCGGCGTACTTGTCTTTGTATTCGTTTTCGAACACTTCGGCGAACGTATCCTTGAACTGGCCGTCGTATGCCTTGAGAATCGTGTTCTTGGTGGAAAGATACACCGGATAGCCGCGCATCAGACCATAGTTAAAGCAGGCGCGGGCGAAACCACGGATGGAATCGTTCACGTTGTACTGCACCTGGGCCACGCCGCCGTCGGCACCATAGTTGTACACGACATGTTCGATCGGCTCGGAACCATCTTCCGGAGTGAAGGTGACGGTGAGCGTGCCTGCCCCCGGAACCTTGAAATCAGTGGCCTTATACTGGTCGCCGAACGCATGGCGGGCTACTACAATCGGCTTGGTCCAGCCGGGAACCAGACGCGGAACGTTGCTCATCACGATCGGCTCGCGGAAAATGGTTCCGCCGAGAATATTGCGGATGGTGCCATTGGGGGACTTCCACATCTTCTTCAGGCCGAATTCCTTGACACGCGCCTCATCCGGCGTGATGGTGGCGCACTTTACACCGACATGCTCACGCTGGATGGCCTTCGCCGCGTCGACGGTCACCTGATCGTCGGTGGCATCGCGGTTTTCGATGCCGAGATCGTAATATTCGAGATCCACGTCGAGGTATGGAAGGATCAGGCGATCCTTGATATCTTTCCAGATGACGCGGGTCATTTCGTCGCCGTCGAGTTCGACGACCTTGCCTTCGACCTTGATTTTGGCCATGTGTTGCCCTCCTGTCGGGATTGAAGGTGATAAGTTCCTGTCTTATAACGAACGTGTTAACGGCACCTGTTAATGTCCAAAAAAACGGTGTGGCGGCAGGTGACACGCTCTTGCATACTGTCATTGCTGAGCATTAGCCTTGAAAACATGTCTCAGGAAATTGAAATCGGTTTGGGCAAGAAGGGCCGTCTGGCATACTCTCTGGACGACGTTTCCATTGTTCCCTCCCGTCGTACTCGCGATCCGCAGGATGTGTCCACCTCGTGGCAGGTTGACGCTTATGAATTCGACGTGCCGGTTATCGGCGCTCCGATGGATTCGGTGACCAGCCCGGCCACCGCCATCGCCATGGGCAAGATGGGCGCGCTTGGCGTGCTCGACCTCGAAGGCCTGTGGACCCGCTACGACGATCCGCAGCCGCTGCTTGACGAGATCGCCGAACTGCCGGCCGAAAGCGCGACCGAGCGTATTCAGCAGATCTACGCTGAGCCGATCAAGCCGGAGCTCATTGTCGAGCGTCTGCATGAGATTCGTGACGCCGGCGTCACCGTTGCGGGCGCCCTGTCCCCGCAGCGCACGCAGGACTATTATTCGACCGTGCTCGAAGCGGGCGTCGACCTGTTCGTCATCCGCGGCACGGTCGTTTCCGCCGAGCACGTCTCCCAGGATCACGAGCCATTGAACCTGAAGAAGTTCATCTACGATCTGGATGTGCCCGTCATCGTAGGCGGCGCCGCCAACTACACCGCGGCCCTGCACTTGATGCGTACCGGCGCGGCCGGCGTGCTCGTCGGCTTCGGCGGCGGCGCAGTATCTGCGAACCGCAACACCATCGGTGTTCACGCTCCGATGGCCACCGCCATCGCCGACGTGGCCGAAGCCCGCCGCGACTACATGGACGAGTCCGGCGGCCGTTACGTCCAAGTGATCGCCGACGGCGGCATGGGCGACTCCGGCAGCTTCATCAAGGCGTTCGCGCTTGGCGCCGATGCCGTGATGCTTGGCTCTCCGCTGGCCCGTGCCGAGGAAGCTCCGGGCAAGGGCATGCATTGGGGTGCCGAAGCCCGTCATCAGACGCTTCCGCGCGGCTTCCGCACGAACGTCGGCACCGTCGGCACCCTGGAAGATATCATGTTCGGCCCCAGCCACAATGCGGACGGCACCACCAATTACATTGGCGCGCTCCGTCGTGCCATGGCAACCACCGGCTATGTCGATCTCAAGAGCTTCCAGCGTTGCCCGGTCACGGTCGCTCCGACCCGCTGAACGAGCTTTGCGGTAAAGCCTGAATAACGGTTCATTGATCCTGCAGCGTCATGCTGCAGGATCTTTTTTTGTTATGTTTCCCCGGCTAAGAAAGTCAGGTTGGAATGATTAAGCTATACATCGCAAATGAAAGAGCAGAGGTGAGATGAATGGCAGCGCATAGAAGTGGCGATTCCCGACGTTTGGACCCGTTGTCCGGACGATTCACGGATTACATCGTGATCGATACGGAAACAACCGGATTGAGTGTGCGCAAAGGTGCCAAGCTCATTGAGATCGGCGCGGTCAAAATCCGTAATGATGAGCTGGTTGACGAATTCGACCAGCTCATCAACCCGTTCGAACACGTCCCGTCAAGAATCACTGGTTTGACGGGAATCGACGATGGCATGCTGCTCGGCAAACCGGATGTGCGTGAAGTCATGGATGAGTTTGCACGCTGGTGTTCGGACACAGCCGTGGTCATGGCGCACAATGCGTCCTTCGACATGTCGTTCCTCGACAATGCTGTACAGCTCGCTTACTCGGAGCGAGACGCGCGCTTTGCGCACCATTTCGTCGACACTCTGGACCTCAGCCGTCGACTGCATCCGGAAAAACGAAGCCACAAAGTTTCCACCCTCATCGTCGACTACCACATCGCCGACATGGAGGAGCACCGCGCATTGTCCGACGCCAGGCAGGAGTGGATGCTGTACCGCGCCATGCGTGACGAGGCCGAGCTGCTCGGCATGCTCTGACAGCCTAACGTCGTTCGAACACTTCGATCCGGTATTCTCCCACAGGTGTCTGTTGATTTGTGGATGGATTATTTGTTCGGCTTCGTGCCGCAGCAGGCGTCATCTCCACTGGCGGAGAACATTGCATTGGGTGCGAAGTTCAGAGCGAAACCGCTCTGTTGGTGGGAGACGTTGGCTGAATCGGATTTGGCGTCATTCGTGATATTTGCCCTCTGTGAGGGCTCCGTTCCGGCAACGAACGAGGCGATATCTCCTGGAACGCCTGCGCTACGTAACTGACGCACGGTGACTGGAACCGTGCCGATGCTGCTTTCCGAGGTGAACGCGACCACTCCGGCAGGGAAGAACGCTTTGAAGAAGTGGATTGGATTCAACTTCGTCAGTGTTAAGCAGCAGGAAGAATACGGTTTTCGCACCAATACTCTTTAAGCGCATGGACTCTCCAAGGTTCGTGATGCCGGAGATGATGCTGAACAGCAGCAGCGGAACCACCAGTGCGGTAATTGCGTTGGACCAGATGGAACCCACCGCGCCGACATAATCAGTGTGGCCGTTGAAAGCGATTCCCAAAATGATACCGAATGCCGTTGCAAGCAACACGCGTGTGGTGAAACCCGCGTTTTTCTTACGTTTGAGAAACGCCAGGATGACGAACAGGATTGCGGCTACGCCGAGGGCGATCCAATCATATGCGATGTCTGACATTACTATCATTCCCTTCCCAAAAAATGGTGATACATTACGTGAGATACCCCCACGTTCATGTCGGACATCAATCTATCCGCTCCGTCTCCGGCGCAACGCCTTGTAGTTATTGCTGTTTTCCATAGTCATCTATCAGACGGTAGTCATTCCGAGGCACGCATGCTGACATTCCAGCGCTCCACAAGTCATTCCGAGACGTGGTTGTTTTGCGTTTAGGGAGGGCTCGTTTTAAGATGGAACGTCGGATAACTGGCTTCGTGTCTGGATTTGTGAGAGCCGGAGGAATTGGAGATTAGACATGGCATTAAGTGCCGCGATTATTCTTGCGGCGGGTGAGGGCACCCGCATGCGTTCCAACAAGCCGAAAGTGCTGCACACTTTGGCCGGAAAGACGTTTTTGAACCGTGTGATGGACTCCGTGTCGGCGCTCGACCCTGAAACGTTGGCCGTGGTCGTGCACTACCAGGCGGAACGAGTCGCCGAAGCGGCCCGCTCCTACAATGAGCGTGTCACCATCGTCAATCAGGACGACATTCCCGGCACCGGGCGAGCCGTGCAGTGCGCCATGACGCAGTTGAAGGAGCAAGGCGGTCTTGACGGCTCGGTGCTGATCGCAGCTTCGGATATGCCGCTGCTCGACGCCGACACGTTGAACCAGCTGCTTGCCTTCCATGAGCAAAGCGGCAACGGAGCCACCGTGCTCACCACCATTCTTGACGATCCTACTGGCTATGGTCGCATCATCCGCGACAGCAAAGGCAACGTGCTGCGCATCGTGGAACAGAAGGACGCCAACAGCAGCGAACTGGCCGTGCATGAAGTGAACACGTCCGTCTACGTGTTCGATGCCAAACTGCTGGCTGAAGCGATCGCCAACCTCAAATCCAACAACGCCCAAGGCGAGTTCTACCTGACCGACGCACTCGAAACCGCCAAAGCCAACGGTGCCGTCGGTGCGTTCGCCGCCCCCGACCCGTTGAGCGTCGAAGGTGTCAACGACCGCGTGCAGCTCGCAGCGCTCGCCAAAGCTCACAACAAGCGTATCTGCGAGCATTGGATGCGTAAGGGCGTGACCATTCTTGACTCTGAAACCACGTGGATCGAAGATGACGTGCGTATCGAACGCGATGCGGTGATCCTTCCCGGATGCTTCCTGGAAGGCCAGACCGTGATCGGCGAGGGCGCGCAGGTCGGCCCATACACAACACTTATCAGCGCGGTCATCGATGCCGATGCCCATGTGGAGCGTTCCCGCGTGCAGGAAACCCACATCGGTCGCGCGGCCAATATCGGTCCGTGGACGTACCTGCGTCCGGGCAACGATCTTGGCGAGGAGTCCAAGGCCGGCGCCTTTGTGGAAATGAAGAAGGCGCACATCGGCAACGGCACCAAGGTGCCGCATCTGAGCTATGTCGGCGACGCCGACTTGGGTGAGCACACCAATATCGGCGGCGGTACCATCACCGCCAACTATGATGGCGTGCACAAACACCACACCACCATCGGATCGAACGTGCACGTCGGTGCCGGCAACCTGTTCGTGGCCCCTGTCGAAGTCGGCAGCGGCGTCACTACCGGAGCCGGTTCCGTGGTACGCCACGACGTTCCGGACGATTCCATGGTCTATTCCGAAAACACACAACATGTAGTAGAGGGCTGGAAGCCCGAATGGGAGCGCTGAATATGCCGGCAGTACAAGATTCCATCGACGCCATTCGCATCGCCGCCGCCGCGGCCGACCGTATGAAGGCCACCGACCTTGTTGCCTTCGATGTCACCGAACCATTGGCCATTACCGACGCGATGCTCGTCGCCACCGCTTCGAACGAACGTCAGGTGTTGGCGGTTGCCGAAGAGATCGAAAAGGACCTGTATCTCAAAAGCGGCAAGCGTCAACCGCGTTCCCGCGAAGGCTTGACCGAAGGCCAGTGGGTGCTGCTCGACTACGGTGATTTCGTGATCCACGTCATGCATCAGGAGTCCCGCGACTTCTATCGCCTCGAACGCTTGTGGAAGGATTGCCCGAGCATCGACCTGCAGCTCGAACATCCGGAGACTTCCGACGAAGAGACCGCGGAAACCGCGGAATAACACGTATGAACATGCCTTCCCATATAGATGCGGAAGGCATGTTTTCATATCAAGCGAAGCAGTTTTCGCAAACATTCCATAATCGAGAAAGCAACGGAGAGCAGCAGCATGCCTCGAAACGTCGAACTTGAGCATAACAGCGCAGTACCGGAACACGTGCACGCCATCACGCTGGTGCGTCACGGACGTACCGCCTACAATGCGCAGCATCGTCTGCAAGGCCAGATCGACATTCCCCTCGACGAAGTCGGACAATGGCAGGTTCGCCAGACGGCCGACGCATTGCGTGAACTGTATGTTGATCGTCGTCCCGATATTCCGAACCGGCTGGTCATCTGTTCCGATCTGGGGCGTGCCGCAGCCACCGCGCATGCGTTCGCCGACCCGCTGGGCTTGGAAGTGCATCCCGACATCCGCGTGCGTGAACGCAGCTTCGGCGATTGGGAAGGCATTCCGGTTGAGGAACTCGCGCAACGGTACCCGGAAGACTATCGTTCCTGGGCTGAATTCCGTGGCGGCGAACTCAAATACGGTGCCGAACCCAAGGAGGAAGTCGGACGTCGTGGCGTCGAAGCGTTGAACGATTGGGCGTTCCGTGCCGGGTCCGACACGGACTTGTACGTGTTCTCGCATGGTGCATGGATTTCCCAAACGTTGCAGACGCTGCTGGGAATGGCGGATGCGCATGGCGATTTCGCCGACATTTTGTCGATGCGCAACGCTCACTGGGTGCGGCTCATTCCATTGGAGATCGGTTCCACATTGCGTTGGCGTTTGATGGACTACAATCACGGTCCCGCTATCGCCGATTCCGAGGAATGGGAGCATCCCAGCCTGTAGCCAGCCTGTAGCCGGCCGATACATGATGTCGGACGCTGGTCTGTCACCGCTTTTTCAAGCTTTTCACAGAATCGCCAGTACTTTCATAGCGAAATTAGCTATCGTCATGGCTTGTGAAAAACTTTTTTAAGGGAATCTCTTTTTCGTCGATTTGCGCAGGTGCGCTGGCGGCGGTCACGTCATTCCTGCTTTCCGCGAAAATCGGTATCGCGGGATCGGTGATTGGTGTGGCCGCGGGTTCGGTTGTTTCCGCGGTTGCCACGCAGGTCTACAAGAACGTTTTGAAGGCATCAGGGGAGAAGATCCAACAGGCCGTGCCGTTCCCGTCGAGTAGCGAGACGGTTTCGAATGAGCGAGCTGCGGATGAAACGCAGGTGCTTGGCTCTTCCGAACAGGATGATGAGACGAGGATTATTGGATCGTCTCCTGTTGCGTCGGATGTCACGATGGTATTGTCTGCCGATACGGCTGCAGTAGCGCAGTCCGGTTTACCGCGCGTCATTTCCTCCGGACAGGAATATGCGGATGCGACTCGTGCGCTCGGCGATATTGCCGGGGCAGGGGAGACTTCCGTTTTCCCGAACGGACAGCGTGGCGTCAGCGATGTTGGCGTAGTTACCGGTAAGACCGGAACACTCGGAAGCGCGCATGATGCCCGAGTACAGCATGCTGGGCAGCGTTCCTCGAATTGGTTGCATAGCAAGCACGCTCCGGCGATCATCGCATTCGTCAGTGCTTTGGTTGGTGTGGGAGTGAGCGCGGGATTGATTCTTGCTTTCACCGGCGGTCAGGGGACGGACACCGTGGTGCGTGACGTGGTGCATGAGAAGGTTGTGCCTTCGCATGGAAATACCGATGACTATCAGACTGGCGGCGGGCAGACCCCCGTGCAAAAGCCTAAGTCCGATTCCACGGATTCGAACGACGAAACCACCACGGACGGCAGCGACAAAACCACCAACGGATCCACCGACTCGTCCACTTCCAACGGCACATCGAGCAATACCAATGGATCCACGTCCGGAAACAGCGGGTCGTCATCCGATAATTCCAGCAATGGTTCCAGCCAGAACGGAACGGATTCGTCCAACGGCACTGGCTCAAACGGAGGCACGTCCGGCACCACTGGTGATGGCTCATCATCCGGATCCGGAAACAGCGGAACCGATGGTTCGACTGGCACTGGCACGTCGGGATCCACCGACGGTACTACCGGCTCGACGGGAGATGCAAGTAGTAACTAATGTCGCTGGTGGCGCACTTCCCATGTCGCCCGCATAAGGTTCACATAAGGTGATTGCGTATTGCGGTTTTACTCATGCCAATTCCTCAGTGCGGGCGACACGCCGAAATTTGCGTGACTTATGTCTGCGATGTATATTATACAGAGTTTGCAGAGCAGACTTTGGGGCTATGGCGCAGCTGGTAGCGCATCTCCATGGCATGGAGAGGGTCAGGGGTTCGAATCCCCTTAGCTCCACTTTCGGGTTTTCAGAGGAATCTGGAAGCCCTTTTTTCATGCGAAAAAGGCGGAATTCCAACGATTTCAAGGCATACGGCGCAAACAGAGAATGTACGGAAATGTACGTCGTTGTCAACGAAATTGGTACCCACGGAGGTACCCGAATTGAGTACCCGTCTGCAATACTGGAACCATGCGCACAAAATTCGGAAGCGTCGTGTACCGTGCCGACCGCAAATCCTACAGAGCGAAATACTCATACGCCGGACATGTCATAACGAAGACATTCAAAGACAGGCTATCAGCCGAAGCATGGCTAAACGGCGAAAGAAGTCGTGTAGAAGCTTCTGAAGCCGGTATACAACAGTGGAGTAGCCCAACCGAGCGCAAACGGCAAGAAGAGGCCGTAAAACGCCGTAGAACGCCGTAGAACGCTATTCTGTGACTACGTGATGGAAGAATTCGCGCCAACGTGGCTCAACCACTCTTCCGACGGAAGCGAACTAGCCGCCGGAAGCAAAAGAAAGCATCGAGAATACCTAAACCATCTTTCCCACGCATTCTTTTGGAAATATCCCCTTACCGGAATTACGCCGGAAGACATAAACCGGTGGCTAGCCGACCTCGACAATTTCGGCGGAGCGACGCCAAGGAAAAAGACGTTCCAACTTCTGAAATCCGTCTACTCCAAAGCCGTGGCGGAAGGAGCCGTAGACAAGTCGCCTGTGACCATGAAAGCCCCAGCCGTACCTAAAAGTAGGCAAGCTCAAATCCCGCCAGCCACAGGGGAGGAACTGCAAACCATATATGCGAACATGCCCAAAACAACACGACTATCAGTGTGGTTAGGAGCCATTCTAGATTTACGAATCGGCGAAGTCGTATCCCTCCAAGTTCAAGACTGGAATTCAAAAACACAAACGTTGCGGGTATGCCATTCCGCCGACGAGCACGGACACCTCAAAGCCACCAAAACGGCAGCATCCAACACGACACAGCCCGTACCGCCACAGCTCGGAAAACTCATAGAAGAAGCGTGCGACGGCAAGAAGCCGACGGACTTCATAGTTACCTGCTCGGACGGAACGCACATCACGCCCAACCGTCTTCGCGACCACTTCAATACGGCAAAGGTCAAAGCCGGACGTCCCGATTTACACTTCCACACTCTCAGAGCAACGAGCATCACCGCCGCCGTCAACGCAGGAGCCAGCCTAAAAGACACCATGGTTTGGGGACGGCACGCAGACGCCCAGACCTCCATAGAGAGGTATCAACGAGCCAGCGGAACCGAACGAATGAGGGAAATCGCCAACGGCATCGAATCCACTCTCATGCCCCACACGCCGACCGTGGAGGAATTGGAAGCGGAAATCGCAGACATGGAAAAGCGCCTCGCCAGCCTTAAAAGCCAACGAGACGCCTTAATTCACCAAAACAGATGAGCGAGCGAGTCGGCGTCGATATACCGTCGCCGTCCGATTTTGTACGTGCGGATACGTCCAGCCTTCAACAGGTCATATATATGTTGCCGCGAGCACTGCAAGTACGCCATCGTATCGGCAATCGTCATCAATGGGGGTAACTCAGTCTTCCTCATTCTCACCTCCCATGTTCACCGCCGCGTCCAAGAGCTGGGACGCCACAGACTCCGGAAGCCAAGCCGAAACCCCACGGTAGGGCGAAACATCCGGTCTACCGCACTTCAACATGCCCCTAGCCTGTAGGATGGCCGTCCGTCTCCGTTCGGGGTCTTTAATGGCCCGAGCCTCGGCAAGACGCCACCTACGCACCAGACGCCGGAACGTCCAAAAAGTGGAATAATCCGTCTCGAAATCCTGCTGTTCGCGCAGGGGAAGCCCACGGTCATGCCCCCACACGCGACCACTTCTGTACTGCCAATCCTCCGGCATATTGGCTATCTGCCGCTGGTAATGGGCGACACCCCTCGCCGCGTGCTTAGCCAAGTACATAAGTACCCGCTCCGGATGCGCGGGAACCCGCTCACCGTCCACATTGATTTCGCCACCAACGTCGATTGATTCCCAAATCTGACCTTGCAGACGAGCGCCGACGCCCGATTTATTCAAAATCCCGACCCACGACCTCAACGCCTTGAACGTTTCCAACGCATCCGGCTCATGGTCAAGCCAGACCAAAACGTGCAGGTGGGGGTTCCCCGACGCCTGAAACTCGAGAATCCAATAATAGTGGACGAGTCCATGCCGTTTCATGAATTGCAACCATCGCTTCAACCAGCCGTGGAACATCGCCGCGCTCACGTCCGACATCTGACCAGACGGCATCGTGAGGGTCACGAACGCCGGAAAACCTTCCACGGCGTCGAAATCAATCTGCTGCAAACGCTGCTCATTCCTACGCGCAACGTTCACCGTCCACCCTTTAGTAGCCGTACGCTCAGGCGGCTGAAACGCCGTCAGCTTGACGATTTCGCCGGTTTCTGGATTCACCACCGTTTGATTCCGCGTAGCACTCACACCGTGCGCTCGAATTGTAATCGTCGGCATATTGACCACCTCCTTTGGTGTTCGGGGATTTCTCCCCATTTGTTCGATTGAAAGTTTTTGAAGAAAATATGCGCCCAGTTATTAAAAAGGAGAAGAGATAGGTGAACCACCGTTCGGAAGCTTTCGAAATCGGTTCCCCGCCACCTCTCTCTGGTGCTGGGGAGGCCATGTCGGAACGTCCACGCCGTCGTGCTTCCGCGTCTCCCGTACGCTCACTACGCCGACGCTTTCGTTCTCTCCCGCCGTCCGCTCCGCTGGGGGCTACGCGTCCGGCTACCGTTCACACCGCTTCCGGCTGTTCGCTGCCGTCCGCCGCTCCGCACTCCTTGGGTGGACGCTTCCGAAATGTCCTCTTCTCGCCGCCGCACGTCGGCGGCTCCAATTCCTGCAAGTTGGCCTGCCACGGCTCCTGTTCCTTCTCCACGGCACACCCCCACGTCTTCCGAATACGAAAAAGGGGGACGGTTTCCCGTCCCCCTCAGGGTGTTAATTGAACTGCGCCCCGGAAGTTGGACGTGGTTTATTAATGGTACCTGATTAGGCTGTGAGGGACATGTTCCGGAATTCCTCCGGGGTGTGTCCCTCCAGTCGTATCTGGCGTCGTCTAGTGTTCCAGTGGATGATGTACGCGTCCAGTTCGTTCTTGAACTCCTCGTACGAGGCGAACTCGCGGCCGGTGTAGAACTCGTCCTTGAGGTGGCCGAACACCTGCTCGGTGGCGGCGTTGTCGATGCAGTTGCCCTTGCGGCTCATGGACTGGCGGATGCCCAGTTCCCCGAGCCTGTTCCGCCACCAGTCGTGCTGGTATTGCCATCCCATGTCGCTGTGGAGTATGGGATCGGCGCCTTCGGGCAGCTTCTCCTCGAGCATGGCGAGCAGCCGTTGCTGCTGGGCGAGGTCGGGGTGCCGGCTGACATCCCAGGCCACAATCTCCTTGGATCCCATGTCGTATATGGGCGCGAGGTACGCCTTGCCGCCCGCTGCCCTGAACTCGGTGACGTCCGTGCCCAGCTTCACCCACGGCCGGTCGGCCGCGAAGTCGCGTTCCAGCAGGTTCGGCGGCTTCGCGCCCGTATCGCCTTGGTATGAGCTGTATCTGCGGTATGGGTTCGGGCGGCGTATGGCGCACTTCAATCCCATGCGGCGCATAACCCTGAGCACGCTCTTATGACTCACACGCACGCCGAACTCGTATACGAGGCACATGCGCACCTGCCGGTGGCCGCACCCGTTGGGCGTGCGATGGAAGACCTCGGCGACCATCGGCTCGATATCCGGCCGGGTGACCGGCTCGGGATGCGAAAGGAGATAGTAGTAGGTGCTTCTCGCCAATCCCGCGATTTTCAACAGGCACCGGAGCGGATGGCCGAGCCCCGCCAGCGTCGAGACGATCACCGACTTCTCCCGGTTGTCGGCTTCGACGCCAGCAGGGCGTGGGCTTTTTCCAGATACGCGACCCTCGCCTTGAGATACGCGTTCTCCTCCTCGAGGAGCTGTTCGCGCGTGGGAGCCGGTTTCGGTTTGGATTTCGCGCCCTTCGGCCTGCCCTTGGGCTTCGGGCGCAGCGCCTCCGGCCCTCCGCGACGATAGTCCTGGCACCACTGTTTCAGACACGTCCGGCTGGCGATGCCGTAACGTTCCATGACCTCCGGCCTGCTCATCCCACGTTCCAGATGGTCGAGCACAGCGGCGAGCTTCGTCTCGTAATCGTATTTCCTGTTGCCCTCGCGTTCTCCCATGAGCGCCGCCTCTCCGCCGATTCGGTATGACAACAACCATTCTCTCGTGGTTTCCTTGGACACGCCAAGCCGGCGGGCGAGCGACTTGGCGCCGATCCCATCGCGAATCAACCCGACGACGATTCTCATATACTCGACATCGTATGAACCCCTGCGTTTCCGTGACATAGAAAACCGCACCTCCAAATCATCGGACATGAATTACTCCAGTCCAACAATCGGGGTGCGGTTCAAATTCCTACTCTTCCAGTCCGGTCACAACGGTTTCGAGCGTGCTCGAATCCAACGCTTTCGCCGCTTCCGTCACCGGCAAGTAGGCAAAGCGGACGGATTGCGTATGGCCGTCCTCTCCCTGAACCACCGCGCCGCCGCGACGGGGAGCAGGAATTTCCGTCGGTTTCGGGTCGCCGTCGGGAATACTGCCGAGCACAGCTTCCGCCGCCTCACGAGTAGTGACGCGGAGAGCGAATCGAACGACGCAGTTGTCTCGAATATTCGTCGGAATCGAATCAGCCGTCGGCTTCTGCGTCAACAACATCACGCACCATCCGGCGGAACGCCCCTTACGCACAATGGTGGCGACGGCGCGTTTGCACCTCTCCACCAGAGCTTTGTCTTCCTTCGACCGGCCTGTGGTATCGAACAGCGTCTGGCATTCGTCAATCACCACGAGATGGAAGGGATGCAGCGCACTGGCTCCGGTGTGCCAGAAGTCCGGGTCGGAATCGCTCCACGGGTGAGCCTTTAAATCGTCCACGCAACGCTGTGCGAGGGTTTCCAGCTGGTCGGTGGCAGTCGCCAAATCGAGGTCACAATCATTGTTATAAAGCGACGCCGAGCGTTCAGCCCAATGCCAGTCCATGCCCCCTTTGCCGTCGAAGATGGCTACGGAAGCCTTCGGAGAGGCCAGCAGGGGGAGTGTCAGAAGCGTGGCACCGGCGGATTTTCCGGCACCCGGCACACCGCCGACCACGATTCCGGACGTCTGCGCGTAAGAGAGCTTCGCAGGTTCACCGGATTCGGTCAAACCGTAGGTGACGTGTTTTCCATCCCACTCGGCAAGGTCGGAAGCCGTGAGTTCGATGGCATCGTCCAACGGATTCTTCGGCTCCTCCTTATAGAAATGCAACAACCAGTGCCCCGGCCCCAGATGCTCGATTTTGTAGGTCTCGGCACCCATCGCACCGAGACCGTCTTTGGCTTTTTTCTCCACGAAATCATCCGTAACACCGGAGATGCCGCAGGAAAATTCCAGTAGGGCTTCGCCGGATTCGTCGTAGCCTTTATAGGCCGCGAGATAATCGCGTACCCCCTTAAAATCGGTGGGAGCGTCCTCGATGGGACGCAAGCCAAGGACTCGTTCGACGATGAAAACGGGGGAATCGCCCTTGATGCGATGGCGCAAGGCCAACGCCCAACGCCAGAACGGGAGAAGATTCCGAAGCGCCGGAACGTGCAAAGAGCACAAGAGCAAAATAGCCCAAACCACCGCACAGGCGAGAATCGCGCCCGGCACGAACACTAGAAGGGCAACCCAAGCCGTAGTCGCGAGAGCCGAGACTGTATAGCGCACGTACCACGAATCGTCATCCCACGCCGTCACCTTGGCCAACGGCAGGAACATTAGTGTGAACAATCCCAGGCTTGCACATATTTTCAAAATAGGAGTTAAAATTTCCATGTTGATTCCTCCAAAACCAAAAAACGGGAGTGGAGCGGCAACCCCACCCCCGTCTTGAGGATGAAACAAAAAGAAGCTGGTCAGGCGTCCAACAGGGCGCTTGACTTTTTATTTAGAGCGTTTGGCTGACTCATATCAGCCGCGTCCGAACGCCTCCACGTATTGACGGACTGACAAACAGTCGCGTCGGTGGGGCATTGCTGGGGGTCAGTCGAATACACCGTGGACGATGGCGACGAAGCCATTCCCACGCCGACGAAAAACCCCGTCGCCAGAAGGCCGAGCGCCAACACCGCCGCGAACAGAATCTTCCACTTCTCAGTCAAGCGGCACCCCATCAAAAGGGAAAGCCTCTTCAACTGGCAGTTGAGCTTCCGTCAATCGGCGGACAGCGGCAGACCATGAAATTTCTTTTGATTTCGCGAAGGTGTCAACTCGACGATAGAGGTCTATCGGCATGAGCACCGTCCGCGAAACCATCGGTTCCCTAGTCATGACTAGTCCTGTTTGAAACCATCGGCAGAGTAGGAAAGGCCGGAAACCTTGCCCATCACCCACGGCGTCACCTTCAGGTTAACGAACGCCACGGGGGCATTCGTTTTGATGGTCGGCTTAGTCTTGGCCCAAATCTTGACAGGGACAATAGCCACGGTGTGGCGTTCGTCGCCTTCGAACGGCAGAAAGAGGGTCTGAAGCTCGTATTGCGTAAGCCCGTCCTTCACCTTGGGTGAACGAGTTTTCGTTTCCTCGTCGTAGGTTTCCACGACCGTAACATCCTCAGCGAGAAGCTGAGAGGCGAGCGTAGAGCTGTTGACAGAGATTGGAGAAAAGTCGGCATATCCGCCGTTTTTCCTTGCCATGTGTTCCTCCTTGGAACATCGTCGCTATCACTATTTAGTTATGAATACCGCCGCGATAGCTCGTAGGCGATTGCTATGTCATCGTCTGGGCGTTGCCGTCCTCGGAGACACTTCACATGTTAGCGACGTTCATAACTCATGGCAAGTACAGATATACCTTTTGTTAGTTTATCATGTTATACTGGAATTGTCCACACAAGAATAGGAAAAGCCGCAAAACGTTGGAAAATAGACAATCCTCCGGAGTGTCGCAACCGAGCCAACGTGACAAAAAATCGTCAAAAAAAGTTTGAAAAAGAAAAGTCACCATCGGCGTGTCGCAGGAGAAAAACACGCAAACAAGGAGTAATCATGGCAAAAATTACGAAATGTGACCGAAATGTAAAAAATCGAAAAAAATAAAAAACGAATGTAAAAAAGACGTGAAAAAGCGGAGCGGGCAACGGCTTCGCCCAAGGGCCAGCCGCCCGCTCCGCTAGCCGGGAAAGCCCCGGCTAGTGCGGGGTCCCCTCACCCCGCAGTCAAAAGGCAAAGAGGACAAGGCTGGAGCCGGGCTGGCCGTCGGCAGGAGCCGAAGCGGGAGACCGTTAAAACGGGAGGGGCACCCCTTGCGGCAATATAGAAACATGAGGGAATCAAGGGACAAACAAGCGCACTCCAATAAAAACGTAATCATCGCAGCCAGCGCCATCGCGGCAGTTGTTGTTCTTGTCGGTGTTGGCGGTGGCTACGCGTATGCGTCCAATACAACATACGATTCCTATGAGTCCCAGCTCGAATCAGCCAAGGAGGCTGATTCGAAGCTGGTGAAGACACTTGCGGAAGCACGGACGCTCGTCAAGGCTACGAAGGAAACGGACGTGCTTGACAAGACCGTGTTGGATTCCCTGAACGTGAGCGTGAAGACGGGTGAAGCGCAGAAGGGTAGTCCGAAGGCGGAGGACGTGAATAAGTGGGCACTTTGGGACGTGAGCAAGGCGAAGACCACGGTTGCCGACGATATCACCGCCGCAACCAAGGCCATCAGCTCCATTGACGCCGCCATGAGCAAGGTCGAATCCTCCAAGACCGCGAAGCAGGTCAAGGACGCGAAGGACACACTCAACAAGACCATCAGTGATGCGGAAACCCTGTACAAGGATTCCGAAGGCAAAGTGGCTGATGACAAGACGCGTGGAAGCTTGAAAACCGCCATCGACAACGCCAAGAAGACCAGTGGCGATAATAAGGCTGACGTGAAATCGTTGACCGCCTCCAATGACACGCTCTCCAAGGCCGTAAAAGCCGTGAACGATTCCAAGAACGCCAAGGCTCAGGCCGACGCACAGAAGCAAGCTCAGGAACAGGCGCAGGTGCAAGCCCAATCCAATGGGGCTTCGTCCGAAACCTATTCCAACTCCGGCTATTCGAATTCGGGCGGCTCCTACTCCAATAATGGCGGAGGCTCCTATTCCGGCGGTTCAGGCCAATACACCCAACCCCAGAACTCCAACAACTGCACACAATACGGATGCAACGGATACGACTACCGAAAAGACTTCGACAGCGCCGGAGGCGGTACCGCTCCTATCACCAAGGACAACATCAACCAAGATGGTTCTATTACCATAGGGGGAGATTCCCATGGGAATATGTGGTGACAGTCATTTAGGCTCCTTTAAGAACTTCTCTTGAAAAGAAGCGAGAAAAAAGCCACGTAAGGTACCCGACGAGGTACCCAACGTTACGACACACCGGAAAAACGGCGGAATTCCAACATACAGCAGGAGTCCCCTTAGCTCCACGATTATCGAGGGCCACTCCGTAAGGGGTGGCTTTTTTTGTTGAAACGACGCTGTTTCGCGGACGTGCTTGCCGAACCTCAAAAACGGTTCAAGGTGATAGAAACCGGTTATAAGGTGGTAAAGAAACAGGACTTCCACGACGACGCGGAGAACCTTCGGCAAGATCGTATACAAGCCGAACAGACGGACGCATGAACGACCCGTGTCGGCAGGGGTGTCGGCGACGGACGGTAGAGCCGACATGGGCTTATTGTTAATTTTCATTCATAGATGCTTTGTCTTGTCTTCTGAGTGCTTCTAATTTATAATTCTCATAAAATATAAATGACTTTTTGAAAGCAGTGACCGTTATGAGCATGGAATACAGGACTTTGGCGCGGCTGTTCCACGCCGACAGGAGCATGGACTCCTACGCCAACCACGACCGGCTCGTCAGACAACGCCTCGAAGCGGACTCCACATTCACAACCGGAATCGGCACACCCTTGGGCGAACTGTTCATCGCCACGCCGCGCTGCGTGTGCATGCTCACACAGAAGGTGCTCCTCGCCGAACGCCAAGTATCGGCCATGTGGCGGAGCATCCCAGGAGTCATGCGGTGGAACTATATCTACCACGCCATATCCGAGGAATTGCTCGCCACCAACGAGATGGAGGGGGTCAGGTCGACGCGGAAGGAGACGGAAGCCGCCGTGGCCGCAGCCCGGCAGGCCAGGACCGAGGGCGACATGGAGAAGGCCAGGTTCGGCGAGTTCGCGAAACTGTATCTCAACCTCACCAATCGCGACGTTGAACTGCCCAAGACTCTCGAGGACATCAGGGACATCTACGACAAGATAGCCCTCGACGAGATCGACGACAAGAACAGGCCCGACGGGGAGCTGTTCAGGAAAGGCGATGTCGAGGTCCAAGGACCGCACGGCACCGTCATCCACAGCGGCGTCAGCAGCGAGGCGCGGATATCAGCGCTGCTCGCACAGATGATGGACCTCGCCCGGTCGGATACCATACCGTTCCTGCAGCGGGCGATAGCCAGCCACTTCCTGTTCGAATACATCCACCCGTTCTACGACGGCAACGGCAGGACAGGCAGGTATCTGCTCGCGCTCTACCTCAGCAACGATCTCACTCTGCCCACCGTGCTGTCCCTCTCCAGGACGATCGCGGAGAACAAGAACGAATACTACAAGGCGTTCACTGAGGCCGAGGACAAACTCAACAGCGGGGAACTCACGTTCTTCGTATACACCATCCTCGGACTCATCGAACGGGCGCAGGAATCCCTGATCGAGGAGCTCGGCGTCAAAATCGACCAGCTCGACAAGGCGACCGTCCTGCGTGACGAGCTACGGAGGGAACATGCACTGTCCACGAACGCGACCCTGCTTCTCTACGCAGTCATGCAGGAGGAGCTGTTCGACACCACCAAGTCCATGACGCTCGAAGATGCAGGCGGCGACCTCATGCTGACGAAACAGACGATCCGCAAATACGTGGATGAGCTGGCGGGCGCGAGCCTCATCGAGTTCACAGGAAGACGCCCTCTCAGATTCAGGGCCTCCGGGGCGTTGCGTACGCGCATACAAGCAAAGCGAGAATGGGGGATGGAATAAAATGCCTTTGTGTTTTCTCTGGCAGATACTGTCTGACATATCTAAGCCAGCAAACAAGAATTGCCACATCGCAAAAAGCCCAGGCTAAATCGGAAATGTCTGAATCTGCATAAATTCTTTTGAGGGAAAAACCCATCAATGGAATAAAGGAATTCACACACAATATCTAAACCAAGTGCGGATATCGGCATGCTGCAGGCTTTGTCTTTGAACCCATTGCGAATCAACTCGACGTGCATATCGTCCAGCAGATACCGCTGATGCCAACCCAAAATCAATCCTTTCTTTTCCATGATTGATTGGATAGCGGATGATCGTGGTCTGACGCCTCAGCAAAGTGCGAAACAGGTGTTATCTCTCCTAAATTCGGTTTCAGATGGAGCGCGTATGTGATGTTATTCACGTTGGGCGAACATGCGTTGTGGGGTTTCTTGTCGTAGTCTGAAAGTATGCCCGCATTCCATGGGCATATAGACGAAAGGACGGCATCATGGCAGATCTCACCGATGAGATGAAGGGATTCCTCAACAGCAACCTCGCATGGGTGGCCACCATCAGCAAAGAAGGCCAGGTCGATCTCGGTCCGAAGATGAGCATGTTCATCATCGACAACAACCATATCGGCTACCACGAGCGCACCGCGGGCCAGACATACCGTAACCTGCTTGACGGCAGTGATCTGGTCGTCGCGGTCGCCAACCTCGAACAGAAGAAGGGATACCGTTTCCGCGGCAACGTCGTGCTGCATTCCGATGACGCCATCTATGACGAACAGGTCAAAGTCGCCGAAGAACGCGGCACGAAAAAGCCGATGACCATTCCGGTTTTGGAGATCACGGAAATTCAGGATCTCACTCCGGGCGCTACGGCAGGCAAAACCATCGTCAAGGACTGATCGGTTCCATACTGAACCAGTCGAAACGACAATATCGGAGAACCGCAGACGGGACTGTATGTCCGGTCTGCGGTTCTCCGATATCGGAACGGAAGATCGCGAATCTGCAGCATATCGTTCGCGGCGGTTCGACCATGGATTCCTATACGGCAGTTGCATGCATGGGTTGTGGATAAGTGTGGATAAGTGTTCGCTCATCCACTTATCCACAGATTTTCTTAAAGAGGTGGCGGGCGAATATTGGTTTCTGCCATGCTGGTCTGCACGCATAAGCGAAGACGCCTATGCGACAACCAACAACCAAAGAAGGTGAACCATGACACAACACACCATACGCCGCCGATGGACCTCCATGCTTGCGCTGGGCATGATCGCGGCTCTTGCCATGCCGGGCACGGCCCAAGCCACGCCGCAACTCGGCGATTTAGGCGTCAAGCAGTCCATGAGCGTGAAGGCAAGCAACGGGGAAAGCCTCGAAGGCAAGGACCTCCGCGCCATCCAGCTTGCCACATATACCGCCGCAAGCGTGGACGGCAACACGATCGTCGGCTACGATCTGACCACGAACACGGCATTGGCATCCGACATCACCGCGGCAGCCAAAGCGGCCGGAGCCACCGATACGAACCTTACCGTCAACGGCAAAAACGATCCGATGGTGTGGGTGGTGAAGAACCTGACCGACTCGCGCAGCGATCCATGGAGCGGAAAGCTACGCAACTTCTGCAACAGCCTCGCCAAACAAACCAACTTCGCCAAGCAGGATGGAACGGCGGTTTCCACACTCAGCCAAGACAAAGCCACCATGTCGACCGGCAACGTACTCGTACCGGGAATCTACGCCATCGTGGACCGTACACCGGCGACAACCACACTAAGCAGCGGCACCGCCATCAAAACAACCGCGTCCATCATGATGATGAACGGCACCGCGGTCAACGGCGTCAACCAACTACGTACGGCCGGCGGCACGACCCTGACCCTCGGGCAAGTGATCTACAAGGTATCCAACGTGGAATCGCCAGACAAAAAAGTCAACGTCGGCAGTGCCTGGAAAGATAGCGCATCCGAAGCGATAGGCAAGGACCTGACCTACCGTGTGACGCAGAAAATCCCCAACTGGACAGGCTACGAGCACTACTATCTTGCGTTGAACGATACGCTTGGCGCGGGTCTCGACTATGGTTCGCTCACCTCGATCACCGTCGGCGGCAAAGCATTGGCGAGCACGTTCTACAAGGAAAACGTCAACGGCAAAACCATCAGCTGGCTGTTCGGCGTCAACGGAGACATTCTCGCCTCGGACGCATCAAAGGCGGCCCTGCCGGTCGGCGCGACGATCACAGTCACCTACAAGGCCAGACTCAACGGCAATGCGGTCATCGGAAGCCCCTGCAACGTCAACTCCATCGACTTGGAATACTCCCACAATCCCAACGCATGGCAGGACCACAACAACCAGCCCGGCAACGAGGTTAAAGTCTGCACCGGTGAAATCGCATTACGCAAGGTCGACGCCAAAAGCCAAAAGCTCACCGGCGCGAAATTCGCCATCGCCCAAGGCGCCAGCGACAAAACGCCTTTGAAACTCGTGGCCCTCGGCAACGGCACCTACCGCCTCGCCACCAGCGGCGATACCACCACAACCACCACATTCGAAGCCGGCGAAACCAAAATCCAAGGACTCAAAGGCGAATACACCATCACCGAAACACAAGCGCCCCAGGACTACTCGTCGCTCATGCTGCCCAGCGCAGTCGTCACCGTCAACGTTGACGACACCAACATGACGTGGAGCCTCGACGTCAAATCCGACCCCAACAACCTCATCAAAAAAGGCGACAGCCACACCGTGGTCGTCACCAACATCCGTACCATCACCGAAATACCGTTGACTGGTGCGGCAGGCCTCACCATGCTCTTCAGCATCGCGGCACTCCTCTTCATAGGAGGCATCGTCATGCTGCGCATGTGCCGATCAAGCAACGACTAGCCAACATCCGACAATAGGCAACACATGGCGATTCCTCCGCATAGCAAACCACGGCACAAAAAAGCGCCCAACAAACGCAGCATCATCCGATGGTGCGTGGGAACCGCCATGCTCACCGCAACGGCACTCATCATCAGCATCCCCCTGATCATGCGCGCCGAAGACAACATCCAACAAGCAGCCAACGTCAAAGCGTACGCAGCCACCATCACCAACACCGCAAACAAGGCGATCCAAGAAAGCAAACGGCAGGCGAAACTCTACAACGCGCGCCTCGCAAACCAAACCAGCAACCAAACAGACGGCGAACCCGCAACGCAAAATCCCGACGAATACAATCGGCAACTCGTCATCCCACCCAGCGACGTCATGGCAACCATCAACTACCCGAAACTCGGCATCAGCCTACCCATACGCCACGGAACAAGCGAACAGACGCTCGCCATCGGCGCAGGGCATTGGGAAGGCACATCCCTGCCAATCGGGGGAGCGGGAACCCATACCGTCATCACCGCACACCGGGGCCTCGCCGACAAACTCATGTTCACCAAACTCGACCAAGCCCGAGAAGGTGACGAATTCACCATCACCACCCTCGGCGAAACCCTCACCTATCAAGTGCAAACAATCCGCACCATCACCCCCGACGATTTCACCTGGATAAACAAACACGACGCCAGCGCCGATCAGGCCACCCTTATGACCTGCACCCCATACGGCATCAACACCCACCGGCTTCTCATCACAGGAACGCGCGTCCCCAACCACGACGAATGCCCGCCAGAAACAGGATGCCTCACCGACGGAACCCTCTCCACCACGGCATTCGCGCTCACAGCCATCTGGGCGACCCTCACCACACTCGCACGGCATAGCTACAATGAAATGCATGATCGACGAAGTACTCTTCCTGCGCCACGGACGCACCGCATACAATCTCGCAAGACGACTGCAAGGCCAAATCGACATTCCCCTCGACATCGTCGGCAGGTGGCAGGCCGACCAAAGCGCTTATGAACTCGCCAAAACATACTATTGGGCGAAAGTCGCGCACATCGCCGACCATAATGATGAACTCGCCCAACCCGCGTACGAGGGCGCGTATCTCGCCGATCTTAACGAAATCAACGAGGCGCCGGCCGCGAGCCGACGCATGGTCGTCGTATCATCCGACCTTTTCCGCGCCCAACAGACCGCTCACGCCATCGCCGACCTTCTCGGACTTGACGTAGCCCTCGACCCACGCCTGCGCGAACGCAGCTTCGGCGAATGGGAAGGCATGACCCGCGAGGAAATCCTCGAACAGTACGCCGACGACTACCATTCATGGCGTGCCCACACCGGAGGCGAAACCAAGCATGGCGTCGAAAGCCGCAGGCATACCGGCCAGCGTGGCTCCCAAGCCATACGAAGCATCATCGCCGAACATGCCGATGATCCGACGGCCACCACGCTGCTCGCAGTCGGCCATGGATCGTGGATCGTGGCCACCGTCGCCGTGCTGCTCGACATGGATCCGGACGACCTCAACAATCTCGGAGCCATGCGCAACGCCTTCTGGACGAGCATGAGCGTCAACACAGGCGGTTCCAACGGTCCTGCGGATCCCGACACATGGCAGTGGAAGCTCGACGCCTTCAACCAAGGTCCCGCCATCGCCGCGCTTACCGATTGGGAGAATGGGCCGAAGGAATTGCGAGGCCCCAACATGCCATTGTGGAAGCCCATCGTGCAGTGATCCGCAGTAACCGCAACGATCTGCAGTGACTGTCGCCTGCCGCGGACGCATGCGTCGAACATGAATTCTCGATGAAATCTCAGGCACGCGGCCGGCCAACTCTCAAGGTGGGACTATCCTAAATAAGGTTGTTTGCCCGAATGTTCCAGATCGATCGCAAGAGACCGATCGCCGGAGATGTTGGATTCGGGCTGCCGTACAGCGATAGAACGTCGGAAAGCGCGAAAGGCGGGTGAGAGACATGTTGAGAATGTTCAGAACGATTAACGGCCAGGTGGAGCAGATCCAAAAACCCGAAAACGGATCTTGGTTATGCCTTTCGGATCCGACGGATGTGGAACTCGCCAACGTTTCCATGGAAACCGGCGTTGATCTCGCCGACCTGCGCGCCCCGCTTGATGACGAAGAACGCTCCCGCGTGGACGTGGAAGACGATTACACGATGATCATCGTCGACATTCCAACCGTCGAAGAGCGCGGCGGGCGAGACTGGTACGAGACCATCCCGTTGTCGATCATCATCACGCAGTCGGCCATCATCACCGTCTGCATGCAGGACACTCCGGTGTTGCACCCGTTCATGGAAGGTACGATCCGCGGTTTCAACACGTATATGAAAACGCGTTTCATCCTGCAGATCCTGTACCGCAACGCCACCATGTATCTGCGGTATCTGCGTATCATCGACCGCGAAAGCGACAAGCTCGAACTCAAACTGCGCCATTCCATGCAGAATCGTGAGATTCTCATGCTGCTCGAACTGAGCAAAACGTTGGTCTACTTCACCACGTCGCTCAAATCGAACGAAATCGTGATGGAAAAGCTGACCACGCTGCCGCGCATCAAGCAGTATCCGGAAGACGAGGATCTGCTCGACGACGTCATCACCGAAAACAAGCAGGCAATCGAGATGGCCAACATCTACAGCGGCGTTCTTGCCAACATGACCGACGCGTTCGCGTCGATCGTGTCGAACAATCTGAACAACGTGATGCGCATCTTCACGATCATCTCCATCACGCTGTCGATTCCGACATTGATCTTCTCAATGTACGGCATGAACTTCCAGGAGGGCATGCTAGGCATGCCGTTGACGGACAAGCCGTGGGGCTTCGCCGTGATCATCGGAATCTCGCTGGTCGTTTCGGCCATTGTCACCTGGTTCCTGACGCGTTCGCGCATGTTCAAGTAGAATCGCGTAGAATCGCGCGTATGCTACGTCTGTCACGTCTGTCACGAAATATCGCGGCGCTGGTATGCGCCGCTTCGACCGTATTGTGCACGAGCGCGTGCGGCACTTCCATTTCCGTAGTGACCAATGGTCTCGCGCAGGGGCCGACCATTGCGATTGGCGTGGCCGCGGACCAGCCTGGTTTGGGTTTTCTGCATGGGGGAGAGTATTCGGGTTTCGATATTTCCGTGGCGCAATATGTGGCGAACACGCTGGGATTCGCGAAAAAACAGATCGTGTTCAAACAGGTGCTGCCGTCGACGCGCGTTTCGTCACTTGAAGACGGCACCGTGGACATGGTGGTCGATGCTTTCGCCGCTGATGACGTTCAGGATGGTGAGGTTGAGCTTGCAGGACCGTATCTGACTGTGCATGCGGCATTGTTGGTACGTTCCGACAGTGCGGGAACCATCACCGGAACCGATGATCTTGCCGGAAGGACGGTATGCGTGGCCAAAGGAGGAGTACCCTCCTACAGCGTGCGAAATCTTGCGGAAGATGTGACCGTGAGCGAACGCGACACGTATCCGCAATGCGAAACGGCATTGATGATCGGGCAGGCGGACGCCATCGCGGCAGATGACGCCATAGCGGCGGGCCTCGCATCCAACAGGGGAGGCGGATATCTCAAGGTCGTAGGCGAAACGTTCAGCGAACGTTCGTACGCGATCGCGGTCAAATCCGGCCAATCCACGCTGGCCAAACAGATCGACGCCGCATTGCAGTCCATGATGGACGACGGCTCGTGGAAGCAGGCCATAGACAAGATGAAACAGTCGATCGGCTACGTTCCCGACATGTCGCTCAACCCTCCCGCGATAACGCTCTCGGCAGCGTCGGAAGGCTGACGGCCCCCGCCTTGCGTGACGCTTTGCAAAACGCTTCTTGCATAATGATTGACGCCTTGCGAAGTGTCCAGTTGCGCGGCTAGTTTCATGCATTATGAGTGACATTGAGAAAAGCGCGCAGACGCAGTCGAACGAACCAGCCGAACCGTCGTTCCGTTACAACGCGGATTTGGCTCAGGGCATTGAGGAAAAATGGCAGAAGATTTGGGATGACGAAGGCACCTTCTGGGCCGCCAACGTCAATGGCGATCTGAAGGACGGCAAGGGTCGCAACGCCGAAGGACGCCCGTCGTACTTCGCCATGGATATGTTCCCGTACCCGTCGGGCAAGGGCCTGCATGTGGGCCATCCGCTCGGCTACCTCGCCACCGATGTGGTCAGCCGCTACCACCGCATGAAGGGCGAGAACGTGTTGCACGCCATGGGCTACGACGCCTTCGGTCTGCCGGCTGAGCAATATGCAGTCCAGACCGGCCAGCATCCGCGCATCACCACCGAGCAGAACATCGCCAACATGCGCCGCCAGCTGCATCGTATGGGCCTGAGCTTCGACAACCGCCGCTCCTTCGCCACCATTGACCCGGGCTATGTGCGTTGGACCCAGTGGATCTTCTCCCGCATCTACGATTCCTGGTACGACGAGGATGCCACCAACCCGTCTGGCTCCAAGGGCTGCGCACGCCCGATCAGCACGCTGGTGGAGCAGTTCGAATCCGGCGAGCGTGAGATTCCGGGATTCGCAGGCAAGCAGTGGAATGATCTGACCGAAGCCGAGCAGGCCGACGTGCTCAACGACTTCCGCCTGGCATACATCTCCAAGTCTCCGGTGAACTGGTGCCCGGGCCTGGGCACGGTGCTCGCCAACGAGGAGGTCACCGCCGAAGGCAAGTCCGAACGCGGTAACTTCCCGGTGTTCCAGCGTGAGCTGCGCCAGTGGTCCATGCGCATCACCGCATACGGCCACCGTCTGATCGAAGATCTTGACGGCATCGACTGGCCGGAAAAGGTCAAGCTCATGCAGCGCAACTGGATCGGCGAATCCCACGGCGCTTCCGTGCATTTCGACGTCGAAACCCCGAACGGCGTCAAGGACATGGAGATCTACACCACCCGTCCCGATACCCTGTTCGGCACCACGTTCGCCGTGGTCTCCCCGGAGCATCATCTGCTCGAGGATGTTCCCGCCGAATGGCCGTCCGAGACTCCGGAAGACTGGAAGGGCGGCTACGCCACTCCGGTCGAGGCTGTGAAGGCCTACCGTATGGCCGCGGAATCCAAGACCGCCAAGGACCGTGTGGACGAGGCGGGCGAGAAGACCGGCCTGTTCACCGGCCTGTACGCCATCAACCCGATCACCGGAGCCAAGCTGCCGCTGTTCACCGCAGACTATGTGCTTATGGATTACGGCACCGGCGCCATCATGGCCGTGCCGGGTGGCGACCAGCGTGATTACGATTTCGCGGTCAAGTTCGGTCTGCCGGTCACCTACACCGTGCAGCCGCTGCCGGAATCCGGCGACGATCTGGCCAACTATGAGGGCAAGGCTCCGTTCGTCTCCCACGACGGCATCGTCATCAACTCCGCTGTGGACGCCACCCGTGCCAAGGGCGACGCGTTGAGCCTCAATGGACTGCGCGTGGACGAAGCCATCGACAAGGTGAACGCATGGCTGGAAGAAGCTGGTGTCGGCAAGGGCACGGTCAGCTACCGTCTGCGCGACTGGCTGTTCAGCCGCCAGCGTTACTGGGGCGAGCCGTTCCCGATCGTCTACGGCGAAGATGGCACCCCGCATCTGTTGCCGGACGACCAGCTGCCGATCAACCTGCCGGACGTGCCGGACTACAGCCCGAAGACTTTCGATCCGGAAGACGCCGAATCCAATCCTGAAGCGCCGCTGAGCCGCAACGAGGATTGGGTGAAGGTCGAACTCGACTTGGGCGACGGCAAGAAGACCTACTACCGCGACACCAACACCATGCCGAACTGGGCCGGATCCTGCTGGTACTACATGCGCTACCTCGACCCGACCGACACCGAACACATGGTGGAGAAGAGCGAGTTCGACTACTGGATGGGCCCGAACCACAACGAGACCACTGGCAAGTCCGGCGGCGTGGACCTGTACATCGGTGGCGTGGAGCACGCCGTGCTGCACTTGCTGTACTCCCGCTTCTGGCACAAGGTGCTCTTCGACCTCGGCTTCGTGGATTCCGCGGAACCGTTCCACAAGCTGTTCAACCAGGGCATGATCCAGGCATACGCCTACACCGACGACCGTGGCCAGTACGTGCCGGCCGCCGAAGTGGTGGAAGGCCCGGCCGACGCCAACGGAGAGCCGACCTTCACCTGGAACGGAGAGCACGCCAACCGCGAGTTTGGCAAGATGGGCAAGAGCCTGAAGAACATCATCACGCCGGACGACATGTATGCGAACTACGGCGCGGACACCTTCCGCCTGTATGAGATGGGCATGGGCCCGCTGGCCGAATCCCGTCCGTGGAACACGCGCAACGTGGTCGGATCCATGCGCTTCCTGCAGCGCCTGTGGCGCAACGTCGTCGACGAGAACACCGGCGAAGTGCGCGTCACCGATGGTAAGCTCGACACGAAGACGCTGAAGCTGCTGAACAACACGATCGCCGACGTGACCGTGGAAATGGAAGCGATGCGTCCTAACACGGCCATCGCCAAGCTCATCGTGCTCAACAACCATCTGACCAGCCTCAACGAAGTGCCGCGCGCGGCCGTCGAACCGTTGATTCTGATGCTTTCCCCGATCGCTCCGCACATCTGCGAGGAACTGTGGAACAAGCTCGGACACGGCGAATCGTTGGCCCACGCCGAATGGCCGAAGGCCGACGAACGCTATGTCGGCCAGGACGCCGTCACCGCGGTCGTGCAGATCAAGGGCAAGGTGCGCGCCAAGCTTGAGGTCTCGCCCGACATCGATCCTAAGGAACTTGAGAAGATGGCGTTGGAAGCCGTCGCCGATCGTCTGGGCGGCAAGGAACCGCGCAAGGTCATCGTCAAGGCTCCGAAGATCGTGTCCATCGTTCCTGCGGAATGATATTTCGAAAAACGGATCCAACGGCTTCTGGCGAGACCTTTGACGAGGCTTCCAACAGGGTGGGAACCGTTTCCGCATAAGGCGACACGCCGAACATGTGGATAACTCCCATCCTTCGACCACAGGGGCCGTTTCGACTGGACAACATGCCCATGCATCCTCCACTTTGGATGCATGGGCATTATCGTTACCCCGCCGGGCAGGCGCAACAGGCAAGCCGAAACCGCATCGCAGTCCGCGCAACGGCTGCGCGGACTTGGCATGCCCGAAACACGTGGAAAGAACGCGCGCGGGCAGAACGTTCGCAACGAACATGCTGTTCCCGCGATATCCGAAACAACCTCAATATCCGAGATTTCCGCAGCGGCTGAAACGTCCACTGCAATCGCGACAACTGAACAATCGCCTGAACCCGCAAAACCCACATTGCGGGATCTGGCCGGCGTCAAGCCTTCCGACAAACCGACTGAACAGGACCGGCCCAAACGCGACCGTCCACGACTCGTCTTCCAACCAATCCACGCGGTCATCGCCATACTCACCCTGTCGTGCGCGCTCTGCGCAAGCCTGACCATGCTCATCCAACAGGCCGTCCACTACAGTGCGCTCCAACAATCGCAGATCACCCAATCCGAACAATCGAAGGCGAACGGAACCGAGAAAGACAAGACGGCGTCCACGCAAACAACACCAAGCCAGCAGCCATCCACGGAACCCGACAGCCAGAGCGAACCAACATCCGGACCAGCGGAGCCCGCCGATCCGGCTGACGGTCTGCTGAACATCAACACCGCAGGATCCGACGAACTGCAGACCTTGAAAGGCGTCGGCCCCGTGACCGCGCAACGCATCATCGACTATCGCAATCAGATCGGACGTTTCGACAATGTCGACCAACTGTTGGAAGTCAAAGGCATCGGCGAGAAAACGCTGGCGAAATTCCGAGACCAAGTGTGCGCACGATGAGAGGAAACACGTTCGAATGGCGGGATGGGGAGCAGGGGAGCAGGGATTGGCGTCTGCTGCCGGCCGCCCTATGCGGGTGGGCGGCGAGCTTGGCCACGCATATGGGATTCGACTATTGCGTCGAACGGGATGGTCGGTTCGGCATGCTGCCGCTCGTTGTGGCATTGGCGGTACCGTTGCTGGCATTATTGGGATTATTGGGATTGCCGTTCCTGCGATCGCCTATGCTGCGAGTGCCGGTTGGCGTGCGGCGGGCGGTCTCGGCATGGCATTTCAGCATTATCGTATGCGTGGTCGCGGCGATGGCATGCGCGTCTTCCGCGTTGACCTACGACGTATTGCAATGGAGGGATGCGGCCTCGTACGCGGCCAGAAACGGCGAAAGCGACGTTGTCACGCTGGTACGTACGACATCTCCCGCAGTGAATTCGAACAGACGTGCAAACGATTGCCAGATTGATGCGACGATCTCAACGATCACGGCAAGCCAGGTCACGCAGCCAAGCATGATGCGGGTGCGCGTCTATGCGGACCGGCCGGACTGCGGCACGCTCAAACAAGGCGGCGAATACCGGATGCGGGGCACGCTCGCCATATCGCAATACGGTGCCATGCCGCTATGGCTGACGGACATCGCCTCCGTGGAACGCATACGGGGACCGAACCTCGCATTGCGCACGATCGGCATGATGCAGCAGGCGTTCTTCGAACAGACGTCACGGCTTTCCGACCAAGGGAAAGTGCTCGTTCCCGGCCTGACCTTAGGTATTCTTGGGCAGGATTACGTTCCTCCAGATAGTGGCAATGGCCAGACGGGCACGGGTATTGATTCCACATACGCCAATCTGCTTGAAAACGCCTTCCAACGTTCGGGCATACTGCATCTGATGGCGGTCAGCGGCGGGCATCTTGCGGTCGTCGCCACCCTGGTGCGCGCCGTCTGCTCGTTCCTGCTGCTGCCCAAACGCGTCACGGCCATCGCCATCGGCGCGTCGTACATCATGCTGGCGATGTGCGTGTTCCCATCCGATTCGGTGTCGCGCGCCCTGCTCATGGGTTTGGCGGGAGCGGGCTTCCTGTTCCTCGGCCGAAGAACGCAAGCCCTGTCAACCCTCAGCTGGACCACGTTGGGCATGCTCATGGTCAATCCGCACATGTCACGCAGTTTCGGATTCGCATTGTCATGCGCCGCCGTACTTGGCATCGTACTGTTCGCAGGACCGTTAGGCGCATGGCTCACACCGATCATGCCGGCATTCATCGCGCAAACCATGGCCATGACCATCGCCGCGCAACTCTTCACCCTGCCGATCCAAGTGCTTATCGAACCAGAACTGCCGGTCTACTCCATTCCAGCCAATCTGGTCGTCGCACCCTTCGTGGGATTCTCCACACTTGCCGGACTCGCCAGTCTCGCCATCTCATGGATACTTCCAAGCCTCGGGTTCATATTCGCCAGCCTCGCCTCATGGGGCACCGCCATCATGGAATTCATGGCCCTCAACCTCGGATCAGGAGACCACGCCACCATTCCATGGACCGGAGACGCAGGCGGCGCGCTACTGATCATCCTCGTCGAAATCATCGGATACACGACCGCACGATTCGCCGGAACACTCTTCGCCCGCATCACCACAACGGAACCAAACCTGCCGGGCCGACGCCTCATACACAATCCGATCGAACGGGCGAAAGCATGGGGCGAACGAACCTACAACGCGCTCAAGACCATGAAATGGAACGAATGAATCTTGTCCACCGATACAGCGAGATTGAATACTATGCCGAAACCATCCGCAACAACGCCCTTCCACCTCATCTACGGAGGCGACCCGTACCTCAACGAGCAGACCGTACGCGACCTGCGCCACCAAGCGCAACGCAAACACCCCGACGCGGAAACCATCGAACTCGACGCAACCAACGCCGATCATTACGCCTTCGACGAAGCGGTAAGCCCATCACTGCTCTCCGAACGATCAATCGTCATCGTATCCAACCTGCAAAACGCCGACGACAAACTCGGCGAAACCATGGTCGCCTACTGCAAGCAAGCCGTCAACAATCCAGCCGAAGCCAGCATCGTCATCTGCCAACACGAAGGCGGCATCAAAGGCAAACGACTCATCGACCAACTCACCAAAGCCGGAGCCGTCAAAGAAACCGTAGCCGACCTCAAAAAAGCCGAAGCGAAACTCAACTTCACCATACAATGCTTCGAACGACGCAACCGACGCATCGAACCCATGGCCGCACAACAACTCGTGGCCGTACTCGGCGACAAAACCGGCGAACTCGCAGCCATGGCAGGACAACTCTGCTTCGACTTCGACGACAATCCCATAACATTGGAACGCGTCAACCAATACCTCACAGCAAATCCCCAAGTAGACGGCTTCCGTGTCGCCGACCTCGCACTCTCCGGACGTGCCGCCGACGCCATCATCGCCATGCGCGCCTCAATAGAACAAGGCACCGCGCCAATCGCACTCATCGGAGCGCTCGCCATGAAACTACGCACCATGGCCAAAGCCTCAGCCGTACGCTCCGGCACCATCAGCGAAGCGGAAGCGAAAACCAATTCATGGGTGCTGAAAAACGCCACCAGACAGCTCTCCGGATGGACCTCCGACGGCATGAGACGATGCATCCAAATGCTCGCATGGGCCGACGAACAAAGCAAAACTAACGGATCGGACCCTGTCTACGCGCTAGAACGATCCATCGAACTGATCAGCAGCAAAGGACGAACCAACTAACATGAGCGAGGCAACCATTACTGACGCCAACGAAAACACCAGCGAAGGCACTGCCAAAACCGTCACCGTCGAAGCGACAACCGGCGAAGCCATGCGCGAACTCGGCAAACAAGTCGCACACCTCACCCACGGCGGAGACGTCATACTCCTCTCAGGGCCACTCGGCGCAGGAAAAACCACCTTCGCACAAGGCTTCGGCGCAGGACTCAACATCAGCGAACCCATCGTCTCGCCAACCTTCACCATCGCACGCGAACTCAAAGGCCAATTCCCCAGCGGTAACTCCGCCCATCTCATACACGTCGACGCCTACCGACTCGGCGGCAACGCCTACGCCCCAGGCCAAAATGCCATCGAACGACTACTCGATGAACTCGAATCCCTCGGACTCGACGAAGAACTCGAAGACCCCAGCGACAACACCATCATCCTCATGGAATGGGGAGAACAGATGGCAGCCGCGCTCGCACCGGAACGCCTCGAAATCCACATCGACCGGCCACTCAACACCGTTAGCACAGACGAAACAAGCAGAGCCGACAACGAACTCACCAGCAACGGCACCCGCACCGTAACCTTCATTCCCGTCGGCGCATCCTGGCAAACCTTCGACATCACACGCAACAACCGCTAAAACACCAGCAGCAAGCACGATTCCAGCATCGGTTGTACAGTAGTTCCCAGCTTGGCATAAGGAGTTTCCACAAAATGCAGACACTGGTGATCGACACCTCATACGGCTCAACCGTCGGCATGGTCGGACACGACCCCATCGTCGAAACCGACTCACGCACCCACGTCGAAAAACTACAGGTGAACATCGCCACAACCGTGGAACAAGCCGGCCTCAAACCGGAAAACATCGACCGCATCATCGTAGGCATCGGACCTGCACCCTTCACCGGACTACGCGCAGGAATCGTTGCAGCCAAAGCGCTCGCCTTCGCCACCGGTGCACAGCTTATCGGGCAGAATGTGCTTTCCCCGCAGGTGCTTGTGCGCAACGCGGAGCATGACGGCCGCCATCATCTGACGCTCGCCGTGAACGATGCGCGACGCAAGCAGCTGTATTTCACATTGTTGGATGGCAGCGGCTATGAGGCCGGTGGCAGCGCAGGCGAAGACCATGACGCAAACGTTGAAAACGGCTGTGTGGAAACCCTGATCGACATGGATATCGACTATCCCGAATCGATTGCGAACCGTGTCAACGAGGTGCTGGAACGGCTTCGCCAGGCCGATCCGAACGTGGAATATGTGGTCGACGTCGTCGGCCATGGAGCGGCGAAATACGCGCAATCGTGGGCAAGCCTTCCCGAAGGCGGCGAAGTGCGCGATCAGGCGCTGCTCGACGAGGGCGCGTCCGGATTGGAACGATTCGCAGCCTTCGCCACTTCGCAACAGTCTTTGGTGAATCCGGAGCCGGTCGAACCGTTGTATTTGCGCAGGCCGGACGTGTCGGTGCCGAACCCGTTGAAGCATGTACTCAACCATGCCGGCGCGGAACGCACGGAGTGACGATACGGCATGATCGTTGACCATACAAGCATCGATGAACAGATCGCAGTGCCGCAGATGGCCGCTTTGGAAGCGGACCTGTTCGGCAGGGGAGCGTGGAGCGAACAGTCGATTCGCCAGGAATTCCAAGCGCCAGCACGCACGTATCTGTTCGATATTGATGATGACGGCAAGACCGCGGATTGCGGGATTGCGGGTTGCGTTGCCGTGGATGAGCCGGTTGCTGGATCGGTTGCAGGCGATTCTGCTAGACAACAGCCCGTTGTGCGCGGCTATGCCGGTTTCTGGTATGACGGCGACGATGCGGAAATCATGACGATCGGCGTCGGCAGACGGTTCCAACGGCAGGGAATCGCGGCTTCGTTGATGGAGGCGTTGATTGCGCGGGCACGTGAGCAGGGGGCCAAACGCATGTTGCTTGAAGTGCGAGTCGACAATACTCCGGCCTTGGCATTGTACGAACGATTCGGTTTTGCCAAAATGGGATTGCGCAAACGCTACTACCAGCCCGAAGGCATCGACGCGTACACCATGAGCCTTGACCTTGAGCCGAGGATCGTCGGCTTCGCAGCAGCGGAACAATAAACAGAACAACCAAACGGAACAGCAAGCAAAGCAGCGAACGGAGCAGCAATGAGCGGACCAATCGTACTCGGCATCGAATCCACCTGCGACGAGACCGCGGCCTCGGTAGTGCAGGGGCGCACCCTGATTTCCAACGTCGTCGCATCCTCCATGGATGAGCACGCGCGTTACGGGGGTGTGATTCCAGAAATTGCGTCACGCGCCCACGCCGAAGCGTTCGTGCCATGCGTTTCCAAGGCGTTGGCCGATGCGAACATGACGTTGTCTGACGTCGACGCGATCGCCGTGTCCGCAGGTCCTGGACTTGCTGGCTGCCTCGCCGTTGGCGTGTCCGGCGCGAAATCGCTTGCCTGGGCGGCGAATAAGCCGATTTACGGCATCAACCATGTGATCGGGCATATTGCGGTCACACAGTTGCAGTTCGGCCCGTTCCCCGAAGACACGCTCGCCTTGATCGTGTCCGGCGGACACACGTCCTTGCTGCATGTTGAGGATGTCGCACGTCATATCGACGTGGTCGGCACCACGCTTGATGATGCGGCCGGCGAATGCTTCGACAAGGTCGCTCGCCTGCTCGGTTTCCCCTATCCGGGCGGACCGCATATCGATCGTCATGCGCAGTTGGGCGATCCGCATGCCATCAAAGTGCCGCAGGGACTCACCCAAGGCAAAGCGGGCCAGCAGCATCCGTACGATTTCAGCTTTTCCGGCGTGAAAACGGCCGTCGCGCGTTGGATCGAGGAACAGCAGGCGCAAGGCAATGAGATTCCCGTCGATGACGTGTGCGCGTCGCTGGCGGATTCCGTGGCGACTGTACTCGCCAAGAAGGCGATGCGCGGCTGCGAGCAGTACGATTCGAAGACGTTGATTGTAGGAGGTGGCTTCTCCGCGAATTCGCAGCTTCGTGCCAAACTGTTGGAAGTCGGGGCCGAGCATGGGGTAGAGGTGCGTGTGCCGCAGCTCAAACTGTGCACCGACAACGGTGCCATGGTGGCCATGCTGGGCGTCAACCTGGTCGAAGCGGGAGTGGCTCCGTCAAACCCGGATTTCGCCATCGATTCGGCCATGCCGTTGACGAAGATCTCCATGTAAGATTAGGCCGAAAGCATCGTATGGAAACGTTTTGCAAGTCGAAACACACATGTGACACGCTGAAGATTTGAAATCCACAAGTTTTGGTGTAGTATTTTTGTCTTGTGCACAGCGCATTCCTGCGTAGCTCAGTTGGCAGAGCATCCGACTGTTAATCGGACGGTCACTGGTTCAAGCCCAGTCGCAGGAGCCATTTGAAAGCCCTTGGAAATCAAGGGCTTTTGTCATATTCGAGGAATCAACGAAGATGCCCATACAGCATCCCCGACTCAGAGGTGCAGGAAAAATGAGCTACATCCACATCACTGAAGAGAACATCGACAAGGAACATATCTGCTGTGCCATGTCCGGCAAGCAAAGCCTTGCGAAAAAAGAGTGGCTCAAGCAGCGTTTCAACGAAGGTCTCGTCTTCTATCGTAGCGAGGAACGAGGCAAATGCTTCATCGAATATATTCCGGCGGAAAACGCATGGGTGCCGATCGATGCGGACGGGTGGATCTATATCAACTGTCTATGGGTGGCCGGTTCTTTGAAAGGTCATGGACATTCCGGTAATCTGCTGAGCGAATGCATCCGAGACGCCAAAGAGCAGGGGCGCAAAGGCATTTGCATTCTCTCAGCCGAGGGTCGCAAACGAGAGTTCCTTGCCGATCCGAAGTTTCTGTCCTACAAGGGTTTCGAAGTGACCGACATATCTGATTGCGGCATCAATCTCATGGCCCTGCCTTTTGAAGAGAATGCGGAGCTGCCGAAATTCAAGGAATGCGCCAAGCATCCCGCGGTGGACGAAGACGGGTTCGTGCTCTACTACACCGATCAATGCCCGTTTACATGCTATTGGGTTCCGCGGGTGCGGCAAACGGCGGAAGAGCACAATATTCCATTCAAAACGATTCATATCACCGATAAAGAGACCGCCCAACGTACGCCCGCGCCGGTCACCACGTATGCGTTGTTTAGGGACGGCAAATTCCTCACCCAAGGCATCCAGTCCGACAAAAAGTTTCTGGCATTGGCCGGCTTGTAACGTCCTGAATCTTCCACCCACTGGGGGAACCTTCCCGCCAAGAAGGCAGTTGGCGTACGGATTGTTCCAGCGGGTGGGTGTTTTGGGGACTCGTGAGGCGGGCTATTCTCTAACACGCATGCAGGAGACCTCGAATTTGCGCGTTTGACGGAGACTCTGCTATCGGTTGCGAGGATCCAGCGGATCACGGTCGTCGTAGAATGCGTAGATATCCAGACTAGGTTCTTCCACGGGCAAAACTTAAGATTTTCCCAGCAAACGGCGTTTACCATGAACACGCAAGCAAGAAAAACACGGCAAATCATGGAAGGGAGTCCATATGTGCACTGGTGTTCGTTTCTCCGACGATGAGGGAAACACATATTTCGGCCGTAATCTCGACTGGAGCTTCTCCTACGGCGAGACCATTCTGGTCACTCCGCGAGGCTACCGGTATGACTATGCGTATGGGGCCAAAGGCAAGAGCGAGCCGAATGCGGTGATCGGCGTGGGCGTGGTTATGGCCGATCGCCCCATGTATTTCGATTGCGCCAACGAGCACGGCTTGGCCATCGCCGGATTGAACTTCCCCGGATACGCCTCCTTCGCGCACGAACCGGTCGAGGGAACCGAAAACGTCGCCACTTTCGAATTCCCGCTGTGGGTGGCACGCAATTTCGACAGTGTCGACGAAGTCGAAGAGGCGTTGAAGGACGTGACGCTCGTTTCGCAGGTCGTGCCCGGCCAGCAGGAGTCCTTGCTGCACTGGTTCATTGGCGATGGCACCCGTAGCATCGTCATCGAGCAGATGGCTGATGGCATGCATGTTCATCATGACGATGTGGATGTGCTCACCAATCAACCGACCTTCGACTTCCATATGGAAAACCTGCGCAACTACATGTGCGTGAGCAACGAAATGGCGGAGCCGACCACTTGGGGCAAGGCGGAACTGAGCGCATGGGGCGCCGGCGTGAGCATGCACGGCATTCCCGGTGACGTGAGTTCGCCGTCGCGTTTCGTACGTGTCGCCTACACCAACACGCACTATCCACAGCAGAACAACGAGTCCGCCAATGTGTCTCGTCTGTTCCACACGCTGGCCTCCGTACAGATGGTTGAAGGCATGTCCAAGATGGGCAACGGCCAGTTCGAGCGCACGCTGTTCACCAGCGGTTATTCCGGAAAGACTAACACGTATTACATGAACACGTATGAGGATCCAGCGATCCGCTCGTTTGCCATGTCCGACTTCGACATGGATTCGAGCGAGCTGATCACCGCCGATTGATTCCGGAATTTCGAGTTCGAAGATTCCGCAGTAATCGCACTATGTGCGATGGCATAAAAGGACGCAACGTCGCAGTCGGCGTTGCGTCCTTTTAATCAGTAAAACTGATGAGATTTGATTAAAAAATTAAAATGGTCGAGGCATGCTTCCAAACGTACTTTCAGGCGTTTTCTTCGTTATGTTCCTTATGCGAGGAAGCGAATCGCGACAGAACACCTGACTTACGTAAAGCGCAATACATTCCCCAGGAACCGAAACCGGCGAATGCCACCGCGCTAAGCAGCTCGCAAATAGTGCCGATGATGCCTCGCGGGCTGAAGAACGTGAATGCCTGATAGTAGAAGAACAGCAGGTAGAAGTTGTAGACGATTCCAATCGCCAAAGCAGACAGAATGGTGACGCCGAGCGTCCAACGACGGTAGCGGAACAGTGCGAATACCGCTTCTGCGGCTGCCGCCTGCAGCAATGCGATTACCACCAGGCTCACACTGTATTTCGTGCCGAGTACCACCTCGACGAACGATGCGACCAAAAGCACGTAGGCCGAAGCTCCCGGCTTGCGCACGATCAGAGAGCCCAGCGTGGCGGGGAAGTAGAACAAAGCATGAAGTAGCGCCGCTGAACCAGGAAGAATCAAAGTCATCAACGGAAAAAGACCATACGACAGGCCGTCGAACACCCAAAACATCACTCCCGACATCACGCCGACCGCCGCGCCGACCGCGATATCGACCACACGCCATGTGAGGGCCTTGTGTATTCCTTGGTTTGTTTTCAAAGGCTGCCTTACCTGCTTCGACAGCTTCGCGTCTGTATTATGAATAACGGTTTTAGAGAATGGCTTCGCCATAATGATAATGAATCCTTGCGTTGGTCGATGCCGTGCACCGTGAGTCGGAGATCGCGGCAGTCGCCGTGGGCCGTTCCTCGACCTGCGCGGCTCGGGCAGGAACGACGAAAGGTATTATACGACGTGTTGTTTGCCGAATACGCATCATGGATTTCCCTGTATCCAAAATATCGTTACAAATATTCCAAATCCGGGCGTACGGTCCAGTCCAGTACATCTAATCCGCACGATTTCATTCAACTCAGCAGCATAAGAGCTTTTTGTTGTGAGGTGGCATTCGTCCAAAACAGCGTGGTCTGATGTTCCTTACGATGAACACGTAAGTTACGCTTTGCAGACGCAACTTAGCTAATTGTCAGGATTACATGTTCTTTTGCTATGAGATAGCATGCAACACGCCAATTAGACTTCAAGCACTTTAAGTTTTTACAGTGCAGGGTATGAGCACTACAACATGGCATACGATTCGTGAAGCATCCATGATTTCCGGACTTCCCGAATCCACTTTGCGCTACTACGAGCAAATCGGTATCATTGCCCCGATCGCACGTGACCCAAGTTCTGGCCATCGCGCCTACACCGACGAAGACATTCAATCGTTGGTCACTATTTCCTGCTTGTCTGCGACTGGCATGCCGCTTGACGCCATGCGCGAGTATCTGAAAAACCGTTTCGACGGAACCGAAGGTGCGCGCAGGCAAATGGCGCTACTGGACGCGCAGGCGTTGCGTTTGGCCGCAAAAGCCGAAAGCATCCGCATGCAGCAAGCCTATGTTTCCCTTAAAACATTGTATTGGCGTGCCGTGGCGGAAGGCCATGACGACGAAGCGCAACGACTTCTGGAGGAAAACCACGATGTCATCGAAACAGTGAAAAAACAGATTCGTAGCAAGGCTGACGCATAAGTCGAGGCGTCATCGCAGACGTTACCTTAATTCAATTCGTATAACAAAGGAGCAACTCATGAAGGCAGCGATCTTCAAGGGAGTCAAGCAGATGGCATGCGAAGAGCATGCCGAACCGACCATCATCGATGGGGGAGATGCCATCATCCGCGTGGTACGCGCATGCGTGTGCGGATCCGACCTGTGGTTCTACCGCGACGGCAGCAAGGAACCCAACACTCAGGCCGGACATGAGGCCATCGGCGTGGTCGAGCAGATCGGCGACGACGTGACCGTGGCCAAGCCGGGCGATTTCGTGATCGTACCGTTCCCGTTCAGCTGCGGCAAGTGCCCGGTATGCAAGGCCGGTTTCGAATCCAGCTGCCCCCACGGCGGATATTTCGGAGACGAGGGATTGGGCTGCCAGGCGGAATACCTGCGCGTTCCCGAGGCCGATGGCACGCTGGTGGTCGTTCCGGGCGACGCGAAGAGCTTCTCCGACGAAATGCTCGCATCGCTGCTCACCCTCTCTGACGTGATGTCGACCGGTTACCATGCGGCTGCTTCCGCCGAAATCAAGCCGGGAGACACCGCAGTCGTGTTCGGCGACGGTGCGGTCGGCCTGTGCGGAGTGCTGTCCGCCAAGCTGATGGGCGCCACCCGCATCATTTCCATGAGCCGCCATGCCGACCGCCAACGTATCGCACGTGAATTCGGTGCCACCGATTTCGTGGAGGAACGTGGCGACGAGGCTGTAGCCAAGGTACTGGAAATGACTGATGGTTACGGTGCCGACGCCGTGCTTGAATGCGTAGGGTCCGCATTGTCGAACGACACTGCCATGAAGGTTGCGCGTGCGGGCGCTGTAGTCGGGCGCGTTGGCTTGCCGCACGGCGTGGAAGCCGATATTCCAGGACTGTTCTACCGCAACGTTGGTCTGCGCGGCGGTCCGGCACCGGTGCGCACGTACGATCTGCAGCGACTGCTCAAGGAAGTGCTCGACGGCAACATCAATCCCGGCATCGTCTACACCTCCGAATACACGCTCGACGATATTCAGGAAGCGTACGCGGCCATGGACGAGCGCCGCACCGTAAAGTCGCTGCTGCGCATCAGTGAGGTCTGAGCAATATACCGACGATAGAATAAGCGCAAATCAAACGAAAGGAAGCAAATCTTGTTTGAAGAGCTGCACAAACGGATGAATTCGTTCTGGAATAATGACAGGACATTGTCGCAAACCGATCCGGAATTCATTGAATTCTTCTCGAATTTCGCTTATGACGAAGTGGTGAACGAACCGGGAGCAAATCATCCTGATTTGGATGACAAAACCCGCTCTTTGGCCATTCTTGCCGTGCTGGTCGGATGCCAAGGCTTGGATGCTTTCGAAATGATGCTGCCGGTGGCCTACGAAACCGGACTGTCGTCCATCGCCATCAAGGAAATGGTGTATCAGGCGACCGCATACTGTGGTTTCGGCAAAGCCCTGCCGTTCCTGAAGAGACTCAACAACTTCCTCGGCGCGGCCAACGTGCATCTTCCGCTTGAACCGCAAGGCACCACCACGCCGGAAACGCGTGCCAGGGCGGGCGAAGACAAGCAGATCGAAATCTTCGGTGAAGGAATGCGTGGATTCACGCAATCCGGCCCCGAAGATACGCGACACATCAACAAGTGGCTTGCCTGCAACTGCTTCGGCGACTACTACACGCGCGGTGGCTTGAGCACGCGTGAGCGTGAAATGATCACGTTGTGCTTCCTTGCCGCGCAGGGCGGTTGCGAGCCGCAGCTGACGTCTCATGCGAAGGCCAATATGGGCGTAGGCAATGAGAAGGCATTTCTGATTGCCGTTATTTCGCAGTGCATGCCGTATATCGGGTATCCGCGTACGCTGAATGCGATTCGTTGCATCAACGATGCAGCGGAGCAGATGCAAGGCTGATTGCGGTAGGATTTCGTTCGCTTCAGTACGAAAGGGGCTGTTTGCCAGTCACGATTGGATTGGCAAACAGCCCCTTATATGTTTTTTACAAGCGCGCTACGCGTGCGCGAGCATCACTCGCCCCATACGTCCTTGGCGACGGACTGCACGAGCGCGATCTTGGCCCACTGCTGCTCTTCGGTAAGCTTGTTGCCTTCCTCGGTGGACGCGAAACCGCACTGGGTGGACAGGCACAAGCGGTCAAGCGGCACATACTGGGCCGCTTCGGCAATGCGAGCCTTGATCACTTCCGGATCCTCAAGTTCCGGCTTCTTGGAAGTGATCAGACCGAGCACAACCTTCTTATCTCCGGAAACCTTGGCGAGCGGCTCGAAGTCGCCGGAACGATCATCGTCGAACTCCAGGTAGTAGGCGGCGACGTTTTCCTTGCCGAAAAGCACGTCGGCCACAGTGGCGTATCCGCCGGCGGAAGCCCACGTGGAGTGGTAATTGCCACGGCAGTCGTGCGTGGTGATCACCAGATCCTCTGGCAGATCCTCGATGGCGGCGTTGTTCATGGCGGCATACTGTTCCTGCATGGCGGCGAACTCATCGGCGGTGTAATGCTGGTTGAAGTTCGGATCACAGAACATGCCCCACGTGCAGTCATCCAGCTGAACATTGCGGCAGCCGGCCTCATACAATGCCATGATCAGACCATGGAAGGCCTTGGCGTTGTCGTCGGCAAGCTCGTCGTAATCCTTCTGGGTGTCGCCGTAGAACTCGTGCACGGAAGCGATGTTCTCCGGGCGGAACAGCTCCGCATACAGCTGTGCCGGAGCCGGAATGGTCTGGCGTGCAATGGCGGTGTCGTCTTCGAACTGCTTGATGAACTTGAAATGCTCAACGAACGGGTGGGCCGGGTCGAAGGCGATCTTGCTGGTCAGGCGTGCGGATTCGGCGCGGGTCTCCTCATCGTGGAAGAAATAGCCCTTGTCCATCGACACCTTTTCCACGCCGGCGAAGCCCCACATGCAGTCGAGATGCCACCAGCCACGGCGGAATTCACCGTCGGTGATGACGTGCAGACCGGCGGCCTTCTGCTTGGCGACCAGTTCGGTAATGGCATTATCTTCCACGGCCTTGAGTGCGGCCTCGTCAATCTTGCCTGCTGCGAAATCGGCGCGAGCCTGCTTGAGTTCTGCCGGACGCAGGTATGAGCCGACCACGTCGGCGCGGAACGGCGCGTTCTGGGAATACGTCATTGGATGCTCCTTGTTGTGCTGTCAGTGAAAATACCTAGGGAAGACTAGTCAATCCTTCAGAAAAATGCATGATTACGTCGGGAATATGAGACGGGCGCATTATAGTGTTTTGCGATTGAACGACATATGATTCGGTGGGGGGTTGATATGAGTGATGGGACCGGGCGGCAGGCAATGGCAGCGCAAAGTGGTACGTCGGATAATCCGAAATCCTCCAATCAGGAATCATCGAAAAAGCCGAAAACGCTCGGCAAATATCTGTTGGTGTCGGCAACGCAAACCATTGTGGAATTCGGATCGTTCACCTTGCTGCATGTGCTTTCCGTACCATCCGCCATCGCGAACGGCGTGGCCATCGTGCTGTCGGCTTCGTACAACTTCCTGATGAACCGCAATGTCACGTTCAAATCGTCCAGCAATTTCGGCCGTAGCGTGGCTTTGTTCATGCTGCTGTGGGTTTGGAATTACCTGTTCGGTTCGATCATGCTGGCATGGCTGCCTTCCGCATTCGGATGGAATGCGGTGTTGGTGAAGTTCCTGACTATGGCATGTCAGTTCGCGTGGGGCTATCCGCTGTGCAAGGAAGTGATTTTTCGCTGAACCTGCAAGCGTGTCAATCCGGGTGGCACCCTATGACAGCACCCTATGTATGATTGAATATGTCTTGTATTAACTCCAGAAAGAAATGGAAAGGCAATGAACGAATCGCAAGATTCCAACGACAGTAGTACGAGCAATCCGAACGATATTCGCCAACAGGAGGCAGAACATCAAGGAGCGGCCGTAAAAGCGGCGCTCGGAGCCAACATTGGTGTGGCCATCGCCAAGCTCGCTGCGGCGTTCTTTACCGGATCGTCCGCGATGCTTTCCGAATCGGTGCATTCCATCGCCGACTGTTCCAACGAAATCGTGCTCATGGCAGGCGGTCGCTTCTCCAAGCATAAGACGGACGGCGATCATCCGTTCGGTCTGTACCGCGCCAAATATCTCGCTTCGTTCGTAGTGGCGACGCTGCTGTTTTTCGTCGGTGGTTTCTTCTCCACTTCGGAGGCGGTGAAGAAATTGTTCGCCATTGCCGAAGACCCCGCACTGCGTGACGTCAACCAGATGGAACTGCTGGTGGCGTTTATCGTGGTGTTTATCAGCGCTTGTTTGGAAGGCTACGGCCTGCATCAAAGCATCAAGGAAGCGAACGAGCGTATGGAGCGCACGGGTGTGGCCCATATGGGTGTGTTCCGTTTTTGGAGGCGTACCAAGTCGGCGGAGCTTGCGTCCGTCATTATGGAAGACACGCTTGCTTTGATCGGCTTGGCATTCGCAGGGGCTGGCATCGGTCTTGCGATTCTGTTTGATAATGAGATATTTGATGCATTCGGCGGTTTGATGGTTGGTCTTGTATTGATTGCGGGATCGTTGCTGCTCATGTTCAAATCCGGTTCGCTGTTGATTGGTGAGGCCGTCGATTCGGATACGCGCAAGAAGATTGAGCAGGCTGTTATTTCAACGCCTGGTGTGGAACGACTGCTGAATATGCAGACCGTGCATATGTCCGAGGATGACATTCTGCTGTGCGTCAAGGTGCAGACCAGCAAGCTCGACCGCGATTACGATGTTGAAACCGTGAACAAAATCGAACGAAGCGTGCGTACCGCGCTGCCGTGGTTCCGTTTCGAAATCTACGTAGAGCCCGACCTCTACCGCGCCGACCACAAAATCGTCTCGTAGTGGTGTGCGGTGTACCTATGGTTATGAGACGTAGAGTATGAGGCGACGATACGGTTTTCAGGAGGAGCTGGCATTCCGATGAGTTCGGAGTGCCAGCTCCTCCTTTTCATGTGCTTTCTTGTTATGCGTCTCCTTGAGCCCATACATATGCATCCTTTCCAACATCCGAGCTTTAGCCTCATCAACCTCGGCGCGAGTAATGCCGCTATCCAGTATGAACTGCTCAATGCTATAGCTCATTACATTTCCTTTCGTATGATTCCTCTAATCTAATGGATTACCCCCATATCTAATAGATCGTAAAACCCGTTTTCTTGAAGCAAAGGCGTCTAGGTGGAGGTATGTCTCGGATGCGATTGGTTTGTTTATCTCGAGATGCGAGACACACTTACCCCCCCTAAAGTGGTAGGGTGGGTGGTGCATTTGGGGACGCATGCGCCCCTGTCATAACGCTCCGGGAGACAGGATGGAGAAAATGGAGAATATGGAGAATCCGAAGAAACTGGCCGTTGCGACCATCGCAGGCTTGACCGAGGTGGCCGGTATGGCCGCGCCCGCCATGGCAGATGAGACGGCCGCCGATCCGATGGTGGGCCAGACCCAGTCGGCCGATCCGACGAAGGATGCGCTCGACAAGGCCAACACGGCCGTATCCGAATCCCAGACCGCTTATGATAATGCCCAGCAGAATGTGCAGGACGCTCAATCCAAGGTGGATGATGCGTATGCTTCCGACCCGGCCACGAATGCGGCGCAGTCCGAACTGGATGCCGCCCAGTCGGCTAAGAAGGATGCCGACCAGTCGGCGGCTGACGCGCAGGCCGATGTGGATGCCGCCCAGGCTGCTCTGGCTGAAGTGAACGCCACGCTGAAGACAGCCGAAACCGCATTGGCCACGGCGAAGTCCGACGCGGAATCCGCGCAGGACGCGTACGACAAGGCCCATAAGGTTGTCACCCCGTCGAAGGATACGACCATCACGGTTGATACTCCGGACAGTGCGGACAGTGCGAACAGTGCGAACAGGGCGAACAGGGCGGCCGTGAAGACCTCCACGCAGGCCAAGCTTGGCGACACGGGCGTGGACGTGATGGAGACCGCCGTGTTTACCATTATGGCCGCCGGTACCGCCGGAGCCACGCTCATGCTGAAGCGTCGTGGTGACGGCCGTTACGGTCTTATGGCACGCCACGCCAAGTAGGTTTTTGCCATAAAATCCTAGAAAATGATGTGCGGATGGGAACGAACGATTCCCATCCGCTTTTTCCTAAAACGTATGTGACATAACTCATCGAAAGCACAAGTATGCAGGGAAAACTATCTGAAGTTTCCAACCCGAATATAAGCGATGCCGGGTCAAAGAATGTAACTGAAAACAAGAAGAAGAGCAGAAAGCCTGCTGTGATCGCCGTGGCTTCGGTCGCGGCCGTGGCTGTGCTGGCTGGTGGCGGCTGGTTCGTTTGGAAGACCTACGCGAACCATGAGCTGGCCGAGGCGAGACAGGCGTGTGTGGAAGCGTCGGAAAGCTACCGCAAGGCGGCGGACTCGTATTCCGGGCTGGTGGATGGCGACGCGGCCACAGCCTCCCAGATCACCGTGAAGCAGGTGGCGGATGCGAAGACCGTGGATGCGTTGGCCGAAGCGTTGAAGGCGAACGAGCCTGACGTGGTCGCCTGCGTGGCCGATTCGAAGGCGGATTACGAGTCGAAGACCAGCCTGATTGAAAAGAACACCGGCTGGTACGGGAAACACGAGAAGAGCTTGGAAAACGCGGTCAGGGCCGTGAACGATTCGAAACTGGAGAAGACCGTTTCCGATGCGGAACGGTTGTTGAAGAATTCGGACGGCAAGGTCGCCGATGCGGCGACGCGCGACGAACTGTCCAAGGCAGTCAAGGCCAGGGATGCGGACAAGATCGCGGCCGCGTCGAAGAAGGTCAACGACTCGGTGACGGCGAAGACGAAGGCGGACGAGGAGGCGCAGCGCAAGGCCGAGGAGGAGGCCGCCGCACAGGCCGCCGCACAGGCCCAGACGCAGCAGTCGTATTCGGCGCCGCAACAGTCGTACACGCCCTCGTATTCAGGCGGTTCGACATCGAGTGGCGGCGGTTCCAGCAGCGTGCCGGACTTCGTTCCAAGCAACGGAGGTCTCGGATGCACGACAGACTGCCCTCCGTCCTCAAGCGATGGATTGATTCACCACTGATTTAGATGACTCTTCTTCTCAAGGGACCCTTCGGGGTCCCTTTTTCGTATCCGCAGCCTTCCGGGAAAATGTCCAACCCGACACGCCCGAAACCGTGGTTGCATAGCAGGTGGATGACGGAAACGAATCCGATATCGACGTTTGTCGACGGCCGGGCATGTGAAGTGTTCGGACGGGATTTGTTCTCCTGTCCGACCCCACCGGGAGTGGGGTGAACATCTGCAGATGAATCTCTGAAAGGAGACGGAACATTGGGTTCCAAGAACAGTAACGGAAGGCGAAAGACGCTGGCCCTGCTCGCCGCCACGGCGACATTGGCCGGAGGCCTGACCGCCGGCACCGCCTGGGCGGGCGGCGGCGGAGACCAGGGAGGCACCGGCGGAGGCGGCTCGGCCGCGCAGTTCTGGGCCTACAAGGACGACGCGACGGGCTCGTGGGGTTCCGCGACCGACCTGAACAGCGTGAGCCGCGCCATGGCCTGGAAAGGCGTGACCATGGACGATTCGGCCGGCAAGGCCGCCAAGGCGTTGAGCGACGCGAACGCGGAATGCGTGGCCGGCTTCCGCCAGAGGCATCCGGGCGAGAGCGACGGCGACTGCCGCGTCGTGGCCGTGGGCGCGGCGTCCGGCAACGGGTCCACCACCAGCGTGTGGAACGGGTCCGGCGTCTACGACGCGAAGATATGGAAGGACAACTGGTACAAGAACATCGCGCCAAATGAATACCTTTATGCAGGCTCTCAGCACTACCATACCGGCGATGGCTTCAGCGACGATCCGTCGAACAGCGTCGACAAGATCATGGAACGCCATGTCGACTCGACCCGCAGCATCGTCGTGATCGTGCTCGACAAATACCAGCCCGCCCCGCCGAACTACACGCTGAGCGTGGCCACGAAGGCATCCGGCACGACCACCAAGGCCGGCGACACGCAGAACGTGGCGGACACGGTCACCACCAGCCGTAACGGCAGCTCGATCAGCGAGAACGTGACCGGCACCAGCACGCTCCGCTGGGCCGGCGTGGACGGCACCACCCACAACACATGGAACGGTGATACCGAAGTCACCGCCGAAGGCTACTACTACGCATCCGAGGACGAAACCATCCTCCAGCCCGTCGCACGCAAAGACGGCGAAACCGTCGACCAGATCACCAGCACGCTGAGGTGACTGTGAACGTCCCGAATCTTCCAGCTACTGGAAGATTCTTCCCGCTGACGAGCACATGAGCGCACCAAATTCTCCAGTGGGTGGAGGAATCTGCCCATTAACGGTTACGATCGCATGGTCGGCACATGCGAGAAGAATCAGTGGCATGACTGAAGCCGCACATGATGATTATCAGTTGCCCGAAGAATTCGAACACTGTTTGAAACTTGCCCCTGTACGCGATGCGCCTAGCGCGTTGGACCGTGTCAAGCAGGTCGTACGCATTCTGCACGAACCAGGCGGATGCCCTTGGGACGGCGAGCAGACCAATACAAGCCTGCTTAAACCACTGTTGGAAGAAACCTACGAATACATCGACGCCGTGGAAACGAACGATCGCGACAACATGCGTGAAGAACTCGGCGACATGCTGCTGCAATCCGTTTTCCAAGCGCAAGTGTGCGCCGTGGATGCGCAGGATCCATTCAATATCGACGAAGTGTGCAACCGTCTCGTCGACAAGCTCATCACCCGCCATCCGCACGTCTTTCAAACGGACGATGCTGCCGACGCTTCCGCGCCAGCACCGGAAAATGCGCAAGATACGTTGAAATTGTGGGAAGCGATGAAGCAGAAGGAAAAGCATCGCAAGTCTGTGCTCGAAGGCATCTCCCATGCGCAAGGCGCATTGCCGCGTGCCACAAAAATCGTATCGAGAGTACACAAATCGCAGTATTGCGATCAGCTTGAAACAGCATTCACAACAAGCGCAAGTCAAATGGACGAACAGCATGATGGCGATCATCCTTACGCTGACGAAATCATCGCCATCATCCGCAAAGCGCAACGTGACGGCGTAGACGTGGAATCCGACCTGCGTTGCCGCCTGCGCGACATAGAATCCGAAATCGAACATATCGAAAGGACCATGAACCATGAGTGACGTCAAAGCACTCGACACTGCGCTGCTCAAACAGTATTCCACAGACTTCAACGCTGACCGCGCCAATCTGGTGGCAGCCAACGCGGCAGTATCATCCGGTGTGCTCGCCGCAGCCACCGACTATAAGGGCGAGCGCGTGCTGCAGAATGATTTCTCCATCGAGCTGAAGCAGGGGAGTATCACCAATCAGCGTAGTTCGGGGCGTTGTTGGATGTTTGCGGCGCTTAATACGTTGCGTTATGAGTTGATGCATCGTTGGAATTTGGAGGATTTCGAGTTTTCGGAAACCTACCTGTTTTTCTGGGATGCGATGGAGAAGTCGAACACGTATTTGGAGAATGTGCTTGCCACGTTGGATGAGCCGCTGGATAGTCGTGTGTTCGAGGCGATTAATTATGGTCCGGCCGATGATGGTGGTTGGTGGCAGATGTTCGCTGATTTGGTGAACAAGTATGGTTTGGTGCCGAAGAGTGCTTATCCGGAGTCGGCTAATTCGAAGAGTTCGGATGCGTTCAAGCAGTATTTGAATACGAAGCTACGTGAGTTCGCGTCCGATTTGCGTGACCGTCATGCGGCTGGAACGTCGTTGGATGAGTTGCGTGCGTTGAAGAATGCGGATATGGCTACGGTGTATCGCATGTGTGCGATTGCATTGGGTGAGCCTCCGGAGCGTTTTGATTTTCTTGCGCGTACGAGCGATGACAAGGATGACGGCAAGAAGAAAACCACGGGGGAGGGGCCGTCTGAAAAGGCTGCGAAAACCGGTAAGGATGAGCGTCCGCAGATTCGTGAATTCGGTATCACTCCGATGGAGTTTTATAAGAAGTACGTGCCGGTGGATGTGAACGATCTGGTCACGTTATGCAATGTGCCGATGGAGAGTCGTCCGTTTGGCAAGCGGTATCGTATTCGTTTTTCCGCCAATGTGGCGGAAGCGGGTGATATGGAGTTTGTGAACGTGCCTCTTGACGTGTTCAAGAAGGCTGCTGTGGACCAGATCAGTGGTGGTCATCCGATTTGGTTCGCTTGTGATTGCATGCAGTTCTCGTTGCGTGGCGATGGCTATTTTGATTGCGATACCGTGCGCGTTGACCAGCTTTTCGGTACGAAATTCACGTTCGACAAGGCCAAGGGATTGGAGTATGGTGATTGCCCAAGCAATCATGCCATGACGTTGACTGGCGTGAATTTGGATGCTGACGGGCGTCCGAACCGTTGGAAGGTGGAGAACAGTTGGGGCAAGGATAATGGTCAGGATGGCTATTATGTGGCGTCCGATGCTTGGTTCGACCGTTATGTTACCGAACTGATCATTCGCAAGGAGTATCTCGATGAGACCACACGCGAAATACTGGCCGATCAGCCGGTCGAGCTTGAACCTTGGGAGCCGCTCACCAAGCGAAGCCGGTGAAGGCTTGCGCATATCTCGCATGATTCGGTTTGATTGCAATAAGGAATGAGATAAACAGTGGAGGGCGTCGATTGACAGATTCGGCGCCCTCCACTTATTGCAGTATTTAGTTATTATTTAATTGCTATTCGGCAGTACCAAGGCATGCTTCGAAGGAACGGCGGGTGAGGCGTCCACGGTTGACGACGCCCACGAGCTTGCCTTGTTCAGCCACCGGCACTTTCTTGTACTGTTGATAGCCGAACATCTGGCAGACTTGCGCGATATTGGCATCCGATTGCACGGTGACGGCCGGCTTTGCGGCAATAACCATGACGTTCATATCAAGCAGTTCTGCGTGAGACAGTTCCGGGAATTCGCCACGGGCCATGCCAGTGACCAGCGTGGAAATGTCGGAAACCGGCGCGTTGTCTTGTGCGAAGCGGCACAGTACGTCGCTATCGGAGATGAAGCCGACCACGTGGCGTTCGTCATCGACGATAGGCATGCCGCTGATGTTCTTTTCCAACATCATGCGCACTGCGTCACGTACCTCGGCATCCGAGGCTACCGTGTAAACGTCATGCTGCATCACATCGGCAACGGTCTTGACATCCAAAGCGGGAACATGCTGTTGCGCGGACTTGTTCCATCCGGCGGCATCGCCGATGGCGTGAACTATCTTGCCGGACAATGGTGCGACGATCAGCATCTGAATCGGCAACGCGATGGTGAAATTGTAGGGGAACATGCGCCAGAATCCCGTGAACGCGCCGAATGTGAAACCGAATGCCATGATGGCGCCGAATACGGTCATCAGCACCACCATGAGGAATTTGACCGTGATGCCTTTCCATACCGCACGGTCGGTTGCCGCGCAGAATGTATTCATAATCGCGCGGGAGCTTGGCGTGCAGATGCACAAATCGCAAATCATGCCGACCACGTAGGCCAACGGCCAGTTGAACAATGCGTAGCTCCACGCCGCCGCACCGACGTCACCGATACGTACGCCGTAATTGAGTGCCGCCATCACATAAATCATGATCGCGGACATGATGAAACTGAAGAGAATGCCCTCCTTGCCGTTACGTGGCATGGAACTTCCTTTCGCTATGCGTTCGATGTGTTGCTGCATCGGCCCCTCTGGTCTGTTCCGCACGTCATGTTCCAACAGGAGCGCGGAAGGCTAGGGGGCGCATAACGAAATCCGAAAAGGTTCGGACGATCGCAATGGCGACTTCCTGGCAAACGAATCGGCTCAAGCCCTCAATGGGCATGCAAGATGCGATTCATGAGTCGGGGCCGCTTGCAAATCACAGATTGTTCGCAGACCCCAAGACAAATACGGAAATACCGAACGTGCTCGAAACGCATGTGGAAAGAAAAAGCCGGACGTTTTCGCGTCCGGCATAAATACAATCCGAATAAAACTCGAATTACTCGGCTTACTCTTCGGCGACCAATTCCAGATAGGAATCGTTCCACAGGTCTTCGTCGCCGTCAGGCATGAGCAGCACACGTTCAGGGTTCAATGCCTGCACCGCACCCTCATCGTGGGTGACGAGCACAATGGCACCCTCATACTTGGCGATAGCCTTGAGAATCTCATCGCGTGAGGCCGGATCAAGATTGTTGGTCGGTTCGTCAAGCAGCAGCACGTTCGCACGGCTCGTCACCAATGTCGCCAACGCCAAGCGGGTCTTTTCGCCACCGGAAAGCACGCGAGCCGGCTTCAACGCATCATCCCCGGAAAACAGGAACGAGCCGAGAATCGAACGCGCCTGCGTATCATTCAGTTCCGGAGCCACATGAATGAGGTTTTCCAACACTGTGGCATTCAGGTCAAGCGTGTCATGTTCCTGCGCGAAATAGCCGATTTTACAGCCGTGACCGTAGTCCACGGAACCGGTGTCCGGCTCTTCCAAATGCGCGAGCAGACGCAGGGTGGTGGTCTTACCAGCACCGTTGTATCCCAAAATCACCACACGCGAACCCTTGTCAATAGCCAGATTCACGCCGGCGAACACAATGTTCGAACCATAGGCTTTCGAAACGTCCTTCGCCATGATCGGCGTGCGACCGCACGGAGCCGGCTCCGGGAACCGGATATCCGCCACTTTCTCCTGCTTTTGTGCCTCGGACGTGTTCTCGAGAAGTTTCTCCGCACGACGCATCATGTTCTGCGCGGCCACGGCCTTGGTCGCCTTCGCATGCAGGCGGATACCCTGCTGCATGAGGCGTTCCGCCTTCTTCTCGGCCACTTCACGTTCGCGACGGCGACGTTCCTCATCAACCACGCGCTGATGCAGGTAGGCTTTCCAACCGAGGGAATACATGTCGATCTGTCCGAGCTGCGCGTCCAAATGCCATACCTTGTTCACCACTTCGTCCAACAGTTCGGTGGAGTGGGAGATGACCAGGAATCCACCCTCGTATTTCTTCAGGTATCCGCGTAACCATTCGATGGAGTCGGCGTCCAAATGGTTGGTCGGTTCGTCAAGGATTAGCGTATCCGCGTCAGAGAACAGGATGCGTGCCAATTCGATACGACGACGCTGGCCGCCGGAAAGCGTACCCAATTGCTGGCCCATGACCTCCTGCGGCAGGCCAAGGCTTGCCGCCATTGCGGTCGCTTCGGACTGTGCCGCATAGCCGCCGGCCTTTTCGAAATCCTGCATGGCCTTGTCGTAACGGTTCATCGCTCGGGTCATGACGTCCGGATCCGGGTCGGTCATCTCCTTTTCGGCCTTGCGGATACGACTGATGATGGAAGCGATGTCTCGCGCGCTCATCATGCGGTCGAGCGCGGTCTGTTCCGGATCGGCAGCATGCGTGTCCTGCGGCAGATAGCCGAGCTTGCCCGATACACGCACTTTGCCGGCGGTGGGCAGCATGTCGCCGGTGATCACGCGGGTGAGCGTGGTCTTGCCGGCGCCGTTACGTCCGACCAGACCGATCTTGTCGCCCTTGGCGACGTGGAAATTCGTGGGATGCAGCAACGTGCGCGCGCCGATCTGAATCTCAAGCTCCTGCGCTTCAATTGCCATGCCTCAACACCTCTGCACTTTCGTTACTGTCGTTCCAAACTGGCTGTGCCGCACATAACGGCCTGCCCATCATTTCATAAGGCCAAACGCCAATCGAACATCATACCGAACGCCTGTAACCACGTGAATCCCACCGCGTGGTACGCAATCGCAAATGGAATAGATTGCGCGGAAGCGTAACAATCAGATTATTCTGGTGAGCAGGCAAATTCGGAAGGGAGCAAACATGAAGAAAGCTTTGATCATTGTGGATGTGCAGCCGACATTTTGCGAAGGCGGCGAACTGGGTGTAGCCGGTGGCAATGCCGTCGCGGAACGTATCGCGGATTACGTGAATGCGCATCGCGGCGAGTACGAATACATCGCAACCACGCAGGATTGGCATATCGAGCCCGGCTCACACTGGTCGGAGCAACCCGACTATGTGGATACGTGGCCCGTGCACGGCAAGGCCGGCACTCCCGGCGCCGAACTTCATCCAGCGATCGCCGCGCTGCATGTAGAGCATCATTTCAAGAAGGGACAGTATTCGCCGTCATATTCGGGGTTCGAAGGATACGAGGATAATACGGATTCGATTCCTTCCCGCGAACAGGTCGCCTCTGACATGGCTACAGGGCGTACGCTTGCCGTTGCATTGGAATCCGCGGGTATCGAACGCGTCGACGTGGTTGGCTTGGCCGAATCGCACTGTGTCAAGGAAACCGCGCTGGACGCCCGTAAGCTTGGACTTGAAGTGCATGTCATCGAAAACCTGACCGAACCGGTCAGTGAAGAACTTGGCATCGCAGCCCGCCAGCAAATGCTCTCCGCCGGCGTCATCCTCGACTAGTTTCTTGAGGAATGGGACAACGAATGGAGAAGGGATTGTTCAGCAGGCGTGTTTATGAGGTGGTGCGGCGCATTCCGAAGGGTAAAGTCGCCACCTATGGGCAGGTTGCGGCTTTGGCCGGAGCGCCACGCAACGCGCGTTTTGTCGGCTATGCCCTGCATTCGAATCCTGAGCCGGGTGTGATTCCATGTCATCGTGTGGTGTTCCGAGACGGCTCGTTGGCACCCGGATTCGCGTTCGGCGGTCCGGAAAGACAGCGGCTTCTGCTCGAAGAGGAAGGCGTTGTCTTCATCTCTCCGAAAGGTATGCCCGAACTAAGCGAGTCAGGCAAGATGAAAGACTCGAACGCCGGAGCTTCCGGACTGCGAGTCGATCTCGCCCGTTGTCAGTGGGACGCCTAGTCGCTTTCAATCCGTGCCAACCGCTTACGCCCCCAACGACATTTGCTTTATCCGCCATGGTTGGATAATGGGTGCCTGCCATAAGGCGAAGAAAGCAACGGGGACGCAAAGGTGGAACGGCAAGGCATGTGGCAACAGGACGCACCAGGTGCGATATCGGTCGGAATGCCGGTTGTATCGTTGGCACCGGCTCCGCGAACCATGGCATAACATCGGCTTAAGTCGTTGGGAAATAGCGCGACACGCCGCGATTTGCGGAGTTGGCATGCTTCATGTATATTTTCTACTCGTTGCCCACCACGGTGGAAACAACTTGCGGACATAGCTTAGTTGGTAAAGCGCAACCTTGCCAAGGTTGAGACCGCGGGTTCGAGTCCCGTTGTCCGCTCCATTCGAAAGCTTCCGGAAGGAAGCTTTTTTCATATCCGATCGCAAATCCGGGCGTCATCCTCAATTCATCCCGACCGAAATCCGAACTGGAATCCTCCTCTGTTGAGAAAACGTTTGACCACAATGTGAACGTTCTCTTGAAAAGAGATAATCCATGCGAGAGGCTAGGAGAAGTTCCGCCAAAACAGGCAACGATGCCGGGGGAGAGCGGAACGGACGGAGGTAAAACAAATGAACGAGAACAGCGACATTATTTTCGTGCCGGACGATTCCGCCAGCCACGAGTGGACGGAACGGGACAGCGAACTCGTAGAGGAGTATGCGGCCCAGCTTATGAGCATGAGCATCTAGCCGGAAATTAGATGGGGCCGGGTTCCCTCTTCCATGACAGGAAAAGACGTCGCATTCGTACTGTAACTGCGGCGTCTTTTCCTTGTTTTCGTTTAGAATGGAGACTTGCCGCCAAGGCATCGAACACATGGAAAGGCGTATTGTTGGCTGAGATCAGACGGGAGATGGAACGGCTTCGACCCGTATACGAAACCGGTGTCCTACGGTTGCTGCTGCGTAACAATTCCATGCTGTACGTCGCGTTGTTGCGTTCCACGTTCGACCCGCTGACGGGGGAGCTGCCGCGCGAAATCGTCGAAGAACGGTTCGCACGCAGTCTCAACCGGCTCATCGAAACCGGCGATTACACGCTGAAAGACGGGCAGACTGCGCGCGAGGCCGCGCATTCGGTCCTGCTTGACCTCGCCCGCGAAGGGGAAGGCGACTACGCCTGGCTCGCCAATTCCATGGATGTGGCCTCGCACCGCTACCTGTACCGTCTCACAGCGCGAGCGCACCGTGCCATCGAAGCGCTCGACCGGCTTGAGGACACCACGAAAGCGCTGTCCGGCGCGCAGGCCAACAGCATCATCATGGAAATCGAGCATGCTCGCATGCAGTTGACCGCCGATCCGCGCGAACGCATCCGCCTGCTGAAGAGGGACATCGAGGAACGGCAGAAGGAAATCGACGAGCTGGAACATAGCGAGGCCTTGGAAAAGCTCACGTCCGAACAGGTCGGCGACATCATCGGCGTGATTCACAACACTCTGCGAGGAGTGCCCATCGACCTGCGCGAGCTCGCCCTTTCCGAACGGGACAACGGCGACGCGCTCCGACGGCGCATGCAGGCCGGCGCCATGAGCGTGGAAAGCATCCTCACCGCATACCATGACGAATACCGACGTGCGTTCCGCGAATCCGACAGCGGACGTCGTTTCGAAGACGCGTTCCAAGTCATCGTCACCGACGAAGGCCGGCGCGAGATCGACGACGCGGTGCGGGACATCGCCAGAAACCCCTATTTGGATGGCGAGCCGAGCGTGCTGCTCAACCAGGTGCGTTCCGAACTCAAACGCATCTATGAAGGCATCGAGGACGTGCGCCGGCAGATCCGCACGTCCGACGAGGCGGTCAGCCGTCTCGTACGCCAGCAGACCGACACGAGCTACCGGACCATGCTCGCCAAACTCAACCAGCTGTTCGCAAAGACCAGCGCCGAAGCCAAAGCCCATCCCAATGACCAAAGCCGGCCCTACCATACGGACGCCGGGCAGGCGAAATTCCCGACATTGCCATCTCGTCCGGCCAGATCAATGGCGCGCGCCGCATCATCCAGCCTGAACGACGCCCCAGCGGCGACCATCGAAGCGCCGGACCTCAAGAACATGGTCGAAATATGCGGGCCGCGGCTGACGCGCATGATCAGGCTTATCCGCAGCAATCCGGTGACGACATCGGACGGCATGTTCGTGGACCTCGCGGCAAGCTTCAACCAGCTGCCGAAAGCCGAACGGAGGGAAAGCGAACTGGTCGGCTTCCTCAGTGCCCTGCGCACGCAGGACGACTCGTCATACGTGACATGGCGCTGCATATCGATCGACGGCAGCGAACGCGTATGGCGCACCAAACCCATTCTCACCACCGAAACGACGCTCGACGACATCATCGAGGAGAGATAAGCATGACGGACTATATCGAAGCCAACATCGAGGAAACGATCCTGACAGGAGGGGAGCCGGTATTGGAAGAGGCCGGCAGCCAGCAGGCCTCGACCGCGCTGTTCAACGGCGACACCGGCGACATGCCCGTCGAAGCGCGCATGGCCGCGATCGCGCTCAAACGCGAACGCTACATCGACGGCAGCCTGTATGACCTCGCCTGCGAGAACCGTGAGGTCGTGGAACGTTCGCTCAACAACGACATGCTCAGACTGGTCGACAACACGAAATACCGCATCATGTACGCGTCGCCGGTCACCGACTCGGAGACATGCATCCGTTCGTTGAAAACACGTATGAGCCTCACCCGCGAGGAGGCCGCCACGCTTGCCGCGCTACGCATCAAAGCGTTGGAATACGAAAACCAGAACGCCGAACCATGCGACTGGCTTATCAGCTTCGACGACATCCGCGCATTGCTCGCCACCGGCGCGGGATTCCTCACCGCCAGCAACGACGAGGAAGGCACTGCGAAGAAAATCACGTCCATCATCTCACGCATGCGCACCTACGGGTATCTCGCGCCGATCGAAGACGACGACATGTACGTCCTCACGCCACTGGTGCCCATGGTGCTCGACCGCGGCCTCGCCGACCAGTGGCTCGGATCCGAAACCACGGACGAGAACGCATCCACCGACGGCCGCACCAACGCCGGCCCGGACGACAGGCCCATGGAAGACATAGAACAAGACGCATTCGATTTCAACACCGACGACAACCGTTTCGACGAGGAGGAACACTGATGGCAGACGGCATGAAGATCGTTTCCGACAAGTGGATGCTACAAAGCCGACAAATCGTCAACTGGGGCTCATACGGCGGCTGGCACGAATTCCGCCCATCCATGGACGAAACCATGCCGGTGACCCTGCTCGCCGGCGCCAGCGAATCAGGCAAATCCACACTCGTCGACGCGCAAATCTCACTCCTCTACCCATCCGGAACCCCCTACAACAAGGCGTCGAACTCCGGACGTTCGGAACGCAACGACTACACCTACCTGCGTGGCATGATCGGCGTAAGCGATAGCGAAAACGGCGAAACGCCGATCTTCCTGCGCGGCAAAGACGCCGACGGCACCCCACAGAACATCTGGGGCGCAATCGTCGACACCTACGTGAACAAAACCGACGGAGGACTGCTCTCCTGCGGCAAATTCCTCTACCTGAACGCCGGAGACGGACAAGACGGACTACGCCGCCGCTACATCACCTGGAACCGAACCATCGACCCACGACTCATGGACCAGTACCGCAACACACCATTCACCCGGTCCATGTTCGAAAAAACCTATCCGGAATGCACCACGCACACCAACGCCGCGGCATTCCACGCCTCCATCTGGCAGGACATGGGCCTAAGCGCCGACGCCTGCCGCCTCCTGCACAAAATACAATCGGCGGACGCCCCCTCAAAACTCGACGACATCTTCAAGCAAGGCGTGCTCGACATACCCGAATCCATCCGCCTCGCCCACGAAACCGTCGACGACTACAACCGGTTCAACGAAAACTTCCACAGCATGGAAGACAAAATGGCCCGCGTCGCCATCCTGCAAAACATCCAGACACGCTACGGCGAATACGCAAAGCAAACCAGCGAACGACGCGAATACGAACCCATCAACCCCGACAGCGAACATGGCAACGCAACACTGTCCGCATGGGCGCGCTCGCGCATGGCCAGCGAAGTGCGCGCTGGTCTGCCGGCCGCGCAGCGCAAGGTCAAGGAATCGCAGGAGGCCATCGATCGGGCGATGCAGCGCGTCGGCGAGCTCAACACGCGAATCGACGCCGTCAAGGAACGTATCCAAGGCATCGACGGCGGCAGTCTGCAGCAGCTCGGCAAGGATCTTCAACGCGTGCGCCAGGACATCGACGAGGCGAGCAGGCAACGTCATGCCATAGCCGAACGATTCGAACAGGTCGAAGGCAGGCTTCCCGACAGCGAGCAGACATGGGATGCCAGACGCGCCATGCTCGCCGAAACGCTCGACACATACGAGGAACGGTTGAAGGACGCGAACGCCAGATTCCAGCAGCTGGTAGGGGAGCGTCACGACCGCCAGCGCGACCGTGACAGCCTACGACGGGACTATCAGCGCAAACTCACGCACAGGACGCGCATCAGCGATGACATGGACGACGCGCGCGCGCTTATCATGCGGGCGACCGGATTGGACGCGTCCGAACTGCCGTATGTGGCCGAACTGATGGACGTGAACGAACAGGACGAACAGTGGCGTCTGGCAATGAACGTCACCTACGCGCCCATCGCGCAGACCATCCTCGTCGACAAACGCCACGAGCAAGGATTCGCGGCGAAAATCAACGCCATCGACCCGAAACTCATGACACGACGCACGTGGCGGTTCATCGACACCGGCATGCAATACGAATCCTCCGCCAGCGAAGGCTGGATGTCGTCGAAACTGCAATACCGGGAGGACTCTCCGTTCGCCGGATGGCTGAAAAACCAGACGACGTCGCCACGGTTCGACGCGCGTTGCGTGCACGCCATCGACGACATGAACCATGACGAACGACAAGTGCAGGCCGACGGACAAATCAAATCCGGCGACCGTGGATTCCACGGCAGCAAAGGACTACACCAGGTCATCGGCTTCATGAACGAACAATACCTGGCCGAACTGAAAAACCAACTCGACAAGGCGGAGCAGGCGTTGCAGAACGCCGACCGTCGAAGCGAACAAATGTCCAACGCCATCAGCCTGCTGCAAGACGAGCACGAGCTCGCACGAATCGTAGCCGACATGCCATGGAGCAAAATCGACGTGACCGGACTACGGGAACAGGAAACGCGAATCCGCAGGCAGATCGAACGCATCGAAAACGACCCGGAACTCGGCCAACTGCAAACCGAACTGAAACAGCTCAACCAACAGGCCATCGCCGAAAACAGAAACCAGTACCAAGCCGAAGACGACCTCGACAAGGCCCAACACGCCGTCCAAGCCGAACAAGCATGGCTCGACGCCTACGGCAACGACGACTTCGACGACGCCACACTATCCAGCATGGTATCGAACCTACTCGCCGACGCATACGAGAACTGCTTCGGCGCATCCGTACGCGCGCAAGACCGGCCAAAACTCATCGCAGGCCTCTTCGACCATGAAAGCGAAACACCATTCCACACGCGCGCGCTACGCAACATCGTACGCATCGCACGCACACGAATCCAAGAAATCGACGCCAGATCCAACCAACTGCGCGCCGACACGGAACGCATCATGGACGACTACCTCAACAACCACTCCACAGACGACAACACCGTCATGGCAAGCGTGGAAGACTACCGATACTTCCTCGACGAACTCGACGAACTCAACATGCTCGTCACCCGCGCCGCAACCGACGAAGAATACGCCAACAGCGTCAAAAAACTCTACATGAGCTTCCAACAGCTCAACCGTGCGCTACGCACCGACGAAGAAAACATCAAAGAACAACTCAACCGCATCAACAGCATGCTCAAAGGACAACAATTCGGCCCACAAGGCGGCAGACTATCACTCGACGTGACCTTCAGCCCAATCGACCGACAATTCGAAACAACCCTCAGCCGCATCCTGTCAAAACTGGAAGACTGGACGCGCAACGCAAGCGACAATCCCACGGAAACACGCAACGCATTCAACAACTGCGAAACATTCGTGAACAGACTGCACAACGAACTCGACAAAATACACGACACCAACGGCATCAAAGCATACGGCGCACGCAACCTCGACCCACGCGTACGCAGCTCATTCTACGCAATCGTGCACCACGACAACGCCCCCGACGAACGCATCAGCTCCACCGGCGGAAAATCCGGCGGAGCCCTCCAAGAACTCACCTCATTCGTCTACGGCGCAGCCCTCATCTACCTCCTCGGCGGCGACCTCACCGCACGCCCCACCTACACCACGCTCTTCCTCGACGAAGCACTCATCAAAGCCGACGGCCGCTACACCAAACGCGCGCTCGCCGTACTACCCCGACTCGGCTTCCAAATCATCGTCTCCGCCCCGGAAAGCAAAACCGCGGAAATCCTCAACGTCGCCAACAGAGCATACGTCGCATACAAAGACCCATCCACCGGCAACTCATACCTACAGGAACTCGACAGCGAAACCATCACACAGGACGAAACACAGCCCACCACCGCACCCGCGAAACCAACAACGGAGGCATAACCCATGGCAACGGCCAGAAGCACCACCAACAGCGACATCCACAGCCAACTCAACGGATACGTCACCGACTATCTCACCAAGCACATGTATGACGCCAACACCTCCTGGCCATTGCGCAAAACCATCCGACTACCCAAACAAGCCGAACTCGAAGCCCATTACACGCACATCCGCGCCCAAGACGAAGCCATCCGCAACTGGGCACAACAACACCACTGCGAAACCAGCGAAAAAACCAAAATCATCTCCAACGGAATCGTCCGACAAACCAGCCAACTCATCGACTCGGTAACCATACCCGACCTCAACACGGCCCTCAACATCACCACACCACAAACACGCAAACTCTACCAACGCGAACACCAACGCGCACACACCATCACCAACCAATTCAACCTCGACTCCAACACCTCCATAAACATCGCCAAAATCCTCAAAAACCACGACGATACCGACTTCAACCTCGTCATACAAGCCGCACACTACTTCGCCAACCACAACACCGAAAACATGACCCCACGCATGGTCCCCATCCCCGGATTCAGCGCAAAATGGCTAGGCAAAACAACATCAAACCGCTGCAAAGCAATCTGCAAACTCCTCAAACGAGAACAACTAGCCCTCAACGACCGCCACGGAGAAATCCGACTCCGACTCCTCGACACACAACACCACAACCAACCAGACCTCATCGTGACACAACCATGGACAGACGGCGCGCCACACGACATCACCCACATCATCATCGTGGAAAACAAAGACACCTACCAAGCCATACCCACAACAGAACACGCCATCTGCATATTCGGCAGCGGACACGCGGTAACCCGAATCAAAACACTACTACCTTGGATCACAACCACACCCCACATCATCTACTGGGGAGACATAGACGCAGACGGCCTCGAAATACTCTCCGAACTACGACAAACCGGCATCACCTGCGACTCCATACTCATGGACAGCACAGCATACAAAACATACGAACCATACGGCACCAAACTCGACACC